>Ga0307517_10007482_pt1 | contig 15891 bp, 7 predicted proteins | sample 23_EM_MG_FD_194515 | JGI IMG/M metagenome (GOLD analysis project Ga0307517, IMG submission 194515) | Populus trichocarpa ectomycorrhiza microbial communities from riparian zone in the Pacific Northwest, United States - 23_EM | ecosystem: Host-associated > Plants > Roots > Unclassified | place... | reverse complement strand
AAACATGCCTAAATTATGAGAGAAGTGAAATATTACATGTATATTATAGGTCCCAAATTAAAAACGTCTAGCTAGCTCCCACATGAATAAAGCGTACGAGGTTATAGCTTAGAGCTAGGATTCCTACAGAATATTCATGTGTGCAGTAGGTGTAGAGAATTCTAGAATGGATAAGCTTTTAATGTCCAGTATACTTCATTTGTAGAGGATTGAGATATTTTACCCAATTTATGGAAACACGGTTTCAGAAATCCAACTAAAGTCTTTTCTTCTTCCGCAAACAAGTTAATTTCCATATTAATACATAATCTAATGACTATTGCTTTTTTCTTATCTCAAAATGGCTGGTTTAAGTAAAGTATAGCACATCTCAACACCAAAACTCACTCAACTTGAAAGGGATAGTCATATATAGGCAGAGACCTATGTGAGGAAATTATCGGTAAATTTCCTGCCTGTGATCATATAACTGGTCAAAATCTGGATTTCATTGGGGTTGAAGTGAACTTAGAGTTGAAGCATCTACCAGAAAGTCAACTGATTTTTGAGTGGTGTTAGTGTCTTGAACCACCTGTTGGAAAGCACAAATATAATAGGGTGCGTTTGCCACCATGCATCGAGGCATCAAATTAATTCTACTGGAACTTTGCCTTTGTGCGTACACATTGCCAGGCAAAGGGCCTTAATGAAAGGATCTTACCGTTTCAATAATCAATTGAAGTACATGTAGTCATTGAAAATACTCGGTCTTCTAATAAACAATGATCTTAATTCCTCCTCCCCTTCTCCACTAATTTAGATTAAATAGGAAAAAAAAACCCTGTAGGGTGTGGAATGGAACCGGGAGTTAAATGTGAAAGCTTTCCGATACTTGGTCCTTAATTATGGATTCAGAAGGAATTGAAATCAACTCATGTTTCTTGATTTGTATGTATGTATGTATGTATGTATGTTTCTGTGTCATAAGAAGGTTCAAAGACACCTTCATTAACGTGCAGTACTGTACAATCCGATCTAGTTTAAAATAAGAATTAAAACATAAAAATTGCATTGTCTGAAATTATACCATGATACAAACTTATAGCATCATGAGTTATTGTATTCAAAATAGAATAGCAGTGTAAGTTTTGGGTAAGGCAAAAGAGAAGAACTCTTGATTCCTAATTCTTTTCTTTGATTTTATTGAGATTATCATTCTTGTAGTCAGTTTCTAGCACACAAGATATAGAGAAGTAGCATCACACCAATCCATTAATTATGCATGTATTAACTTGTTCCCTATAGGAATTTCATTGAATCTTCACGGCCTATAACAACAGCAACAACATATATCATTAATGCTTTCTTCTTAATCTATCAATTTCTAGCCTATTGCACGATTCATATACTTATGCACGATCAACGCCATAGCTTACAGTATTGTTTTCTATCGTTGCGTTGTGTTTTAACCATCTTGCAGAAAACAATAAGAATCTCAAGTACTGCTGAGTGCTGACAAGCACTTTAACAACAATGATGGAGGAGGAGAAAAAGGGTAGAGCTCAATGGTAAGGTTCATTACCAGTCCAATAATAGATAGTAACAGTACTGCAGGCCATTACTTGGTTATTGCATATACGAATGCAACTTGTGCCAAGAATTCTAAATTATTCCCACCTTATATAAAGGGATATTGATATCTTCATGCTGTTTGATGGGGTTTTTAGTGCTGTAAATAGAAAAGGTAATGAATGTTTTATGACTACAGGCATTTTGATTAGTATACACACCAAGAGGAAAACAAATTGTCAAGTAAAAAGACTAGTTAGCTACTGCAAGAAAATAAGTGCTGAAGAAAAACCAAGGTGAGGCTATATATCCATGCATGTTTCTCCTATCCTCTCGGCACTTACTCCCTGATAATTTGAGTTAATTTTATGATGCGTAAAGGATTACTATTTTGCAGCCATGATGATTGAAGCAGTAGAAAAGGAAGAGATTGAAAGAGAAGGGATGGAGTTAGAGCCACAAGATGAATCAGAAGGTTCAAGGACATGGACAAAGCAGGTCACAGTAAGGGGAATCATAGTGAGTATTCTTATTGGAGCCATCTACAGCATCATTGCTATGAAGCTAAACCTCACAACTGGGATGGTTCCAAATTTCAATGTCTCTGCTGCTCTTCTTGCTTTTGTGTTTGTTCAAACCTGGACAAAAGTTCTTCAAAAGGCAGGATTTGTCGTCAGACCCTTTACTCGGCAAGAGAATACAATGATACAAACTTGTGCAGTTGCATGTTATAGTATTGCCGTTGGAGGTTTGATCAGGCTTCGATACTTAAAATAATCTTCCTATTACTCTTGACAAATTTGAGCTTCTTCTCACATGGTTTCCATGTTTTGGGCAATAGGTGGACTTTCTTCTTATCTATTGGGATTAGACAGGAACACATATGAGTTGTCAGGGGGGTTGAAAACTGAAGGAAATTCTTCTAGTGGTTTAAAGGAACCTGAATTTGGCTGGATGGTTGGATACCTTTTCCTAGTTTGCTTTGTTGGTCTTTTTGTGTTAATTCCACTTAGAAAGGTATGGATAGAAGTTTCCATAATCCTTCCATGCATCTTAAATTATCAGAAATAGATAACTTTTCTTTAAAAAAATTATAATCTTTGTGTTTATTAGCCTGAGATCTTATGATGTCAGGAGTCTGTATATTTCTCTTTGGAATCATCATGAGTTGTATTATCATCATGTCAATTGTAAAATTCTTAAAGGTGTGTTTCGGCCTTTTGGGTTACAGATCCTGATAGTAGACATGAAGTTAACTTATCCAAGTGGCTTGGCAACGGCAGTTCTCATCAATGGTTTCCATAGCCGAGGAGATAAGATGGCAAAGTATATACATGAAGTCTAATTTTTTGCTTTAAGAAAACAACTTTCTTAAAAAAGAAAGTATGAATCATGATTGGGTTGTTATTACAGGAAACAAGTTCAAGGGTTCAAGAAGTACTTTTCAATCAGCTTCTTATGGGCATTTTTCCAGTGGTTTTTTACTGGGAAAGATGGATATTGTGGATTCGCACATTTCCCTACTTTTGGAATGGAAGCATGGAAGCATACGTACGTACTTGTATTTCCTCTCTCTATATCTCCAATTATCTGCTTCATTTCTCCCAAATTAAATGTTACTGGTCATTTCTTTTTGGTTATCGGGCTTTTGTAGATTTTTCTTTGATTTTAGCACCACTCTGATTGGAGCTGGAATGATTGTTTCCTATCTTGTAAACTTGTCCTTACTTCTTGGAGCTGTGCTCTCATATGGGATTATGTGGCCACTTATACGTCAACTTAAGGGAGAATGGTATCCAGCTTCCATAGATGAATCCAGCATGAAGAGCTTAAATGGTTACAAGGTCAGAACACTATATACTAGGCCTTTTAGCTTTCTAAAATTCATAATAGGATTCTAATATATGGCTATAATTTGACAGGTTTTCTTAGCAGTTGCTCTCCTCCTAGGAGATGGGCTCTACTTTTTTGTTAAGATAATGGGTATGACAATCAGCAATGTTCGTCGCAGATTAAAGAACAAGAATATCAGTCCAGGTAAATTGGACATCCTTCGCAGTTTTTTCCTGTTTATACCGAAATGCTGCTAAAATATTATAGCTTCAGTTGCGCTACTTCTTAACTGTACTTCTTTCCTAGCAGTTCATTACCAGAAGAAGCTCTTTGATGAACAAAAACAAAATAAATTCTTCCTCGGAGAGACCATACCTTTATGGCTAGGCATCATTGGATATGTAATCTTCTCTGTTATCTCCATAATTGGGGTGCCAATCATATTCCCCCAGCTTAAGTGGTACTATGTTGTCATGTCTTATGTTCTTGCTCCATCCTTGGCATTTTGCAATGCTTACGGAGCTGGCCTTACCGATATAAACATGGCGTATAATTACGGGAAAGCTGCCCTCTTTGTGCTAGCTGCAATATCCGGGAGGGAAAATGGAGTGGTGGCAGCACTTGTCGGAGGCGGCCTTGTCAAATCTGTTATTTCTGTTTCTTGCATCCTGATTCAGGATTTCAAAACAGCACATTTGACTTTCACCTCCCCAAGAGCAATGTTTTTGAACCAAGTTATTGGCACCGCAATCGGCTGCGTGGTGGCTCCTAGTAGCTTCTTCCTGTTCTACAAGGCATTTGATGTTGGAAATCCTTACGGAGACTTTAAGGCTCCTCATGCCTTAATTTTCAGGAACATGGCAATCATAGGTGTTGAGGGTTTCTCAGCTCTGCCCCAATATTGCTTGCAGCTCTGCTGTGGCTTCTTTGCTTTTGCAATCGCAGTTAACCTAGTGAGAGATTTTTTGCCGCGGAAGATCGGACAATGGGTGCCTCTTCCATTGGTCATGGCCGTGCCATTTGTCATTGGAGCTTCCTTTGCCATTGATATGTGTGTTGGAAGTTTGATCGTTTTCGTATGGCATAAACGAAACACCAACAAGGCCGAGTTCATGATTCCTGCTGTTGCCTCAGGATTAATCTGTGGAGAAGGGCTGTGGACTCTTCCAGCTGCTATTCTTGCTTTGGCCAAGATAAAGCCACCTATCTGCATGAACTTTGTGGCTTCCTAGAAAAACTTCTTTGATACAAAGATTCAAGAACAGCAACACAGAGTTAAATATGTAATGTAATTTGTCTCAGCTACACAAGAACATAATGCTTCGACAAAAATTCTATCATACTCAAGTAGAAAGTATTTGCATGACCAAATTCAAATTTCAACCGTCCACTTCAGAAATAATACTGTATTTTAGGATGAAACTAGCTGGTACGCAAGCATGATGCTGCGGGTCTATTTTCAAAATCTTTCTTTATGGTAATTATAATAAATATTCATAAGAGTTTTAATAATTTAAATTTTAGGGAAATTTTTTTTTTTTAGTTAAAGCTCCCTTTCTTTATTTATATATTCTTTCTTGTTTTGACAACAACTTGTCTATTTTATTAATAGCATGGTTTTTTTATATAAGAAATTTATCATGGTTTGTATAGCAAGTTTTAATAAATAAAAAATCATGTTTTGATAATCTTTATAAGATTGTGTATGAAAATAAAGAAATAATCAATTTGAAGAAATTATATAAAAATTTCACACTAAAAAAATAACAAAATAAATATTTTATTCTCATTAAATATTCATGGATAATTTTTTAAAATTACATATTAGGTTCATATAACAATTCCTAATATTACTATAAAAACTCTAATCTTATTTGAAAAGCATGATATTGTGGGATGATTTTTAAAATATTATTGTAAGTATTGCATTTAAGGAGAATTTTATTTTAAAATAAATAAAACAAAAGGCTTGAAAGACCAGGTTTATGTCCTGTCTTAAAAAAAAAGATCAACCATACCAGGTATAAAAGGTTAGGCTTGCATGCTTAGCCCAAAAAAGAGCCCGGGTATGACTAAATTTTTTTTCTTAAAAAAAAAATAGAACAGACATGTTTTCCATCATATTATCCCCTACAACCACCTTGATATAAGTTTTTTAATCTTTAAAATTCAAAATTTCAACTTGTATTTATCTTAAAAAAAAAGTCATATCTTAGGAATTTCTATAACACCATTTTCAACCCTAAAATAAATTTTAATCAGTCTAAAATCTTAAAATTAACTAGGATGATTAAGATTTAGGTCTAAATCATCCCTGTTAAATTCACTCCAATTACACCAAAATCTAAGTATTTTATGATCAATGAAAATCTTCTTTCTTTCCCTCTTCGGTTGCCTTTTGTTTTTCTTAACCAACAAAGACTAAAGAAAAATATAAACTTTGAAAACCACAGAACCAAAATGTAAAAAAAAAAAAAAAACGCATGTTGAATAGTGCAATGAACAATATTTTATGTGTGTGTGAACGGTGTGAATGCACATCGAAACATCATTCTATGTTTTTAAATTTAATTAATAATTACTAACAACTACAATATAGTAAAAAAAATAAGAAGAAAAAGAAGAAGAAGAAGCAGCACAATATAGTAAAAAAAATAAGAAGAAGAAGAAGCAGCAGCAGCAGCAATGCATGCACCGTATTGGAGTTCATGGGTTGCACAAGCTTCAGTGCAGTGCTGCGTTCCAGTAAAAAAATAAAGTGAAGTTTAGCTTCCTAATTAAAACAAATTACAATCCTCTGGCTAATCGGAAATTGTAATTCTGGGAAATAATGCTTTAATTTGCTCACTGCAGAATTTAAACAAGTAAAACTAAAATTGGTGGTAAATTAAATCATCTGCTAGAAATTATTAGAGGCAAAAGAGGACCAAGTAAATATTAAATCCAGCCACAAGGAACTGATGGAAAATGGCATGGAAAATATTAAAGGCGAGTTTGGCTATCCTTAGTGAGCAAGAAATTATTAAAGGAAAAAAAAGGACCAAGTCCTGGTTCATCCCAATTCCCAGTATAAGAATTTTGAGTCAGAATCGCTGCGTGAAATCGCAGTGCTCGATCAAAACCTAAAAGTGACAACACTGAAACTGGTACCGTCAGCGTAAACGCCCTACAGCAGCATGTTATTTTTGCTGGCTTTTATATGTGTTTGTGTTTTTTAAAATTTATAATTATTTTTTATTATGTTTTTAAATTTGTTTTGATATGTTGATGTTAAAAAAAAATAAAAAAAAATTATTTTGATGCATTTTCTAGCGAAAAAATATTTTAAAAAACAATCATTACTACAATTTCAAACACCACCTAAGTTTACTATTATATCATTAGCCCATTACGGCTTAAATTAATTTTTTTTAATATGAAAAAAGTCTAAGTATTTCTAATGTTTTTTCTTGTAGAAAAACTCTTAAACTTAATAGAAATTAACTCGATATGACTTGGTCAACTTAGCGGGTTTAAAAACAACCTAAATAATCAATAAAAACATAGTTTCACTCAAAATAAATATTCAAAATGAGATTTTTTTATATAAATATTGATATGACAACATATTGAATCGATCCGGGTCAACTCAAGTTAACTTGTCATTCCGCATGTTGGGTTATAAGACCATTATAATCTCATAGAAAACAAATCAAAAACAAGTTATGAAACATAATTTTCAATAAACTCAATATTGAAAGAAGAAAATAAAAAAAAATGATAAAAAATGACCCCAGTCAACCGAAGTTAACCTACCAAACCCACAACTCGAGTCATGCATGAGATCGAGATTACTCAATAGAAAGCAAATTATGAAATTCAATTTCCAATCAATTCAGTGTTGAAATATGAAATTGAAAAAAGATTTGATATAAAAAAACATTAAAAAGACCCGAGTCAACCCACCAAACCTATAACCTAAGTAATGAGATAAGGATAACCTCATATAAAGCAAACCGAAACAAATGACGAAGTCTAATTGTCAATCAACTCAATGTTGAATGATGAAATTGAAAGAAAAAAAATCAATTAGAAAAAGGGAAAAAAACTCAAGTCCACCGAATTAACTCATCAAATTCGCAGTTCGGGTCGTGAAACTAAGATAAACTCATAAAAAAACTTGAAAAAAAAATTATGAGTTCAATGCTCAATAAACCTAATATTGAAGGATATAATTAAAATTAAAAAATTAATTTAAAAAAAAGACACCAAAAATCGACTTAAGTTAACTCAGGTTAACCCACCAAACTCGTGATTCAAATCATAAGACGGGGATAACCTTATAGAAAGCAAAAAAAAAAAAAAACTGTGAAACCTAATTCTCAACCAACTCATTGCTAAAGGATAAATTTTAAAAAAATCAATTAGAAAAGGGGAAAAACTCGAGTTAACTGAGTTAATCCGTCAAACTCGTATTCTGGGTTATGAGACTATGATAACTTCATAAAAAGTAAATTGAAAAAAAAATAAAATTCAATTCTCAATAAACCTAATGTTAAATAATAAAATTAAAATTAAAAAAAAACATTATTATAATGAATGTGTTTTGTGATAAGAGACACAATAAAATCCTCATCTCTTTTAATTTTTTTAATAGATTTGTGACTTGCAAGCAAAACTTTTTTCAATGTTAAAGAAGATGCTAAGGAAAAGAAATTTGAGAATGAAATAGTTGGTTTAATTAGTAATTTAAATAATATGATTAAAAAATATAACAATAATAAATACATAGATAAAAAAACATGAAAATAAAAAAAAATTAAAAGAACTCGATCTAAGTCAACTTAGAACATTAAACAACTCAATAATAAAAGGTGAAATAAAAAAAAAACAATGAAAAAAAAGAGTAAAAAGAACTTGATCTAAGCTAACCTGTATTATAAAACAATTCGACGATGAAGAGTAAAATAAAATAAAATAAAAAGATAACAAAAAAACATTGTTAAATCAGATTAGCTCGTGATAACTAATTATATCTTATTAGTTTAGGAATCAATTTTTTGGTACATCTATAGGACTCATTTTAAATAAACAAAGATACAACTAACAAATAAAAAAATCTAAATACAAATATTTTTATCACTTTTAATGGTTCATAAATTTTATAGTTTTTTTTTATTTTTATGTTTTTTTATAAATAATTTTTTTAAAATAATTAATAGTATATGAGAATATTTTTCAATAACGTCTGCCCAGGCCATGGGAATTTGTTCGTTTCTTTGCCTTAAAAGCTAAATTCGAAGACAGCTCACAATGTGTCATTATTATAAATCTGGGCTTTTAAATAAATCATGTTGGCCCAGCCAAAAAGTGACCGTTGGAAGCTTGAACGTTACAACCCCCTTCCATTAAAATCCCTTTACTTCTTCTCTACAGAAAGCATCGGAATCCTCCAGTTCATTCATGACCAACAAAGAAGAGTAGGGAAACCCTGCTGCAATATAGCGGTATATAAAGCCCTCAATTCCCATTCCCTTTCCTCTAGTGCAAAAACCTGTGTCTCTCCTCTCTAAAAACAGCGGCAAGATATATAATTTAGAATTGAAAGATGGGTATGGTCGTGGTGATCTCTTTGCCTTTGATAATCTTTTGCCTGCTTCTTGGTTTTGGATGTTACTACTTGGGGAGGTACAAGGGAAGACAAGATACCCGTACAAATGCTCAGGTATTTGGAGATCCTATTCCACCACCTGGTTTTGCTAGTACGCCACCTCCTCCACCTCATACCAAGCCAGACAACTTGCACAGTGTTTAGGCTGACTCTTTTTTTTTTGGTTTTGCTTTGTTTTCCACTGTCTTATATGGGGGTATAGAGAGTGATGGTTTATGCTGTTGAGATGTATGGTGTGGTTTTTAGCATTATTTCGTGTGTGAATTTTGAGGTGAAAAATTGGCCCAATTGAACTGTGTAATTATACGGGTTGGCTGTTGTATATTGTTTTTCTCTGCTCATTTTGTTTCACAAAGTGCTTGCCACCATCCCAAATGACTCTCTTTCTTTCATGCTAGCAAGGGAGACTGGGAAGAGTTTTAAGAAGCCCTGGGCAAACAAGACATTTTAAAATAACCATGTAAAGAAAACTATGAGCCAGTCTGTGTATTCTTGAAACTTACCTCTAAATCTGAGGAATCTTTATCATGTAAGCTCCTGTAACAGTTGAACTGGATCAGTCAATTCAAATCCTTTGAACCTATCTGTTACGCTTAGTTTACAATGGATACCCCCAATTCTTTTGTTGCATTTGGTTAGAGTCCTCCATTTCCTTTGGTTAGAACCCCTCACAACCCCAAAATCCTTTCCAGATACACCATGTCAAGATGGCTGCCTAATCAATGTTGCATTTTGGCTGCAGAAGCCAGCAGGATGGACTAATATCATTTGTTCAGTACCTCCTACTCCCAACGATATCATCATCCTTTCTCATGCTGATACTAAACATAATATGACATTCCTACTTCAATCAAAGATGTACGAGGAACCCCTTGTGCTGTGGATGGGCTTCGACAGTTCTTTCTCGAGAAACCATGTGCAATGTTAATGACAGATTTCTTCACAAGTGATGATGTTTCATCGCCAAGACACTGAGTATTTCCCATCATATATGCCATACCAGCTTCCCTCGCACCCTCCAGTTCCTCCAATTCCTTTAACACTTCGCACGCCACAAAATCTTACTCTCTGACCCAGCCCCAGACCCATTCTCAAGTCCCGTATCCCGTGCTAACATCATCCAGTACATGTTTGATTCCTGACAAAGTAGAGTCATTTCATTCCCGAGTCTCTAGCATCACCATCACTCTGGTGCCGCTAGAACTCTGCCAAAGTTTCAATCAGGTTAGTCTCAAAAGCATGACTGTCCTTCCTTCCTTCGCAACCTGACAATGCACAGGTGGAGACGGAACTCAGGGGGGACCAATCCGGCTTACAATAAATCGCTGATTAGCAGAAAACTCTTGGAATTGTCAGGCACTGAAATGGTACAATTATGAGGACACGATGGAAGGCGGGAAAGTTGGTGACAAAATGCGAAAACATTGGTGGGATCTCTGACAGCACATTTGTATAGACTAGGCCAACACCACGAACACGATTTATACCGATGTTTGTGCCCAGACTAAGAAGCATATCCAAAGACGTTCTGTTATATGACTCGAATGGTTGTTTTTGTAACGTAACATAATGCCAGATGTACATCACAGACAAAACTATCAGGGAGAAAATGAGAGGGAGCCAGGCAGCCAGCCTCCTTTGGCCACTCTGACCAGGCAGGAAGACAAGCCTCCTTTGGCCACTCCGACCAGGCAGGAAGACAAGCAGAGCAATCCAAAAACAATTACAAAAGTAAAGGCTTCCAGAATACCCCCCCGCTTCCACAGCATAACAATGACAAGAAACATCAAGCAGGTGGTAACAAACATTACAATGATAACTGCAAGACCTGGTACAAAGAGATAAACCTATCAAATCGCTAACTTAATGGGAGAGGGAGGGAGGCATGTACCATATGCATTGCCTATCATTTCTGTGTCCCTGAAGCCGATCACAACAAGAAGACACGAAACCATCAAGATCCAGTTTATCTCCGGTAAATGAGAAATTACCAATAAACCAATAGCAGGCGAAACTGAGAAATTAAGCAGCAGCATGCTTCCCTTTCACAAAATAAACCGATAGCAGGACTAGAGTCCTACTGGTAAATCATATGTACTAGAAAAGATTGGAAATAAAAATGTAAAAAGGACCAGCCCTATCAAAGATCCCTAGCCTGGAAATTTTGGGCTTTAAAGACCATTAAGAACTTGCAGACGAAGTTCGACATTCAATGTTGAATAGAGTAGCTGATCCTCATGAGAAAGATTTTTAGCTAATTCACTGGCACTTGGAGCAAAATCTTATATGAAGAATCCATAAAATTCTAGCAAAATCAGAAAAATAAATGCATGTTGAAAACAATAGCAAGAAGTAGCAGCAGGTCTCTGCCGCTCAGGAGCACAAATTGAAGAAGTTCAAAACAATATCTCATGTTAGTTGAAAATACAAGCATTTTATGATATGACAAATACAATCTCATTTGACAAGAGAAACACAAAACAACCTCTCAATCACATGGGATGCTCTCTTGACTTAAAATTATTCAAATTTAGTTCCATGGATGCAGAATTAATTCCAGATACAAGTACAAACAAATAAATTGGATTTGGGAGAAGCAATAAAAAAAGATCGTACCAGGAATCGCTCTGTAAAAGCTTCTCTGAAGATCCACTTTGTGTTTAGAGAGATAAGCAGCTTCACCCATGTAAGCCAGATCAAGCAAGCAAGGATAATTAATTGTAGTGAAAGCAATCTGCTCATGGAAGAAAAAACAAGTCAAAAAGGGAAGGAAATTGTTGCCAAAAATCAGCGTGCATGACCTGGACAAGGTTAATATAGATGATCATTAAACAAACAAAACGACTATGTTTCTAATTGTCTTCAAGAACATAGCACACAGTCCAAAGAAAGTACCCCCAAGAATTTCGTCGTCCTCGTGAAGTCTCGATTTCCCTGAAAACATACTCGTGTAAATGCAAAAAAACCCTGTCAGAGAGGAAAACTCGGAATAAACAACTTTCACTGGTTTAGAAAATTATAAGATATAAATCTTGTGTCTATATTACCTTATTTATAACAAACACCTTATTTTGTTTTCTGCCACTAACAATCTTTAAATTATTGTGAATCCGGAACATGTTTCTTTTCGTCATTTTTTTTTTTAAAAAAAATTAATTTTATTATTTAATATTAAATAATTTAATAATTAAAATTCATAATTTTATTCTATTTTTATATTTTATAAGATTATTCTAATATCATAACTAAATCATATATATAGTGTACTATCGAATGATCTTGAGTCGGATGTTTTTAGAGTTTTCTTTTTGTTTTCTTTTTAATTTATTTACTATCATTGTATTTTTTTTAATTCATGTTATTATATTAGTCGAGTTTATTGGCTCCAATTAAGTCAATAACTCGAATTTTATATTTTATTTTTTTGTTTTTTATATAAATGCTTTTAGCATTTGTTTTTATGTTTGAAAACAATTGGGTTAGCCAACGGCGTAGCGCAGATCACCAATGAAATATTTATTTTTTTAATTTTGTTGTATTTTTTTATATAATTTTTCTCAAGTTTGTTATTGTTATAGTTTTTTTTATATAAATGCATGTCTAAAATATTAATTTTTTGTTTTGCTTTTATTTTTTTTTATTAAAAGTTGCTTTAAAGTTCTTTTAAGAAAAAACAATGCTTGTAATAAAAAAATATCAAAATAAAAGAATGTATTAATAACGGATAGAGATTTTGATTAAAAATATAGTTAATTTTTTTTATTGCTTATAATTTCTTTGCAATAATCAACATGACTAAAGAAATATTTTTTTTATTTAAAAACATATTGATAAAAATAAAGGAATTTCTATTAACAATCACTTCTTTTTTACATGTTTAAATTTTATTTACTTTTTTTATAAAAAATAATTTGTATTGTTATATAATTAAATAAAAGAAAATTTTGAAGAGTTTACTGTATTACAAGATCAAATATCTTGATTTATATCTATTTTTTAACTTTTCATTTTAATTTTTAATTAGCACTAACAATTTTTTTGCAATTTATTGATTCATATAACTTTTACTTTATTTTATTAAATACATGCATTAATTTATCAATTTTAAATTAAAATTTTTCATGATATCATAAAATACTTTTACAATAATTGTATTTTTTTTAATTATAAATTAACTTGAAATTTTATCGGCAATATAGGGCTTTGCTAGTGATATTACAACAAAAAAAAAAAAGATATTTAGTATAGTCTCTTAAACTACATAAAAGTTTAAGCATACAAATCAAGGAATTTTTATAGGACTGTGGGAAGAAAGATCCTGTAGATGGATTTCGCTCTGCATTTCATCCTGCAAGTAGGGCACTTCTTCTGAACAGCTAGTGCTTTTTTAATGCAGTTCTTGCAGAAAACATGACCACATTTTGTTGATGTTGCTTCTTGTAACTCATCCATACAAATTGGGCAACGAAACGCAGGTGCCGCTGGTGGTGGCACGGCCTGGGACAATCCAGAAACTTGGGCTGGTGGTTCAGTCTGAGAAAATCCAGGGAATTGGGGTGGTGGCATAGTTTGACACAATCCAGGTAATTGGGGTGATGGCACAGGCTGGGACAACAATCCATGGAATTGGAGCACACTCCTAGCCTGCCAAACCAAATGATATTGGTTAGAGTTTAAGTTTTTAATGGTTCCTAGAAGTTTCTAAGTACTTGACAACAAAGTTGAAAGATAGCTAAATTGAGGTTACAGGAAACCGAAGATATAGTGAATAGCAGCATGAACCTGATTGACGATATTTATGTTTTCCCTTACTGCATCAGTATTTCTCCTAGCTTTCTTCCTGGCCTGCTAAGAGGGAGATCATTTTTAAAGACAATCAGAGACTCGAAGAACACAAGCCAAATCATTACCGTTGTGTCAAGTGTCATACTTGGTCAAACATTCTGGGCGAGATTATAGCAATATCATCATCAATGACCTCAACATCTTGTGCAGTTTGATGTTGTCTGGTCAGTCCATACACTTCAGCTTGAAAATTCCGAGGATGACAAGGAAAGTACATGCCATGGAGAGGCATATTGTTCTGAATCGGAGGTGGATAGTTGAGATTAGAGTGCTGAAAGTAACTTCTCTCGGCTTCCCACAAATCATCTTCCAGACGATCTGTATTCCCCAGTAAATCCATAGTGTTGTCTCCGTGATACAGAAACACCTTGTTGTCGTCTAAGTTCTCCACAAAAATCATGTTGTTGTCAAAATTCTCCAGTAAATTCATGTTGTGGTACTCAAAGACACCTAAAATTCCTGGTTACAAACAAGAAATTAAGGCATGCTGAGAAAAAAAAAATATTCTGAGTGTAATACAACCAAATCTATATCTTATTAATCCCATAGCAGATATCAAACCAATCAGGTAAACTTACGAAATTCCATTGCAAGTACAGTATCATATTTCATAAAGTTATGAAGAATTGTGCAATTTCAAATAACTAACTGGATATTGCATTCCCTGTCCTGTGATGATGAGCAATTGAGTAATAAGAGTTCCCTACTTTGAGCAACTAAATCTCAAGTGAATCTGTGAATTGATTTAATCGCTTCTTGAAGTAAACTAAGAGCCTATTTATGACGGTTTTATACTGATTCTCAAGAAAAAGAAAGAGAAAAACTGATGGTTTTATACTGCAGTCGCAAATTTATTCATAGCAGATATAAAATAAAAGACAAATTTAGAGTAAAATATAACTAAAATCAAGAGATATTAAAATAACAGGAGAAATTTCTTCAGATTCCATTATCCTGAGAGTGAACTGATCATATATATATATGTGTGTGTGTGTGTGTGCGTGTTCTAGCCGGAGGTAACATGATGATTTAGAAATTAGAATTAACAGTATTTGATTGAGTCCTAAGAAACCAAACAGTAGTGTAGTGCTTGGCAGCATACATAAACACACGCAAGCTAGTCCAAACAGAAAATCATCTCCACAATCATAAAAGAATGCAGAAGTAATAAAGATTGTTTTTTTGTTTGCCGATTCTTCATGATCATAGAAATCATACCATGAAACATCGTTTTGAACTTGAGAATCATAGTTTTGAAGATATCCTTTACCGCATAAAAAAATTAATAAAGGCCTAAGCTAGCAGCAAGCCCCAGTATATAAACCCTACTAAATACTAATTAATTCCATGGGAGCCAAAAAAAACATACAAATTAAGAAGATTAAAAAAAAACAATGAAGATGGATGATACCTGAGGGTGCAGCTGCTAGACAAACAAATTTTGAAAGAAGGGAGACATCATTGACAATGGTTTTTATGCCTCTGTGAAGGATCAATTTATAGCAAACAAAAACTCTCCAAGCGTTATGACTATTTGGGAAAGAGACTGTGTGCTTCCTTTTTTGTATATTAGTCCATTATATTTTAAAAAAAAAATACATGTCACCGTGCCCAATTGGGTAATATGGGTTTTCTTATTTAATTTCCTGGGCTAAATTTTTCTATATCAAGTACCTTGGAATCGGTGTCCGCACATGTTAACTAGATACATGAATGAATGAATAAATAAATAAAAATAGAAAGTATATGTATTAATTTAAAATTCCATGAATTTATTAGAAAAATAAAAAAATATATTGACACGTATTTTTATTTTAAACAGTAAAAAATAATATATCTTATCCCCGGAGTACTACAGAGAGGAATTAGTTCACATATTAGGCGATGTGTAAAATTCACAAGAATGGTTATAAATATGCCTATGAGAAGAAGATCAATCAACAAACTACCTAGAGCTGTAAAATGGACCGTGTCATCATGCCAGCTCATATTCTACTGCTTTTTTGGCCCAACAT
>Ga0307517_10007481_pt1 | contig 15891 bp, 11 predicted proteins | sample 23_EM_MG_FD_194515 | JGI IMG/M metagenome (GOLD analysis project Ga0307517, IMG submission 194515) | Populus trichocarpa ectomycorrhiza microbial communities from riparian zone in the Pacific Northwest, United States - 23_EM | ecosystem: Host-associated > Plants > Roots > Unclassified | place... | reverse complement strand
TGGCTAAATGGAAACATTACCTTTGGGGAAGACATTTTCGCATAAGGACTGATCACGTTAGCCTTAAGCATTTGTTGGATCAAAAGGTAACGTATCCTTCTCAACACCTCTGGCTTACCAAATTACTTGGGTTTGATTATGAGATTGAGTATCGCAAAGGGAAGGATAATGTAGCTGCAGACGCTTTATCAAGGATCCCTAGCGGACAATTAAGCACCATGATCATGACTTCCATTTCCACTCCTATCATGGACGAAATCAAAATGACCTGGGCATCGGATGATAGCCTCAAGCACATTATACATGATTTATTGCATGACCCAAGTTCCCATCCTCACTATACGTGGGTCAACAATCACTTGAACCGGAAGGGCAAAATTATGGTAGGCTACAATCCTGCACTGCATAACAAGCTGATCGCCTTATACCATGACACAGCTTCAGGAGGCCACTCAGGGGTGGTGGTCACAGCCCAAAAAAGTAGCCAGTTTGTTCTACTGGAAGAAGCAACAGAAACATATTAGGCAATTTGTGAGAGAATGCAGTATCTGTCAACAAAATAAACATGAGAATGTGCTAACACCAGGGCTACTGCAGCCTTTACCTATTCCTCTTGCTCCATTTACTGATATCAGCATGGATTTCATTGAGGGCCTTCCTAAATCAGAAGGTAAGGAAGTTATTTTTGTGGTTGTGGACAGATTCAGCAAATACGCACATTTTATGGCCCTTATTCATCCCTTTTTCAGCTTCTTCGGTAGCCAAAGTTTTTATGGACAATGTTTATAAGCTGCATGGCTTCCCAGCTACAATTGTCAGTGACAGGGATCCGGTTTTCTTAAGTCATTTTTAGCAGCAATTATTTCAACACCAGGGAGTAAATCTACATCACTCTACAGCTTACCACCCACAATCTGATGGCCAAATAGAAGTGGTGAACAGGTGCTTAGAGCATTACTTACGCTGCATGTCTGGTGGCAGTCCTCATCAATGGTCCAAGTGGGTGCCTCTTGCTGAATGGTGGTATAACACCAATTACCACACAGCCACTAAGTCTACTCCTTACGAGATCTTATATGGTTTTCCTCCTCCTCTGCACATCCCCTACTTTCCTAAAGATTCCACAGTGGAGGCTGTCGATCAACTGCTCACACAGAGGGAAGAGATGCTTGCGCAAATCAGAGACAACTTACTCAAGGCTCAACATCGAATGGTCCAACTTGCCAATCGCAAACGCAATGACAGACAATTTATTCCTGGGGACTTAGTCTACCTCAAGCTACAGCCCTATCGTCAGAAATTCATAGCACGCAGAAGTTCTCAGAAACTTGCTTCGAAATTCTATGGACCTTATTCAGTTTTAAAAAAGATTGGTTCTGTAGCCTACAAGCTGCTGTTACCACCCACGGCTTCTATTCACCCAGTTTTTCATGTGTCACAGTTGAAGAAACACATAGGGAACAAGATAGTGCAGTCCACATTGCCTATTACTCCTTCAGCTCCCATGATCATTCCATAGGCAGTCTTGGATCGCAGGATGGTAAAAAGGGGTAACCAGGCCACTACACAAGTTCTACTCCACTAGAAGGGTCTTGCCCCATCTGATGCTACATGGGAGTTTGCTGATGACATTAAATGTCGGTTTCCAGAATTCTCCCTTGAGGACAAGGTAGTTTTCGAAGGGGGAATACTTGTTACATGCACAACTTAAGCCAAGGAAAGGCGGGTAGATTTCAATTGTTAAAAAGTCGTTATAGTCGTTATAGTCATGGTTAAACGCTCCGTTTCATTTAATTGGCACCGTTCCAAATAACTGACTTCAAGCACACGACTTGTGTGTGCTCTCAGGCTAGAATAAAGGAAATCAGTTATAGCCAGTAGTCTAGAAGGAATGCTATGTATATATATGGCACAGCTGTAACAGAGAAGGGCATTGAAAAACATAATGAATGCATGATGAATGAAAGGTGCCATTGCCCACATTATTCTCACTATTATCTATCTCACTCTCTTTACGTAACAGACTTGCCAAAAGACTGGATTCTATTCCAGTAGGTCCCCTAGAAATAACACTTGTATCAAAAACCTAGCTGACCTGGTCAAGACTAAATCAACACCAAAGTCGGGTTTAATAATGGTTGAAAATACTATGAATGCCAGACACATCTAGATCGTTGAAGTCCGTCCTATCGAATGGATGCCAGATTAGTATCATAAATATTTAATAGGCTCTCTTGGTTCCTTGTAAGCAGTTGCAATCCTCCCTCCCTCGCTGTGTGTTTAGAGAAGTGGGGGATATTGAGGAGAGGAGGAATAGGGTTCCGTTCTGTTTTTTTGGTATTGGGTATCTTAAATTGAAAGAAAGACTCTTCTAATGATTGGGTATTCGGAAAGGGAATGGTCTTCCCAAGCCATTAATCCGTTTCAAGCTTCATGAGCATGAGTGACAAGTCGTTTTTTAAAGAAATAATTGTAGAATTTTTTTCAAAACTATTTCTCTTTCAAGAAAGGAAGATCCACTTGGCATGGGAATTTGACGCCCGAAAACGCCCGCGTAGCCGTTGATATAACCACCGTTTGGATAAGAGAGAGAGAGAGACAGAGAAAGTACTTCTGAGTTCTGCGTCTTTAGAGAGAGAGAGAGAGGGAAAGAGGAAACCATGGCCTCCCTAACTTCTCCAACATTCACAACCAACACACGTTGTCTTCAGAGACCACAGAATTCTCACTCTCCTTCTCAACAACCTCGTTTATCACAAAGACCAGAACTGAACCGCAGGCATTTCATATCTCAAACAGCTTCACTTTCATCACTTCCTTTACTTTCTCCTCTCATTCTTAACCCCCAACAAGCCAATGCTGCAGCTGAAGATTCTCTTTCCGAATGGGAAAGAGTTTACCTTCCCATTGATCCTGGTGTTGTGCTCCTTGACATTGCCTTTGTTCCTGATGACACGAACCATGGTAAGTAAGTTCGTCAACAGAAATTTTTCACTACTCTTGCTGTATATACAATGTCTCTGACATTGCATAACATCCCTCTTTTTCATTTCCCACCTATTATAATTATTACCTTTTTGTGGATATTGGCGAGAGGGAGGGGTGGTGTGTGTATAGATATATAGATTGGATGAATGCTTTGAAGACTTTGGTCTGAACTTTATTTGGTATTAGTTGGGTTAATTAAGCTTATGTAGAATCATTTTGGTTGAATTAACTTATTTTTGTTCGTACTTGAGAATTTGAAGACTTGTTCTTTGGTTTTGTAGGGTTCTTGTTGGGGACAAGGCAGACAATCATGGAAACTAAAGATGGTGGAAATACTTGGGTCCAGCGGTCAATACCTTCGGCAGAAGATGAGGATTTTAACTATAGGTTTAATTCGATTAGTTTTAAGGGGAAGGAAGGATGGATTGTTGGAAAGCCTGCAATTCTGCTGTACACTGCAGATTCCGGAGAAACATGGGAGAGAATACCATTAAGTGCTCAACTCCCTGGTGATATGGTAATCTTGTACTTGTAGTAGTGAGTATCAATTAGTGATGTTTTAGTGGCTGGGATTTGTAGTACTTCTGTTAATTCTCAAGGGATATGAAAGACAAGAGAATCGTTTCATGAAGGAACTTGAATTTTGCAGATATTTTACCCCCTTTTTAGTTGTTCCGTGTGGGTATGGATAGGGAAAAGTAGTTGATTCCCTTCCAACATTTTGCAGGTCTATATAAAGGCAACTGGAGAAAAGAGTGCGGAGATGGTAACAGACGAAGGTGCAATATATATCACATCAAATAGGGGTTATAACTGGAGGGCTGCAGTTCAGGAGTCTGTTTCGGCAACTCTTAACAGGTTGGTTTGCTTGAGATAAAAAGTTAATCTAAATAGTGCTATATAGTGTCTGAGGAGTATTTGCTTAGCTGTAGGAACAGTTGGATTTGTAGATAAAGCAGTTCAATTCTGAAAATGTGATCTAGCAAAGGATATCTTTTTAAGTTTATCTTATGGGCCATCTTCCTTTTGTTTGAGATGGTTACACAACCACTTTGCATCCTCTCTAAAAAGCTAAGAGTTCTATTCACTATGGAGTCAAGATCCTGAATTCTTTTAGATCACAAGTTTTTAATTTCAAGCGGGCAAGATATTCACATAGCTTCTTGCTTTTGCAGAACAGTTTCTAGTGGTATTAGTGGTGCAAGTTACTATACAGGGACTTTTAATACTGTGAATCGCTCTCCAAATGGAAACTATGTTGCCGTCTCAAGCCGTGGTAACTTCTATCTGACGTGGGAGCCTGGTCAGGTCATGCTCATTTTCTTGTTGCCGTCTAGATTTTTGCATGTGTACATCTGTAACTTATTAATGGGCTTCATGAGGCATGCCCGCTCTTAAACCTTTTAAGTGTTTGCGTGTGTAGACACATGCATAAGTGCTTACAGCCTTACAGGCATGTACACTTTATTAACTGCAATTCATTACTTTCCATATTTTCAGGCATTCTGGCAGCCGCATAACAGAGCAATTGCAAGAAGAATTCAAAACATGGGATGGAGGGCGGATGGTGGGCTCTGGCTTCTTGTTCGTGGAGGGGGGCTTTATCTTAGCAAAGGCACTGGGGTAAGTTGATAAGAAGAATGTGAAGAAACTATTATTCTGTGCATGTGATGATCCTGAATCAGTGAATTGGTTACATAATGATAAGATGGTAAGTTTATATCAACATTAGTTGTTGCACCCTTCGAAACTAGTATATCAACAGTGACTTGACATCCCACTAGATGAAGTCCTTATTAGTCGAGAAACACCCAATTATTCATTCCTCTGTGAATGTGAACTAAGGAAGACTTGATGCTTTCAATGGATTTGCTTGATATAGTTTGACTTTTAAATACACATAAAATTCTAGACAAACAAAGCATCATCTGGACATGTATATGATTATTGTAGGGATTATAACACGTGAATGTCTCATAATCACTGGTATTTTTGTTTTCACCTATTTTTATTGCGTTGCAGTCTACTTTACTTATTTGTTTATTATATGTCCTTGTAGTGTTTCCAGTTGTATAATCCGTGTTTTCTCTTTTCATGTCCTATCTTTTTCGATGTAGATTACTGTCAGTTTACAAGCATTGGTTATAGAATAGGACCAGATTTTTTTTCTGTATTGGTGTTGAAGCTCAGCTACTTTTTGATGTTTCAGATATCAGAGGAGTTTGAAGAAATTCCAGTGCAAAGTAGGGGGTTTGGCATTCTTGATGTAGGGTACCGTTCAAAGGTAACAGTTTTCTGATTAATTCAAGGGTATAACCGCAACAGAATTAGTTCCATTACGATGATGTGTTGATAAATGGCTTCACTTCAAGAAGTTCTGCATTGTAACATGTGTCGCTCAACAAAACCATGCTTGTCCTATGTGTCACGAATATGCATCCATCTGCATTTACTGACAAGTGATTTGTGTCTTGCATATGCAACTTGTTCCACTGTCAAGTTTTTCTATGGGCCTCTCAACTTTCCAAGTTTCTACATTCATACTGTAAATGGTTTCTTTGTGCAGGAAGAGGCTTGGGCAGCAGGAGGCAGTGGGGTTCTGTTGAGAACTACCAATGGTGGCAAGACATGGACCCGTGACAAAGCAGCTGATAATATCGCTGCAAATCTTTACTCGGTGAAGTGAGTCTCATTATATTAACAGCTAGCATAGATAATCTCCAACATTGATTAGCAGGTTTCCAAATGCAATGTATATGTCTTCTTGTGGTCTTGGATTGCACCCCAACACCTTTCATATTTCATTTTTCACTCTGATTTGAAATGCACCTTTTTGTTGAGGAAGAAAATGAACTTTACTGGCCAATGCTTTTACCTGTTTAACTTTGCACTCAGAGGCAGTCAACTCATAAACTATTCGTATCTATGATCTTTTTTTCTGCAGGTTTATTGATGACAAGAAAGGATTTGTTCTGGGAAATGATGGAGTCCTGCTTCGGTATCTTGGATAAAGACATTGCCGTCTCATGGTAACTGAATGGATTCTCCCATTTCATTTACTTTAATAGTTTTATTGAGGGCGTGTAAAATGAACATGTAAATTTGTGTAGGCTTCCACATATTTGATGGAAATTTTTGGCCATGCAAAGATCTAGGAGAAATGCTTTCTGAATGGCTGGATCAAATTCCTGAATTCCTCTGTGTGCAGGTTTCTCAATGATGCTGCGATTTTGTATGCATAAAGCACTCCATGCTGTGAAGAGAGGAACAAAGTTTCATATTGCATGTATTTTTTCATGCAACTATAATATGTGAATGGCTGCTACATTTCATTACAAGTGGTGGTGTTCTTTAAAGTAAAGTTTGCGCTAAGACAATAGGATATCGATGGACAAATTCGAGTTATTTCATGGAATAACACTCGTATATATTGAGCTCGTAATGGTACCTCGCAATTCAAAAGTTTCTCTACGGCTGAAGAATAAGCGTGTTCTTGGGCCATCGTAGAAACATAGATAGGGTCGACGACGGAATGAGCAACGAAACTTTACGACAGCTCTTTAGTACACGTTCACTTGCATCACATAGATTTGATTCGGAGAAGGATTCAGATTTGTTCGCTCGACTCGTACTTGTCCTGGCTAATTGTGAGGCTGGAAGCCCTTTAACCTGAATAACATATCAATGGTGTCTACTACAGTCAATTGTGAGGGTGACTAAGCAGAAGCTAGCTAAAAATATGGCCATACTGAGTCTGCATGTAAAGAGCCCCTGATAAAAGTCCAGTTTATGTGGAGATTCTGAAATATCTCTAACTCGCTGCATCACATAATGTTTAGGAAATGCTAAGCATGTGGTAAAGTTACCAAAGCAAGCCTAATGGCTATGGATAATGAGATGTTCTTATTCTCATTCCTTGCAAAACTAGGGCTTGAGTTTCTTTGAAAATTAGAGAAAGTTGTCATATCTTAACTAGACAATACCAAGTACGTTGCAGTTAGATGTACAAAACTTCAATGATAAAATTCAATTATAAGCAACATCATTTTTACTGAAAAAGAAAGGGGGAGAGAGAGACAAGGAAAGAGGAAAAAAATTGTCATTAAATTAATTTATACTTAAAAAAAATATTAAATTAATATTTTTTAAGATTTTTTAATAGTTTTAATGTGTCATGAAAAAAATATAAAAAAAAATATTATTTATATATATTTTTAATTAAAAAAATATTTTAAAAAACACTCTATTATAGTAATAATATATTTTTAATTAAAAATCACTTTTAATAATATATTTTTAATTAAAAATCATTTTTAAGAAACATACTGGAAACATGATTAATGGGCCTATAACTGACCCGGTAAAGATTGCTTTAACTTGAGTTATCTTCTACTACATATTTGAGTTAGTCCATCACTACTACATATCTGAGTTAGATTAGAAAGAATGATCGAAATTAAATCTCATAATTATTAACTTAATAATAATTAAAAACTGCTTCTAGTCAAGCATTATTTAGATGTATAAAACTTCAATGATAAAATTCAATTATATGCAATATCATTTTCACCGAAAAAGAAAGAGAGAGAGAAGGAAAGAGAGAGAGAAAATGTAGCTTTAAATTACTTTTAGCTTATAAAAATATTAAATTAATGTTTTTTTAGATTATTTTTTAATAGTTTTATTGTGTTGATATGAAAAAAATATAAAAAAAATATTATTTAGATGTATTTTCAATTAAAAAGCATTTTTAAAAAGTACTTTATACCACATTAACAATATTATTTTAATATATTTTTAATTAAAAATTATTTTTAAAAAACACACCCATATAAAATACCACAGGTAGATGTATAAAACTTCAATGGTTAAATTCATTTATATGAAACATCATTTTCAAAGAGAGAGAGAGAGAGTACCATTAATATTTTTTTTCATAAAAATATTAAATTAATGTTTTTTTTAAATAATAATTTGGATGTGTCACTATTAAAAAAAATTAAAAAAATATTATTTAGATGTATTTTTAATTAAAAAATATTTTGAAAAACACCTCATATCATATTAAAAATATTATTTTAATATCAGATTCTAGATTTTCTCCTTAAAGGTTACCAGTTCGAGTTTCACAAACCTCAGAGTCACTGGAGACTTACATGGTCGTTAACTTCAAGGCCCTTGAGATTAGTCGAGGTGCGCACAAGCTGATCTGGACACCTACGGTAATAAAAAAAATAAATTATTTTAATATATTTTTAATTAAAATTCACTTTTAAAAAACACTCAATACACATGATTAATGGGCCCTATAATTGACCCGTTAGAGATTGCTCTCAATTGAGTTACCTTAGCCCATCACTACTCAACCTTCTAGTCTGCTGTGGCCTTTAGCCCAACTTGTACTTGCAAAAATTTCTGGCCTTCCCCTATTTCACTACAAAGCAGCAAGCTTTCTCCCCTCTCCTGTAATAAAACCAGCAATCTTGACGAAGAGAAGAAAAAAAAAACAAATGAGCCTGAGAAATCTAAATGAATGGACTATTATTGCCAAAGAAGCGTTCAACGGATCCTTCTTAGTAGCCAAAGCTCTTTGCTTTCTCCATGTCACCAAAACCTATGTCTTCACTGTTGCTTCTGTAAGTATAAATAAGCATAAAGTAATGCTTTTTATCTGTTTCTTTAAGTATTTAAGCATTGACGGGGGGTGTTGCAGCTCTATGGACCAAGTATGCTCCCTACCTTTAACATTAGTGGTGATTTGGCATTGGCTGAGAAGATTTCACACAAGCTTGGCAAAGTGGGTGCTGGAGATATTGTTCTTGTTACATCACCCGTGGAGCCAAGAAAAATTGTGACTAAAAGAGTTGTAGGTGTTGAGGGTGATTCTGTTACTTATGTTGTTGATCCCAAAAACAGTGATAGAACTGAGACTATTGTGGTATGTGTTTGTTTTTTTTTTTTTTTTTTGGTTGGGTTTTGAAGATTTTGCCTTTAGTGTTGTTAAAGCTAAGCGTGATGTCTTTTTGTTGATGGTTTTTTAGTGATTCTGCTTTGTTTGGTTGATTTTGATGCTTTTCTTAATGGGTTTTGGTGGGTGTGGTTTGGTTAGGTAATTGTTGATTTTTTGCTTGCTGGATTTGTGGATTATTGCTATTTTGCTTTAAAGATTGTTGATTGTTAGCTTAGGAAATGAAAAGGTTTGCTCTTTTTGTTTAGGTTCCTAAGGGCCATATTTGGGTAGAGGGAGATAACATATATAAAAGCAAGGATTCAAGAAACTTCGGGGCAGTTTCTTATGGCCTTCTTCAAGGGAAAATGTTTTGGAAGGTAAGCCTATTTTCTTCCTTGGCGTACTTTTGTTGGGTTTTGAAAGTTTTTTTTTTTTTTTTTACCTTTCATAGAGCACATTGTTCTGGTTTTTCTATGAAGAATATGTGGGCTATCAACAGTAATGTTCGCATCATGTTAAAAATAATTATTTTGACGTAGCTGGCATCAGTCGAGGGCAACTGAGATTTTTTGTTCAACACTATTCGAGGAATTTTGAGCTGTAGGATTAAAACTGTGCAAAATGAAACTTTAGTAATGGTTGAGTGGAGTATGTTTTATAAGAGGTTAAGACCTAGGAAGTGACCATTGATCTCTTGTTTTCCAAGGCATTGGAATAGACTGAAAATGATCTTGTATGTTGCGCTAATGCACAAAATGTCCATGAGTTTGCAGGCTGGTTAACTAGACCTGGCAGGTGTAGGAAAAATTCTATCAAGTAATATGAACCAATATTATTGTAAAGAATGTTGGTGGTAAACCAAAAATATGTCTTACCAATCCACATGTGGAAGAGTGATGGGGAATAAGGGAGGCCATCTAAGACGAGGCAGCATCTACTTGGGATTGACATGGCAGCCCAAGCAGTAGGTACAAGCTTAGTGAGTTTTTGTTTTTGCATTACAACCTACTTTTCAAATTGTTTTTTGACTGAAAAAGTATGTTTTTTAGGTGTTTATGGATGATTTTGTAGTGCTGATATCAAAAATAAAAATAAAAAAATCTGAAAAAACATTATTTTGATATTAATTAAAAGGCTTTTAAAAAGCATCTGCACCACAATATCAAACACACTTAGTTTAATTTTGCTAAGAATGATGTGATATTGATTACAACCACTATGCTATATGACAAGAAGTCATTCCTGGACTGTCTTAGACTCTTAGTAATCATCACGTTGAAATGTAGGTTTTATTAGAACTTAAATGGTGTTGGACTGTAACATCTGGGGGGTGCCTTTGAAGGCACTGTTCACCGCACTGTGAATAGTGCTTCTTTTTTTATTACTTCGATCAACAAACTTCTTTAATCGCAATTTTATTCTTCCAAGTTACATTAGCATTGTTTTATATGTTGATATTCTTGCATTCTCTTGCATGTACAAAGTGTCGATAAATTAAAGATTGATTCTGTGAAATTAAACTTTATTTGTGGTTTGAAAAAGGAACTAGAAGAAGAACCAAATTTAACAATAAAAAAAAGGACCCTGTTTAGATGTTGATGAGAATATACTTAAATTTTCTCTCTGAAATTTCAATTCAACTATTGTTTGGTAATTGTTGTTTTAGTAGTTTATATTTTGATTTCAAACTTTATTTTTTTCATGATTCAGTCTCTAGATGTTAGAGAGAAAGTGATTGAATATTGATATTAAGGCCACCAGAAAATGTTGATCTTAATGTAATTGAGTTTGTCTCATCAAGAAAAATTTAATGGAAGTGGTGTTGCTCTTTAACTGTGCTAGGAAAAGTATATTGGGGTCCTTAAAGTTTTTTGGGATTCATTTAATTTTTATTTTTAGAGAGATTAGAGGCTGTAATGGTGTTGAAAATGGGGTTGTTAAGGTTTCTATGGTGTTTTTTTTATATGTTTTCAAATGAAAATAAGTTGAAAATTGGGTTTTTTCGGGTCCTAAAACTCGAACCCTGAAAATTTTTGGATCCCATGTGCATAGCCTCCCTCTTATTTATTTATTTTTTTCACCTTGCATTAGTTTTTTTATTTAAATTTTAATTAATACACTCTTATTTTCTGAATTGTTTATTTCATAATTTTTTAAATAGTAGTTATTTTTTGAATTATTTTTTAATTTTATAATACTTCAAAGAGATTATTGTAATTTATCTTTAATTTTTTTCTTTTATATTTTATATAAATAAATTGTATTTGTATAATGTATTTATAAAAATGAAAATCATTTGTTCTTGGCAATGAAAAATAACCTTTAAGATAAAATAAATAAAAACATATAAAATAAAAAAAGACTGTTGAGGTTAAATATTTCCATGTCATCTATCTTTTGTTTTTACTAGAAAGATTAGCTTTCTAATTTAGTATTTAATAAGTATTAATAATTCTTTTTTAATTTATTGGTTTAAATATTTTTTAACTTATTTTATTAAGCGTAAACAACATTTTTCCTCTCTCAATTTAAAAAATGATGATACCCAAAAACACATCCATAACATTAGTATGTTCTTTTCTTGTATTAGAAATTAACTTGGAATCCTATAAATGGTGTTGGACTGTGGAGAAAAATGCATTATCAAACCATGGTTGCCCATGAAGGCTTGACCGTCTCAAGCAGTCTGCCCTAGGCAATAGGCACTGTGATGTAATTAGTATGCGGTTGGGGGCATCTAGTACAATCATTAGCGTGATCTTTGTGAATCAAGATTCATGAAATTGTTGAAGAAATGTAAACAACACAGCCTTAACTAGTTGCAGTGACCAAGTGGTGTGAATGGAATGATTATATCAAAGCTCAGGTTAACCTCATGAGCAGCTGGGCCACTGATTCGCATTCGACCACTATTGTACATATTATGATTCACTGATTGGGATAGGAAATAGACCATTTATACTCTTATTCTGAGCTGACAGCAATGAATTTTTGCTCCTTTCACAACTGCTGGACAATTATTTTTCAGAAAAGCTCATCCTTCGTACTCTAAATTTCTTGTTTTTGTATGTGCTCATTTTGTTTCTAGATATGGCCACCCAAAGATTTCGGACCGCTTGGGAACAAAGAGCAAAACAGCTGAATGAATGTTGTTAGGTACGTGTTCTTAGACAGCATAGCATGCAACTACTGTCTTCCCTTGACAAAAGTTTTTTCCCCCTCTTCTATATTGTAATGTCTTCGGTCTTTCATTTTGTAGCTCTCCCAAAGTCTGAGTTGACTGCTGTGTTGAGATCAAGTATGAGCATGAATAGAATGAACCCAATTTGTTCATTTCTAATTAGTTCTCGATACAACCAGGTGCCCTACTGCATTTTGGGGGGCTTACAAGTAGCTGGGGCAGTCCTTGCTCTGGATGATCACCATGCCTAAAGTTACATTATATTACCTTAGTGATGACTTGCAAGTATCTAGAATCTACATTGCAATTCCATTTTTGTTTCATGATGGATTCTTTTCATCCAAAACAATCCGAAGCTTCCTCTGCTTTTCTATTGTCGTGAATACAGCCATTACTGATTGATAGAACTCGTTAGTGCAACTAAACTGACAAAGTTATTACCAGTCATACTTAATTCTGATTTGGTTAGACATTACGGCGTTAAATGCTCAGGTTCGGGCCAACTTTGCAAGCATATGTACCTTTTCTAACAAATGGGAAGAATTATTGTGCAGCCATATAATGTTTGATCATTAATTTGGGATTCACTATAGACAGGCACAAAATTACTTTCTGGATTGTAATAGTGTAATAAATTTTTTTCACTCAAGTTTTTTCTCTTTAATTTTATCTTTTTAAAATTGGATTGATTTATGATCATGGCTTCATGCGGGTTCTCTTAGCAAAAATTAGCGCTAATATTTAATTTGACAAAATAAAATTTGATTTCATTAATTTATAATAACTTAAGCTTGAGGTACTGAATGTGAACTTGAAATGAGTGTTAAGGAACTAAATTAAATGAAAGGGGAAAAAGTGTCTTGCTTGTGTAACATATGCTCTAGCGTGTGAGAATGGTCGTCGGTGGCGCGTGTGATAGCCACTAACCTACAAACACGGCCGATTCATTGGTACTATGTAGTTCTTCCTATACTGAAGAATTTTTTTTATCCTACCCGCAGCATGGTGCAGGTTACCGATGTGTTCTTTCTATACAGACAATTAGTGAGAGAAGAGAATTTTGTGTTTTGCAATGCTTTGAATTGCATATATGGCCATCCATTTAGAAATGAAATGCCATTAAGAACCAGAAGGCTCTTGTTGTGTTGTTTGCAAAGAGATAGTCTCCCCTCTCTCAATTTAGCGCCAATATATGTTTGGGTTTAACGTATTATTTTGTTTCTTTGGGCCTCTGTCCCCATTTTGAAAACCTAAAGAAAAGCACAGATTGGGGCTTTAACTTGTGATTTTTACATGAAAGAATTAGTTTTTTCTTGGCACAGAAGAAAATGATTGAGCCTGTGTCAGTGTGCCCTGTTTCTCATGAAGGTCTTCCTCGATCCACATTTCCACTCGAAAAGGACTGTCAAGTGTGGATTTCCTGAGTTCCTTCCCTACTATTATTATCCATTACCATCTTAAGCAGTATCCTTCCCTAGGCAAAGTGATATAAGAAGCATGCATTATCGTATGCTCTGTGGATTGAAATTGTTGAAGAAAATAGCCTTGTAGTTGACCAATAACCAAGTCGAGCGTTTACTCGGGAATTGACTTCATGAGCAGCTGGACCATAATTCACATGCTTTACCGATATGATTATGATCCATTAATTGTGACCTAACATCTATGAAAGATTCTCCCCAAGTTTTTTTTGTGTATATATATATTTGGAAGAACTTCAACCTTTCAGTTTAGCATTAATGGCATCCACACTTTGAGTGCTTGAGGTTTTTCGTACATGATTCTCAAGAAAATCATTGAACGAAATTGGCATGAATGGGATAATTATTGCATCACTAGATTTGCTTCCAGTCTTTTACCACGTGAATTTAGGGTTTTGCGCTGCTCGGAGCAACATGCATGCATGCATGGTCAGCCACATGCTATTAGAAATGAAACACTGTTGATTTCTTGTCGGCGTGGATCTACAAAACCCAAGTTTACAGAGAGGTGCTGCAGCACTATTTATTACAAGATGAGCTCCGAAACTCATGTAAACCTCACATGCTGCACATGATATGGAAGAATTAAGTGCACAATATTTGGCAAGAAAAAGACTTAATTAATGCTACGTGCAAAGACACTCGCCATGGCTTGCCTGCTGCCTTGTCTTCTGCAAAGAAACATGACAAGATACATCTACTCCATGCAACGAGAAAAGAACCCTGTGTTTTTATTCTTAATTCATACTTTCAAGAAGTACTCCTTCCTTCCTCCCTTTCGTACTTCTTGGTATCTTGCCGGAAGAGCAAGCAAAAGAAAAGGTTAGCTATGCTGATTACAGGTTTTTAGCAAATATATATATATATATATACATATAAAGGAGTAAAAAGGGGATCAAATTAAAAAAGATTTTTTAAAAATACCCCAATTATTTTCTATTCTCAAGTACGCTAGCTATCACAACCAGCTTGATTCTATGATCGGGCCATCATTTATGATTCTTCCTTCTAGTGTTAAAGAATGCTATTTCTCTGTGCATCATTAGATTTAACAGGTTTATTAATGTTAATAATTTATTTGTGATTATTTTATCCATAAAATCACAAACAAAAAATATTTATCGGGGGACTAGAATTGGAGAGTTCTTGGGTCCTATTCAGCAATACTTTTGCATAAAAAGTCAACCTTTTATACGTGTCGGTGGAAGCCAAGTCAAAGCATACCTCATAGAAACCACGTACAAGCCAGTTGTCATTTAGAGATTAGGTGAGTGTGCATACTTACCTTCAGACAGTTTCGATTCTAGTAAAAGTCACATACATTGATCTGGTTGTGCATTTCTGCCTGTAAAGCTTTTTTCCGGCTATAAAAATATCTTTAAACCATAGTTTTGAAATCCGGTATGGTCTGGTGGGTCGATTCAGGACCCGGCAAATCCAGGACTGCAATCAGACCGGGTTGAAAAAAAATAGAGGAAGGAAAAACTCAGTGTGATCTGGTTGACCCGACAGGTTAACCGGGTGACCCGGTTAACCAGGCAAGACCTGGTCAAAAACATGTTGATTTTTATTTTTTTTTACTAAAACGATGTCGTTTTGATTTAAAAAAAAAACATATTGACGCAAGCAACCCGATAACGCAGTCAAAACCCGAAACCCAGGCCTTGAACTGGACCGGGTCTGAAAACTATGCTTTAAACTATTTTACACATCAATTTAATTATATTAAATTCTTCACCAACGATTTTAAGAACATGCCATCCATATTCAAAAAAATAATAATGAATTCTCATGAATATTGTCCTCAAGAATTTGAGTTTAAGATTTTTAAAATGATCGAGCGAACAACAATTAATATCTTAAAATTTCTTAAGTTTGAATTATTTCATGTGTATCTGATTTTTCAGATAAAAATAACTAATATTCTTTTTTAATGTTTTTCAATAAACCAACTACAAAATCAATATCAAACAAATTAACTACGTAATTGCAAAGAGATTGTCCAACTTTTTTTATATATTTGTTTATCTTAAAGTAATTATTTAATCAAAACGTATTAGACGACCAATAACTAAAACAGAATGGTTAATCACTTTAGCATCATGCACTATTCAACAAGATATACCAGTCATCGTGGGCCTCACTATTAATATGAATATTGTAGTTTTTTTTAATTTCAATCATTAAGCTTTTAATATTTGCAATTTCATCCCCCTATATCATAGTAAAATGGTTTTTTTGTTTACATTTATATATTCCAATCTACATTACCTTGCTTATACAAAGTTTTG
>Ga0307517_10007480_pt1 | contig 15891 bp, 9 predicted proteins | sample 23_EM_MG_FD_194515 | JGI IMG/M metagenome (GOLD analysis project Ga0307517, IMG submission 194515) | Populus trichocarpa ectomycorrhiza microbial communities from riparian zone in the Pacific Northwest, United States - 23_EM | ecosystem: Host-associated > Plants > Roots > Unclassified | place... | reverse complement strand
TGGGTGAGTTTCTGGTTTCCACACAAGGGACCGTGACAGTTTGAACCAATCATTGCAGAACAGGTAAACACGTGAATAGAGTAAGCCCCGAAACAAATACTTGAGCAGACATGTGATATTAGTGACGAGGGGGTCATCAGAGTGACGGAGAAGCGCTTTTGAAACGCGGTCAGTTTCTTTTTCTGTTTTAAAAATATTTTTGAAAAAATTAAAAAATTATTTATTTATTTTTTTACTTTAAAGTAATATATTTTTGGTATTTTTAAATCATTTTTATATATTGAAATCAAAAATAATTTTAAAAAAATAAAAAAATATTATCTTGATATATTTCTGAGTGAAAAACACTTTAAAAAACAACCACAACCACCCTCCCAACAAACAAAAAGTAAACATGACCTATTTATATCACACATCCTCGACAATATTAAAGATTATCATGTCAGTCAATGATATTATTAGGATATTTGAAAGTATGATATCTGTTTTTTTAAAATATTTTTTATTAAAAATATATTAAAATAATATTTTTTATTTTTTAAAAATTATTTTTTACATCAACACATTAAAATAATATATAAAATATAAAAATATTATTTTTTTAAAATTTTTTAAATGTATTTTTTAAATATAAAAACAAATAGATGCTATAATTTCAAAGAAAATTACGAATATGACGAACCACCCCCACGGTCCCCATCCCTCCAAGGTGAAAAATAAAAAGTAAAAATCACGTCCATATATTAGCAGATTAAAAACGCGCCGTTATATCAAAATAATCACCGAGCCCAACACATTTTCATTCCATGCAGCACATGGAACTCGGCAGGTTATTTGATGCAGCTCACTTGCCATTTCACCATTTTATTTTTAATAATATAAAACGTTTTCCAGGCCATTCTTTAAAAGGAGAGTAGGTATTTGTTAGGATTGTATTTTCTTCGGGTCATATTATCACTGGTATATAAAATTCCGAAGACCTGTGCCAGTGTTAAGGAAGCGTTAATTTTTTTTTTTACTAAAATTTAATATGATTTGTACGTTTTGGATCGTTTTGATGTGCTGATGTTAAAAATAATTTTTAAAAAATAAAAAAATATCATTGACATGTATTTTAATATGAAAAGTTATTTAAAAAACACCCGTAATCACACTGCCAAACAAGTTCTAATCAAGATCAAATTAAGAGCAGTAAGGAAAGGGTAAACTACAGACCCTCCATCCATTGGGTAAGTTCCTACTGGGTCTCTTTTCCCTGGATCAGTCCAATCTTACCCTCGATCTGTAAAAAAACATGCCAGTGTCTCCTAGCACTGGTACAGAAAAAAGAACAAGGATCTATATGTACAGAAACAAACAGTTTAAGGACCTACTCCATAGTTTGTGAATAGAGAAAGAAGTCAGTTCAACAAATGCAAAATGGTACGCGCCATGCTACAGCGTACAGGTACGACAACAAAAATAAAGGAAGACAGCAAAAGTAGCTCATCAGCCGCACTTTGATCTCTCCGCCCCTTTCAACGGGATTCTCTAAGCCCTCTCCTTCTCCCTCGAAAAACTCTAAACAAAAAAATAAAATCATCCTACTATATTATATCACCATTTCCCCTCTCCCTCAGATCTCCCCTCTCTCTCGAAAAACTCTCTCACATTTCAAAATGCAATCCTCGCTCACTCTTTCGCTCTCTCAATCCGCGACAGCCTCAACCATTCCCAAATCAAACTACACACTTAATCACGCTCTCCGTTTTCCTCCTTCTAAGCTTATAAATCTCCGTTTCTGCGGTCTTAGAAGAGAAGCCTTTTTAGGTTCCTCCTCTCTCTCTCGCTCCCAATCTCTCCAAAATAAAACTCTCTCTAAGAAAATTAACAATGCAATCTCAGCTTCTTTATCTGGCAATGGAAGCGCACCAAAATCTTTTGATTATGATTTGATCATCATTGGTGCTGGTGTTGGGGGCCATGGTGCCGCACTTCACGCTGTTGAGAAGGTAGTGAACTTTTAAACTGTTTTTTTTCCTACTTAAATTAAGTATAGAAGCTTAGGTTAATTATTTAATTTAGATAAAGCTTAGATTAATTGATTTTAGCTGTATAGTTTTTTTTAAATCACATTGATTTCCAGCTTTGTATTTATTTTTAGAGTCTAGTTATGTATAGAAGCTAGATTATCCATGCTTTAGTGCAACTTTTTTTTTACTTTGTAATTTTATTTGAATGTTCGCGATTCTCACTTTTTTTTTTAATTTTATTTGAACTGTAGTGATTTTGAGCTTTCAGTTTTGTTGAATTAGTGTTGGTTAAGTTTACAAGCTTAAATTAACTATGCCTTTGATAATTATACAAGCTTGGATTGATCATGCTTAATACTACGACACACACACACACACATATTAATTCTTTATAGTTTTGCTTTATTGTTATTTATATGCTACTAGTTGCTATTTGAATTTGTAGAAGGGTGTGGATTTTGACAACTCAATAATTACAGGGTTTGAAAACTGCTATCATTGAAGGGGATGTGGTAGGGGGGACATGTGTGAACAGAGGATGTGTTCCTTCAAAAGCACTTTTAGCTGTAAGTGGGCGGATGCGTGAACTACAGAGCGAGCATCACATGAAAGCTTTGGGTTTGCAGGTAATAGAGTTTTTCATTTTAATTTTTTTGCTTGTCTATGTGGATCAACATGGGAAAACAATGTTATGACATGGTGCTGTTCATTTCTGGAATCTGTGAATAGGTTGCAGCTGCTGGATATGATAGACAAGGAGTGGCAGATCATGCTAATAATCTTGCTATGAAAATTCGTAATAATTTAACGAACTCAATGAAGGCCTTGGGTGTGGATATATTGACCGGTTTTGGCTCGATTTTGGTGAGTTAACATTCTGTCATACAGGAGTGCTAGCACCATAAACAAAGTTTATTTGCTTAGTTTACAGAATACAACTTTTTTTTAGTCATGTTCTATAGTGATATCATTTGGGACTTTTACTAATTCCAATGCCTTTTATTATCGATTCTTTCAGGGCCCACAAACAGTGCGATATGGGAAACTTGATGATTCTCCAGGCAACACAGTGACTGCTAAAGATATAATCGTTGCTACTGGTTCTGTCCCTTTTGTGCCCAAAGGCATCGAAGTTGATGGTAAATATTCTCGCTTTTTTCATTATCACACAATGATCAAACATTCTTGTTAAAAGTTTGATCCAAAGCAGTTTAAATATCAGGGGTTTGTCTTATCATATAAGATGCGAAACCTCTTGAAAGATGATGCTGATCCTCTTGTTCAATACTCTTTTTCACATCGATTAAAGGAAGAAGACGTAAAATGTTTGGCAAACTTATGTAGTAGAAGAGCAATTAGCTTGGTAAGAATTATTTATGAACAGCCTGGCAGGTATTGTGATTTGCAGAAAGCATGTTTGTTAGCCCCATCTTCCTCGAGAATATAGGAGCCTAGCATGCATTTTGTGGATAAAGTGCCATCTATGCTGATAATATGACAAGGAATATTCTAATTTCTGTGTAATGACCTTCAGGGAAGACTGTTATTACAAGTGACCATGCACTCAAACTGGAGTCTGTTCCTGATTGGATCGCAATTGTAGGAAGTGGTTATATTGGTCTGGAATTCAGTGACGTGTATACTGCGCTTGGAAGTGAGGTATTGCTATTTTTCTTCTACTTGTTTTTTCTGAGATCCGTTTAGAAAATGCTGTTGACGAGCATTCTTCTGGGAAAAATCAGCATGATAAGCAAACACTAAGTTTTTTTCTTTTTTTCCCATCCCTCCTTTCATTGATGTTTAATAATTGCTGCTTACCTCTTCCCTTTCTCATTTCAAGATTTTATTATACACTTGACTTTGCTACTGATTGGAACCCAGCTTTGCATGGGAAGAACCTTCCCAACTTCTTCAGTGCTTATATGCAAGCTCAATATGATCCGAGCTTTCCAATCTAAATAATTGTATATATTACTAGCTGATAAGCTATCTCAGTTCCACCATCGCAGATTCTTGGTAGATGATTTAGTTTGCAGTTTAGATTCTCATGTACTTAAATTTTGTTAAACGATACATGTATGAGATGTTTGTTCTGTAGATGGTTGCATCAGTGTCATGCCTAATGCTTCAGTGCGTGGAACTTGAATTCAAGAATAGTTTGCAGTTTAGATTCTCATGTATTTAAATTTGATTTGATTTTTTGTTTTTTGTATAAAGAAGTGGGTAGTGCCAACTAGTAACTTGTATTTATTGATCAATTTAACTAGTTGGCACCGTTATTGTTCAGATTATTTATCCCAGCATCAAATTTTGATGGTCTGAACTTCTATTTGCTGATAGTTGATGTCATTGAGTGGGTTTTTTTGCAGGTCACCTTTATTGAAGCCCTCGATCAGCTCATGCCTGGATTTGATCCTGAGATTGGAAAGTTGGCACAAAGGGTCCTAATTAATCCACGCAAAATTGACTATCATACCGGAGTATTTGCAACCAAGGTTATCATAATTTCATATATGTGTAGCTGTCTGTTCCTTTCAGAGACTGCCACAATTTCTTTTCTTCATTCATTCCTAGCATCACTTTCATCTTATTTTGTGTTATTCATAGATCACTCCAGCTGAAAATGGGAAACCAGTCACCATTGAGCTTATTGATGCCAGGACCAAGGAACCCAAAGATACTCTGGAGGTAATGTAAATTGTTTCAATTAACAGTTTGTTTGGAAAAACAATTGTGATAGGAGGGGAGGGGAAGGAAAGGGATGGAAAGGGGAGAGCTTGGAAAAAATTTACCTTCTATTGTTCGGATAAATAAGAAGGGGAACGGAACAGATAAATTTTCTTTGTTTGATAGAAAGGACATAAAAGATAATGAATTTTAAATGTAAGGAGGAAGTGAAAAATAAGATTGACCAAGTTTATTTATTAAAAATTGGATTTTCCAAAAAGGAAGAATGTTAAAATAGTAAGTTAATATCAAGAAATCATATAGCTACTTCCTTCCCCTCCATTACTCAAAATTGGGTGTGATACTTTGGAGGGGAATGTCCCCCCTTCCCCTCCATTGAAAATTCTCTCCCCAAATAAGGTGAAGATGCCATTAATCTTCATTACCCTCTCCTCCCTTCTCTTTCCCTCCATTCACTTCTTTCCCAAACAAATTGTAAATGAAGTCTGGATGTTGGATGCTAGCACCCATCCTTATTTTGTTCTGCAGAGCAAAGTGGATTGCTAAAAAATCTGTCACTTCTATATGCTCTTTGAGGAGAAAAGACCTCCACGTCAAAATTGTAGAACTCTTCGGGTATTTTTTTTGTTTTTTTGTTTTTTAACTTCAGTCATATGCCTCCATGAAATACTTGAGCTACATCATGAACTTATTGAATGAGTTTTAGTCAATGAGCATCGTTTTTGTATTGCCGTATATCTGTTGAACATAAGGTGGCTAATTTACAGATGGAACTCTGTTATGTTTAAGCCTGAACTGTGATTAGACGTAAAATTTGGCCTTCATGTCAATAATTTTCTGTCACCTCCTGCAGCTCAGGCACCATCACTTGCATGGGCTCCCCTAATTTAAACGTTAATCTTCAGTATGATTTAAAATCCCATCCCACGGCATCCATCGTAACTCTGATCTTGCTTTCACTATAGGTAGATGCAGCATTAATTGCAACTGGAAGAGCTCCTTTCACAAAAGGTCTTGGCTTGGACAATGTACGTATCCTTTGATGTTAATGTTGCTTTTATTAAATAGATTTGTCACCAGGAAGAAGAAATGATTTTAATCATCTTTCTCTCTCTTTCCCACAGGTCCAGGTAGCATTGAAAAATGGTTTTGTTCCTGTTGATGAGCGTATGCAAGTGCTTAATTTTGAGGGGAATCCGGTTGGTTCAAATTATTTTCTCATGAACACAGTTTAATGTATGGCTGTTGCAAATAATTACTAACATCTTTTTTAATAATTTCAACTCTTTAGGTTCCTCACTTGTATTGCATTGGTGATGCTAATGGTAAAATGATGCTTGCTCATGCAGCCAGTGCACAAGGAATTTCAGGTTAGTTGCAAGCGGATCAGTTTTTTGTCACCTCAAATCTGCTGCTTCCTTTTACAGTGTTTCATCTTTTGCTCGAATTCTTGACACAGTGGTTGAACAAATCACTGGAAGGGATCACGTGCTGAATCATCTAAGCATTCCGGCAGCTTGTTTCACTCATCCTGAAATCAGTATGGTTGGATTGACAGAGGTAAATTTTAAAATCTTGCAGGTGCATTTAGTTCTATAAATATGCTATTATGCTCTAGTTACTTCGTGATTTATGATAAAGTTACCTGAAGTCTACTTCTATACAAACAAATTGCATTCCTTACATCCTTTTTTTCTGTTTCTTTCCTTTCTGGTTGCAAACAAAATTTCTTATTTTGTGTTACCTTTCTTATTTTGTGTTACCTTTACACATGAAATTTTGACTGAATACTATAATTTTCAGCCTCAGGCAAGGGAGAAAGCTGAAAAGGAGGGTTTTGAAGTAAGTGTCACCAAGACGAGTTTCAAAGCCAACACAAAGGCCTTGGCAGAAAATGAAGGAGAAGGGATAGCTAAGGTTAGATTTCATAACTGCTCTCCTTCCTCAATGCGCTGTGCAAACATAATTTGAATGGTCAATCTTGATGCCATCCCCTCTCAGTGTATAGCTAGGGATTCTTTCCAAAGCTACTCTGGTCGTACGTGAACTATTGACTAGTTTGTTATGCCTGTTGGATCTAATACAATCTCTTGCATAGGTGATGAGCATCATGAAATTTGGAGCCTGCTGATGTTCTGAATCCAATAAATTTGCCTTTATACATCATTTCTGTATTTTTCTCATGTTTACATGCAAGCCTTTCAGTTCTATTTGACTCTGTTGATTAATCTTCTCTCACTAACTTCCATGGTTGGTACTCCTTTACTTTCTTGCAGTTGATATACAGACCTGACAATGGAGAGATACTTGGAGTGCATATTTTTGGGTTGCACGCTGCAGATCTCATCCATGAAGCATCCAATGCAATAGCTTTGGGCACTCGTATTCAGGTATGCAGCCGCATCTTTATTTATGGTGTGAAATGCCCTTTAGAATGAACTACTTAATGAGATGTTGGAAGTTTATTACCAGGCTGCAACTAATAACTCACGTCTCTATTCTGTTGGTCTTGAAAATGCTTCTTCAGATCTCAGTTTTGTACATGCGTGCACCCTAACAAGTGTAAGCTTATAACATCTGGAAACTAATTATAATTACGTTTGCACAATGCAGGACATAAAATTTGCAGTCCATGCACACCCAACTCTATCCGAAGTTCTCGATGAACTTTTCAAATCAGCAAAGGTGAGCTTCTGAATGAACACATACTTTTAACATCTTGCATGCCATAAAAGAAAAGGTACCCTCCTACACGCACACAGAGCACGGGCATGATCATCTCATTTGTTTGAGTTTTTTGTGCTATATGGTAAAACAATTCCAGAAGAACAAATCACATCCGCCTTCATGATTACAAAGTTGAGATAACATCCGGGGTTATGCTCTTATTTCATATGAACTCATCTTTGAACTTTAAATGTACTGAAGAGACATTGCGTGTGTACTGACAAATAGGTGGTGGATAGATGTCCCGTGAGAAAAAGTCCCCACCACAATTTCTTTGCAATTTATTGCGTGTTGTTAGCATATCAACTTTTTCAGCAAACAGCTGTCTAATCCTGATACATGTTCACCCACGTTTGGTGGTTGCATGTATTTGTTAAGCTGAGGAGAGCACCATCCACCTTCAACCTAGTGACAGAAGTTCTTAATTTATGGGGCAGGTTAAAGCTCATGTTCCAGGCCCAGTAAGTGAACCAGTTGCTGTTTGAGCATGCAGGCAAAATTTCGAAGAAAATTTGCTTGTATTAGGAGGTATGAAGGAGCATGCATACCTAGGCTAGAGATAAATCCACGTATTTAGTACACTGCCACAAGAAACATCATCAAGAGATCACCTGTTACAGCCTGAAATCTTTCAGAAGTTGCGCTGTTGTTTTATTGTCTCAGGTTCATATATTATTTCCATTCTGAAAATGGTTTTGCTTCTAATCAATTGAACAGAGACTATAATCTACTCCATTGAAACTCTCAGCTTGCAAGAATACTTGTGGTTTTGTTGTTTTTTTACTTTACCCTTGCTCTCTGCACATGGCAGCCAAGATTACAAGATCTCAGAACGATATTATTAACTTGCTGTTACCAGGGAACGGCACCATCAATTGTTTAGATAGCAGACTGTTTTTTTCCGGGTTCTTCCATCTATGTGCAGAATGAGAGAACCCCACAGCACTGCCATACCTGCACATTCAACTCGCCATCCACAACAAAATCATCCATGAAAACCAAACTTCATGTGAGCACAGCTGTAGTAACTCAATCCCTCTGATTTGGTGCTAGAATATTTCTAGCCACTTGCATCTCCAACCCCCCTCTGCATTTGAGCAATGAGGCCACACCATTTCCGCTGATCTAAAGAAACCGAGGCGCGGGTGACTTTTTTGTTTCCTGGGTTGCGAACCAGTGCATTTAATATTATTAAACGTAAAATCTATTAATCATATTTCATGGCATAAATACGAGTCTTTGAGAAATCATAGGCATTGCACGCTCAAGGCAATTGCGTCACAAGTTCTATCCTGAACATACCAGGATAAAAGCGTCAGAATAAAAAAATGCCCGTTTTCAAGTTTATATCATCTTATAATCTACAGCATTGCTATATCTGTTATAATAATAATAATAATAATAAAAATGCAAACAAACGTTAAAGAAACTCAACTACAGAATCGTTTTCATCAGATACAGACACAGCAGATCAAAAGGAAACATAATGCACAATTCCTTTTTCACCCCTCTTAATAAGAATGAAGAAATGCAGTAGATTTATGAGAAATTCACAGCTCAGGCAAAACTCGGAATTTTTTTTATCATTGATGATATGTAGTCAGAGACATTAACGTGAAACCACAATTTCAGTTCACTATCAAATGCCACTACCATAGTTAATTTCGGTGAGCTTACTGACCATTCACATAAAGCAACAGCCATAAGGCTAATATGTGACTGGCTAATTGGCCACCATTATGACAGACAACAGCTTTACCTAAACTGGGATTAAAAGACAGTGAAGATCTCTATGACACGACAGGCAAAAACCATCATCAAACTACCACTTAAGTTTCTATAGCTTGATCCAGAATAAATAATTTCCAAACTAAACAAGCTGCTGACAACTGACATCAAAGGTGAAGCATCTCACTGTAATAAACAAAACTCCTAAAAACCAGAAACTGCATTGCTCCTGAATAGGAAAACCATACTACTAAGCTAGAAACTACTGAATAGGAGAACCATACTACCAGCTAGTCTACGAGAATTGTTATCAAGTAAATTTAACTAGGCACTGCTGTATGCAGGTGCCAACAGCTTTGCCGTCTCTTGACCAATAAAACATGCAACTTTGCAACACCATAACACATCTCACAGCAATGTAAATAAATTGATCTATCACCTAAATCTAAAAAAAGATTAAAAATCTTACTACTCCATACCGAATAAGTAGTAAAAAAGCTAAGATGTTGAAAGAACATACTCATCGCATAACAATCCAAAGCTTTAAGAATCTTAAACAAACATCAGTAACAAAGATCCAAAATCGAAATTTCTGGTTTGACAGTACAGCCAACTACTGGAAAATAAAACCCAGAACAAGTAACATGGAGATACTACACTATAAATGTATAGTAGTGCCCATTGAGAAAGCAATGCTTCTACTCTTCCTCGGTGGCCGAGTCACCACACTTCTTGTTATGCTTCCTTGCATATCTCTGGTTCCTCAAAAACTTAGGGTCCATCTACACACACAAGAGACCGATTTCAAGAACAATACTACAGAGCGAGAAAAAACGTACAGAATCTCAAGAAAGGAAAAGTACCCCTTTCGTGGAGGTGTGGCGATGCCTCTTGGGTTTCTTGATGCCATTCTTGTGAGCTTTGTGGGACTGGTTGTGTGCTGTGTGATTCTTTGACTTGGCCATCTCTGCAACACGAAAACGAAACAGTCAATGATCACACAGAGACAACTTGATCTGCTTTTATAACAAGAAGAGGGTGTTGATGGTGAAATGAAAGGGCAGACCAGATAGCGAAGAGTGGATGCGGGCGAGATGATAAGTGGCAAGGCCAAACCCTAATTCTCTGGTGACTTTATACAAACCGATGGTCACAAAAAAACTGCCCTAAGACGGCCCTGCTTACGGGCCTTTGTTGTTGTAAAACTCAAATGCAGGGTTTTCAGTGGGCTTCGAGCACTTGGCCCATGCAGCTTCTTACGGACGACACAAACGCCTCATTTCATGTTTGGTTTTGTCTCTGCCGCAACTCTTACAAGTTTATTTATTTATGTTGTTGTTGTTTTGTTTTAACAAATATTTATAAGCACGAGTAATTTCTTATTATAATATATAATTCAAAGTCGATAGATATTTCTCATAAGCAATTAACGTGCCAGATACATTAGACGAAAAGTAGTTAATAATTCAATATTAATCTGTGTGTTTCGGAAATCAAACGTAATGGTAGTTGTGTTTTGCAGTTGATGAAGCCATGAAAATTCTGTAGTTATGTCCTGAAATAGATAAGCTCTGTTGTTATTTTCAACTTGTTTTATTATTTTATTTTATTGTATTCAAAATTATCAATAAAATAAATAATTTTGAACTTGTTTCTACAAAATAATAATTTTGTTGAAACAAGTTCTATGTCAAAATATGGGATGCTTTGACATTTAAGTTAATAGCATATAAGAAAGATAAATAATACGAGGACCATGAGAAACATATATCGAATGAACAAGTTTTTTTTTTTTTAGTTTAACGTGGGTGTCCGGGCCAGCTTGCGCGCACCTCGACTAATCCCACGGGCCCTGAAGTTAACGACCATGTAAGCCTCCAGTGGCCATCATATGAGCAACCACAGGGTTCGAACCTGAGACCACAGAGGGAGCAAACCTCTTAATCCCAAACTCTTACCACTGGGCCACCACTTAGATGGTTAGAAGTTATTCTTTCTTGAATTGTTGAATGGGGTGATTGATATTTTACTTACGGTGTGCCAAGTGATAGCTATTTATAAATATTAGACACGTTAATTTATCCCATGAAATAAAGATGGAGAGCAATCTCATGATGATGAGTAAAGAAAAACAAATACCATTATTGAAATGAAGGAGATTGATATCCACTATTAGTTTGTGATTGTGTTTACTGTTTGGTGTTTAGTATTTAGTGTATTGTTGATGAAAATGTTGGTGCTTTGTGCCTTTTCTTTAAAAAAAATAAGTGCAATTAAATGCGCAAGTGAACACATAAAGAATAAAGTATGTATATAAGTTAATTTAGAAAGGATATAAGTTAACTGATTAGAATTAATATTTATTTTTTAAAAATTATCAATTCAAGTATTATAAAACACAGAATCATTAAAGATTTACATGATTATTAATTTTAGGATTTTAGTGGATTAGTCGAGGTATATAACTTCAAGATCTTAATGAATTAGTTAAGATATATATAATATCATCAAATACTTATTATTAATAAATAATAACAAAAAAGAATATACATGAGATGTGTATGTAACAGTGGGTGACGCGCAACTCCTTGAAACTAGAAAAAAATTACATCAGGGTGTGTGTCTAGGACAACAGGGGGCGATCATGTTTCCCATCCTTCACGCCGAAAGCCATGGTGGGAATCGATGCTACCCGCAAGTTCCTCAATATCTCGTCTCGATGGACTTTTTTTTTTAATCTTTCTATGAGCAATGAAGGTCTAATTAGCACTCCAAGCAAAGCGAAAAAGGAACAAAGACATCAAGCAAACACTCTTCAGCTACAAATCAACAAACAAATAGAACTTTAGATACCAATCATACACCTTTGCTGGCATTTTTTTTCTATAAAGGTTTTAACTATCATTCTCAAGTTTTAGACCAATCTAGATTATATTTTATTTCCAGTGAAAGGGCCAATGCGAGAAGCGAATCCGTTCACAATCCGACCCGACGAGGTTAAAAGTTAAAACTCGTCATTTAATTGCCTCACCTAACCCTGGGGTCGAGCCAAGCCAAGGGTAGCCAGCCAGCCATGGTGAGTGTAATAGAAAAATAGAAAACGACAGGAATTGACAGAGAGGGGTTTTTTTTGAATACATAATAATTTTTCATCTTCGTTGTCATAACTAAGTCTCAGTTATTATTTTTTCAACACCCCATTCATTCTGGTCCCTAGCCATAGATATCCAGCCATTTTTTTATTTATTAGATCTCTCTCCCCAATACACACGTTATTATTATTATTATTTATTACCGGTCCTCTTTGGCTCACAAAAAATCTGAAGAACCCATCAAGAAAGAAAGATGTTTCTTTTAGATTGGTTTTATGGGGTTCTTGCATCTCTTGGTTTATGGCAAAAGGAGGCCAAGATTCTTTTCTTGGGTCTTGATAATGCTGGCAAGACAACCCTTCTTCACATGTTAAAAGACGAGGTCTTGGTTTCTTTCTTTCTTGATATAAAGTTCGCATCTTTATTTATTGGTATATGATTGTTCTGGTTTGGTTTATTGAACATGGGATCTGTTGTTTTATAGAGATTGGTACAGCATCAACCCACCCAGCATCCAACATCAGAGGAATTGAGTATTGGAAAAATCAAGTTCAAGGCTTTTGATCTGGGTGGTCACCAAATCGCCCGTCGTGTTTGGAAGGATTACTACGCCAAGGTTAACTTTTGTTCCTCTAGATTCGATGCTATTGTTCTTGCCTTGATTTGTTTGTGATTATGTGTTTTCTTGAATTTTCTTGTTGAATCGCATTCTGGGCTTTCGATTTTTTGAAGTTTTTTATATCTAAGACGTAAGAATAAAGTTTGTGTTTGTCAAATGGATGGAGAAAAATGGTGATTGTTGATTGGAGGGTACTTCGAATCTGTTACTTTTGCATGTTGTTCATTTCATGCTGTTGATGACATGTAACTGTCGAATGACACAACTACTTCGGTTTTAAAATGGTGTGATTTAGGGTGCTTTGACTATAATCTCTCGATTTTCTTGCCAGAAAGATGTGATTAGAATTGCCGTTTTGCTTCCTCTAATTGTGCGATGCGTTGTTATGTCACATGAATCTGGAATGAGGCAACTGTATTTTCTAGTTGCAGTCTTTTCCAGTCCTGCTCGTCATTGGTTTGTGATAGATCTGGTTGTGAGCTGAACTGTTGAAATTGCTAACGTGTTTGGTCGTTTTCCTGTTAGCTGTGATGACATCTATGTATGCTTTGCCTTGCAGAGTTACATATGAAAACCATCTTCGCACCTTTTGTCAAACTGGTTTTTGCAAGTTTGTTTTCAGCTGGTTGACTTCTCTAGGTGAAAAGATATCTGATTTCCCTTCTCACTTGTCTTGCTGTGCCTTCATAATCCCAGCTAAACTTTGCTTGTGTTTATCTGATTCATGGGAGGCCAGCATCAATATTTGAAGCTTCGCTGATAGCACCTTTTTGTTTTTAGGTGTTCCAATAGTAGCTTTCCAAATAACTTATTCTGGGCTTTATGGTAGTGCTTTATGAAGTTGACCTAGGAGAGTCTTTCACTTAGAAGTTAGAACTGAATAATGAACATGGTGTTGAGCTCATTGGTTGGAAATGGTATGGACTAACTATGTTTTAATTGAATTCAAGTCCCAAGTTATTTCCTGCACCCAATGATTCTGTTGTTCTCATGCAAGGTATCAGTTGGTACTGATTCCAGCAATCATTCTGTATTCATTGTTTCTCCAAGTGGCCAAATTTCTAGTACAAGTAGATATTCCCTGTTCTGTCTCAATTATTGTGAAGAATCCATGCTTTTTTCAAGGACAATGTTTGGAACGTCTAAATAATATGAGATCTTGGAGTATAAAGTATAAACCATAGTTTTTTTTTCCCTCCATAACAGGTGGATGCGGTGGTATACCTAGTGGATGCCTATGACAAGGTTAGGTTTGCTGAGTCAAAGAAGGAACTGGATGCCCTCCTTTCAGATGAATCCTTGGCTAATGTTCCATTTCTGATCTTAGGCAACAAGATTGACATTCCCTATGCAGCTTCAGAAGATGAGCTTCGTTATGATCTTGGGCTCAGCAATTTCACTACTGGCAAGGGGAAGGTGAATCTTGTGGACTCCAATGTCCGTCCTCTCGAGGTTTTCATGTGCAGTATTGTCCGCAAGATGGGATATGGTGATGGCTTCAAGTGGATGTCTCAATACATCAAGTAGAATCGGGAGTAACATATGGCCTTGTACTCATTTGGAGTTTTTCCATCATTTTTTGCACCATCTTACTACAAGTACATCGAATATGGAATTTTGTTGTCTGTAGTGGTTTTATTTGTCGAAGGATTAACAACTGTAGTAGCATTTGATTGATAACTCAGCCATTGTGAAATCGAAGCTTATCGAACAATATTGCACCTATCTTTGTGACAGATTGTTACTTTCTGTGGATCAATGAGGTAATTGTCATTGTTGAATTCTCTCTATTGTCCGTCTTGGAATGAGCAGTCCGGGCGGCTTCTTCTTTTTTGTTGGCTTGTTTTGGGTTATCCTTTCATGGTCCGTCTATGCTCTCACATGTCTTGTTAAAACATAGATTGATTTGTGCCGAAGCTCTGTTCCCCATTTAAACGCAATGTGTTCTCATTGTAGACTTTCATAGCAGAGTTTCTCAGTGCTTCATTCAATGCATTGTGTAGCATTCGAGTGCAAAACTTGATCGAGCCAACTCACCGACACCGGAATGAGGGATCCGTTTGTAGGCTTGCCACTTGTCATCTTATCGTCACGGATGGCACCAAGCTGCGACTGTAGACTCGTAGTACTTTTATTCCTGACACGAGCTCATCGGCTGGCTTGAGCTTTGATCTAGGAAACAGAATAAAAGAAAGGGAAAGGAAACTGATGGTTGGGACTTGGGAGTGCATTAGCTAGATTTTTTTCTTCGATCTGCAGCCAGGCCACCAACCACGACCTTGTAACTTTGTTGGGAAAGAAAGGAGTTGTTGCTGTCATTCCATTGAATAAACTTCCTAGTCGCCCGCCCACCCCCCATGATGGGTTAATTTTATACAACAAACGAGATGATGTAGCTGGTGAAGATTTTTGACCGAGTCATTGTTGGGCGGATTCAGAATAAGTTAAAGACAGAGACTTGTACAACAACGTTTATGTTTTGAATATCGTGTTTGAATTTTAAATAAGTAATTAAACTTTGATGAATATTTAATCGATGATATGATTAATCATGCATAAGGGATTTTTTTTGAAAAAAAGAATTATAATCCTTATAGGTAGTAAAACAGAAAAATAAGTTATACTTATATAGCCATAACTCAAATTCAACGATTTTTTTAAAACAGTAAATAGTAAATTCATGGCAGGAATCATGATGCATAATGAGAGTGTTTTTTTTTTAAAAAAAAATATTAAAATAATTTTTATTATATTTTTTTTTGACATCATTATCACATCAAAATTATCAAAAAACAATAAAAAAATATTAATTTAATATTTTTTAAAACAAACACACTTTTAAAAAATATATAAAAATAAAAATTACTGATTTCCAAACTGTCATCATGCTCTCCTCAAACGGGCAATATGACTTGTAATGTTATTAAAATTCAAAACTTTCATGCTGCATTTGAATAGTTAAGATTTTATTCATTGAAGTTTTGTTAGTGGGTGGTTGTAATTATTTACTTTTGTTGTAAAGAAA
>Ga0307517_10007479_pt1 | contig 15891 bp, 5 predicted proteins | sample 23_EM_MG_FD_194515 | JGI IMG/M metagenome (GOLD analysis project Ga0307517, IMG submission 194515) | Populus trichocarpa ectomycorrhiza microbial communities from riparian zone in the Pacific Northwest, United States - 23_EM | ecosystem: Host-associated > Plants > Roots > Unclassified | place... | reverse complement strand
TTTTATTCCTAGCCCCCCCTCCTTTTTTGGAAGACAAACCTGATCCCAAGCCACTTTAGCCCCAGTAGTTCTCATATCTGAACCTGACCAAAGAAAGGATTTCATAATTTGCTCCACATTTTTAATTTGCTCCACATAAATCAAAGGACTAATTCCTTTTATGTTAGTTATGGTCCATTCTAATTCATTTTTGTGTATTTTCAGAGTTTGTAATAACTTACCTTCTTGATGTGCATTAAGTTTGGAAGAGATTATTACTGGAAAAGTTTCATTTTCTCCCAAAACTGAGTACTTGATATCAAATGGTAACGACTTTAAATTAGGTTTTGGTGGTTGAACACTTAAAGGTATAGACTCAATTGATCGTGGTGGTAATTCTTCAATTTTTGGTCTCCAACTACTTCCCTTTGATTCTTCCTGAAAATAAACCATTTGCAAATTTCAGATTCATTAAACTCAATTTCACTAGAAGTAGTTTCAAATTGATCATAAACTAATTTTTCAATAACGTTTAATTCTTGTAAATCCTTATCATCTCTAGGTTGCTTGCAAATATTAAAAACATTCATTTCCAATATCATGTTTCCAAAACATAACTTCATCAGTCTATTCTTACAATTAATCAATGCATTAGAAGTTGTAAGAAATGGACATCCTAAAATAACTGGAATTGAGTTACATACTGCAACAGATTGTGTATCCAAGACAATAAAATTCACGGGATAAATGAATTTATCAACTTGTACTGACATATCTTCAACTATTCTTCTAGGCACTTTTACAGATCTATCAGCAAGTAAAAGAGTTATAGAAGTTGGTTTTAACTCACCTAGATTTAGACTTTGAAAAACTGAATATGGAAGCAAATTCATACTAGCTCCAAGATCAAGTAAAGCTTTTTCAATTTTATGTTCTCCAATAAAGCATGGAATTATAGGACAACCAAGGTCTTTATTGTTTTGAAAGTGTAAGCCTTTTCATAGCATTATTGTTTTGAAGAATGACACTTACTTGTTCGGCTAAAATAACTTTCTTTTTCACATTCAATTTTCTCTTCATAGTGCACAAGTCTTTCACAAATTTAGCATAAGAAGGAACCTATTTAATAGCATCGAATAAAGGTATATTGATCCTTACCTATTTGAAAGTTTTAAAGATTTTAGAATTGTGATTGCTTTCCTTTGTTTGGTCATGGTATGAGGAAATGGAAGTGCTAGTAGGGAATCAATCTTTTCTTTGCAATGTTCAGGTTCAACCTTTTCCTTGCCCTAAGAGATTGATTCGTCATCTTTCTCACAAGGTTCAAGAATGGATTTTTCAATAACCTTATCACTGTAGAGAGTAAGGACTAATTTGACTTGTTCCATCTGTTGGCTTTGGGATTTTGTCGTGCTTGAGATGGAAACTTACATTTCTTCTAAAAACTTATAGCAGATGTGAGTGTTGATTATCTCTTGCTTTTCAATGAATGCATGCAATGTTTCCTCAAGATTTCTTCTAGGAGAGGGGGTCATGAGAAGGTATACATCCATGAGAATTTTGAAAATTATGGTGTGCTTCAAATGGTGGTTGTGAAGTTTGTGCATTATTATTCTTATTCTTCCAACTGAAATTTGGATGATTTCTCCAACTAGGGTTGTACGTTTGCAAGTACGGATTATGATTTGGCATTTGGAAACTGTTTAAAAGCATTGGCTTATTCATGGAGACATTCCTTGAAAGAAGGCAAAGTTGGACAATCATTGGTTGAGTGTTCATTCGTTTCTCAGATTTGACACACAATTTCTTGAACAGATTTTAATTGACCACTCCCTTTCAATTCTAGTGCCTTGACTTTTCTAACTAAAGATGCAAATTTGGCTTGGAGGTCTCCCAAAGGTTGTACATGCCTCCACTAGATGTATGAGGCTGAGTTTTACCTGGTACCTCATAGATGCCTGTAGTATCCCAATTTTAAACATTTTCAGCTAACAAGTCTATGTGCTTCATTGTTTCATTAGGGTCTTTATCTTTAAAAGTTTCATCGCACACCAATTCCACCATTTGCCTATCTTTAGGTGTTAACCCTTTATAAAAATATGAAACAAATCTCCATGTTTCAAAAGCATGATGAGGACATGTGCTAAGCAAGTCTCTATACATAGCCTAACACTGGTAAAAATGTTTCTCCTGATTTTTGAGTGAATGTGGTGATTTGTCTTTTGAAAGAGTTTGTTATATGAGAAGGAAAAAACTTCAAAACTATTGTTGCATTTCATCCCAAGCACGAATGGATCCTAACCTAAGATTTTGCAAACAGATTTTAGCTTTATATTTTAAAGAAAAAGAAAAAAGCTTTAGTATGATGGTATTCATGTTATAAGTTGAGTCATTATAAGTGTTACAAACTTCTTCAAATTCTCTCAAATGCAAGTCTGGATTTTCTAGGTCTAAGCCATGAAAAATAGGTAAAAGTTGAATAATACTTGGTTTAAAATTGAAGTGAGATGCATCAGAAGAGAAAACTATATATGATGGTGCACTTGTTCTTGTTGAATTCATGTGGTCTCTAAATGTTCTAACACGGTTATTCTCATTATGAAGTGTCTGGTTATCCTCTTCTGCCATGTTTTCTGAAGAGGATGAAGATTTCTTACAAAGTCTACCACTTAATATGATTTGAATTGATGTCCTTTCATTGATTCCTTCTAAATTTAAATTGCATTGATTTATCTTAAAGATTTCATTTCAATTGGAATTTGGCTCTCATGCAAGTGTAGAAAAAGTTAAAAGAAAAATAAAATAAAGTAAAATATATAATCTATACAGTAACTTACCTCCCCGGCAATGCCGCCAAAAACTTGACATGCTCAAATACTTGATATCTTCTCCCAAGTGCAGGAGTGTCAAAGTAATAAATAACCCTGCAAGACTAGGGTTGATCCATTGGAAGGTCAACTATATAAACCACATATAATAAAATAAACAGAGTTGAAGAGAATTTTGAGATGTGATATTAATGTAAAGATTAAATAAGGATAAATCAATTGTCAAGGTTAGAAGATTCACTAATGATATCTTGAATAAATATAGTTCAAACTCTTTTTATTACTCAACTAGAAACCATACACAAAGGAGATTCCAATCAGATGATTTATCATTAATAACTCATTATAAATTATTAACACGATCATATTAATTATCTTATTTTAATAACATCAATACTTGTTAATGTTGTCAGATATTCATGGTGTTAACTTATGTCAACAACAAATCAAGTTCCTTTCATATCACAGGTGTCGGTTATCCATACAGTAGGCTATAAAAGGATCAAGTATTTGTTTTTCCAAGAGTTATACAACACAAATCTAGATTAACAATTTAACAAGCAAGGTATTAAGAATGAGTAAGATAACTGATGCGAACCTCGTGATCACATGGTCACGCAACCCACATTCAAAGACATTAATTCCTGGAAAGCCAAGTAAATCAGGTTTGATAGGAGTGTGACACAAAGATAACTTGTACCTAGGCACCAACACTAATGGAAACGGAGACCCCCACCCAACGAATATTGATTCGCGAATGAGAAGTATAAGGATGACGCCACAAAGACAGTTGTTCTTCGATAAGTTGTTTTTTAGTTCTTTAGAGAACCATGGAAGGGAGATTATCTCACCAACACACACACACAAAGTGCGGCAAATAAGAAGTTTTATTAATCTGAATTGTCTATCCTTACATGTCTGGTGATGCCCTTATTTATAGTGACTTCAAACTAAAATAAACCCTAATGGACCCCTTATGTGGACTTATATGATGTCCACTTACAATTAAACCCAAATAATATAAATAAACCCTAAACTAAGAAGAAAATAATAATAACAATAATAAATCCGAATTTAATATCCTAAATATAATAGAATCAGATTTGTTGCCCTTTAGAAGTTCCATATAAGCTAGGAGAATCAAATCTGAAGGTAGAATTAATTCTGAAATCTTTTTTTTTGTAGCTGGATGAATAAGGAATCCTTGTAAGAAAAAGATTCTAAAACATTTATGAATCCTTGCCACACTTGGAAACTATGTTGCAACCTATTAAAGATCTTTGTAGAATTAGGAGATTTCCAAAATAAGCTGTCACATCCTTTTAAGTACTAATCAGCTCCCGTAACACTTTGATTATCTACAAAGAAGATATTGTTATGTGTTTAGTTTGTAAAGTTTATCTCCTTCGCAATCTGTTTGTTATGGATATTAATAGCAGGCTTCGTATTGCATGGGGATTATATGATTATATCTTTGTAACTTGATTTGCTCCTTTTTAGGTTTCGAGGATTGTCCTCTTTGGTTTTATTCTAGGGTATGCCCCAGGAAAAAAAAAAACTTTAGGATAGGTGGGTTTTGTCCGCCTTTTTTTTTTTACTTTGAGGGGTTTTCCCCTTTGTTGTGTTTTGTTTTTAGTTAATATACTTACTTTATTAAAAAAAACAAAAAGGAAAAAGGATAATAGAAAAAGGTAGTTAATCTACACTTAAGTCACTCAATTTTATTTTTTTTCTAATTTATGATCCTTCTATCTTTATTTTATTTTCTATTAGATCCTAAACTTCACTTCTTACATTTAAGTCCCTAGAACTTGAGAGAGAATAGAGAAATTCTTCAAACATATTTTAAGTAGAGAGGAAACTCATGGGTGACCAAATTTTAGTCACTAATAAATTTGATTTTGGTATATATGGATTTGGCTTTGAGAGAAAAACTTAATAAAGTTAGGCTACACCTTTATTAATATAAGAAAACATAGAAGAGATCTCTGGAATATTTTTAGCTTCAATTTGATTTTGAGTTTTTGGACCGAATATAATGTGTTTTGTTATTAGAAACAAGGTTATATAAAAGTTCACTTGATGTTTCTTTCTTTGTTTTTTTTTTTTCATGTTTCTGGTTGAAAATATGATTTAAAATCTAGATCACCATAGCTATCTCTAGTGACAAAAAAAGATGGACGACGTGTTGTGTACCCTAGTAAGCAACGTGTCATCCACCATTTTTTTTTAAAATATGAGTTGTTCGTCTTTGAAGGAAAAAAGTAAAAACCAAGTCTTCTAGGCCCATGCAGTCTAGGTTTAGATGTGAGTCAGGTATGCGAGCCTATTCTTCTAACTCATGAGTGTCTGAACCTTTAGTTTTTAATTTCATTATTTTTTTATTATCTTTTTGATATTTTATAATTAGATTATTTTTAAATAAATCTATTTAAATGATGTTTAAATAATTATCCAATTAGACCATTATTTTTAAACAATATTATCATATTTTATGATAATTTTATCATCTTTTATGGTAATATTAACAATTTAGTTTTGAATAATTATATGTGAACATAATATGTATAATTTTTCAAATGTGGATGAAACATCTCTTTTAATATATATATATAATTGTTTTATTCTTATTTTTATGGCTTATGCTTCTTGGCAGCTATCTAGCATTGAATGTATTGAGATCTAAAAATATTTTATGATGAGCGTACTTGAAAACCTTGTTTAGATTTGCTCAAGATCTTTGGAATTCATTTAATACACTCACATCAAAATGATCATTTTTTTTTATTTGTTTTATTAAAAATTAAATTTTAAAATTATAATAAGTTTTTTTCTTAAAAAAAATACTTCAATAAAAAGAGTATAGAAAAGAATACATTAATAAGGGAAAGGGGTTTTAATTAAAGATATGCCTTTTTATACTTATTTCAAATTGTTATTTTTTTTATATTTATTTTAATTGCTTTCATTTTTTATGAAATAAACAACATAGCTAAACATTTTTTTATATAAAAAAATACATTAATAACATAATAAATTTTATAAAAACATTTATATTTTTTCTATAGAATTTTAATTATTACTTTTCTTATAAAAAATTTACTTTATTTTTATATAATTAAATAAAAATATTCAAATGTTACAAGATAAAATATTTTCATGTACATTTATTTTTCAGGTTTCTCTTCAGTTTTTAGTTAGGGATAAAATTTTTTTTACAATTTATTATTTATATGATTTCAATTTATTTTATTAAATTCACAAATCAACTTTCTGATAACGCGATTACTTCGCTAGTCCTTACTTTACATGACAGCTAGAACTGCCCATTTATGTCTTATCTTTAATTTGCACGTGTTTCCTTCTCTACTCTGCTCATATATATATATATATATATATGTTAAAAAGGGGGAAATGAGAGAGAATATGCAGCTTTCCAGCCAATCCAACGACGGGGAAACATTATATATATTTAATTTGAGAATCAGTTTGTTGCATGTCTGTTGGGATAATATTGCTGCGCACCTCCACTCTAAACATTAAACCAATTGCATGCGTGTTACTGAGTTAAGATCGATAGCATGTGATCAAAAGATTCAAAACATGCACATGGCTCTGATTCACTTGCATGCTCACATGCTTGAAGTCAGCTGCCAAGCTTCGTTAATCCATTATGGGAATGCTATGGTCCTCCACACTCTTTTGAATTTTATGTTCTTTCTTATTAATTGTTACGTCGTCTATTTATTTTATTTTATGTTTTATAAATTTCAAATCAAATGACATAGTAGTATATAATTAATAATATGAATATTCTATATTAGTTAACCATCTAGGTGGTGGTCCAGTGGTAAAAACATGGGATCAAGAGGTTTGCTCCCTCTGTGGTCTCAGGTTCGAGCCCTGTGGTTGCTCATATGATGGTCACTGGAGGCTTACATGATCGTTAACTTCAGGGCCCGTGGGATTAGTCGAGGTGCGCGCAAGCTGGCCCGGACACCCACGTTAAACTAAAAAAAAATATTCTATATTGGTTGTGAGTTGAGAACTTAGAAAACTTATAAGTAATAGAGCACTTTTTTAAAGAAAAAACATCTTTTCATTATAAAACTCATTGTGAGGCTATAAACCCAAATATAAAATAATATATTTTGAAGGGTAAGTTATGTAGCTGATTTAAGTCAACATTATCATTGATTCTGTTGTGGAAATATGGGCTATGTTTTTTCAGTTTCCAAACACCTCAACTGAATGACTATGATGATACTAATATTTCATATCAACTATGGAACGAGGATTTAGATAGCTTATAAGTTTTATATAACACCTTTTCAAGACTAAAATCACCACAAGATAAAAGCTGATTTGAATCATATGTGTGGAAACATTAGCTATATGCTTTCAGCTCCCAAGCCTTGACGAGGCGATAATTAGTTTACAAGTTAAATTTAAGATAACACCTCTCTTCTCAAAAAAAAAAAAAAAAATTCAAGACAAAAACCATGAAAACTATGAGGCTGAACATAAAATAATATCTCTTAAAGGATTAGCCATGTAACGAATTTGGTCCAACATTATAATATTAATATTATTGGGACGAAAAAAAATTAAACAGAAGGGTTTAAATTCTTTGATTTAGTGTTACTGAAGAGATCATGGTTGTCCTCGAAACCCCAACTGCAGTCGAGTTTTGGCCCTACGTAGATTCTCACATGCTTCAAAATTACTTGGGAAGAGAACAACAACCTATGGTTGGTTTTTGCCCACCAAGTGGCTAACCCTACAACGCCAATTGTGGCCGTAACAAATATCCACGTTTCTCTATCCATTTTCCTTGCTGCCGAAAGTGGTCTAGAAGATCGGATTGGAACAAGGTAGATAGACCAAAGTCCTCGTTACATTCAATCAGGGTTTCCAAATAAAAATTTTAATTGGTATAACTTAACTGGTCACGTTTTAAATTTGTTTTTTAAAAATCATCAGTTCGAGTCTCACAAATCTCAGGGCTACTAGAGATTTACATGATCGTTAACTTCAAGGCCCGTGAGATTAGTCGAGGTACGTGCAAGCTGGTCCGGACACACACGTTAATAATAATAAAAAAAAAAGTAGTCAAGGGCGGAGCCATAAATTTTTCCTACCCTGGGCTATTAAATAAATATATAATTTTTTTAAGATTAATTATTAACTAATCTACATGAATTTTTAAAGTTACCAGTAAAGTTTTAATTCAAATACACTATCCAAAATATTAAAAAAATAAATTTGAAAGTACATAGAATTGAAGTGAAAGTAAAAATAAACTCACTATTGAAGTTACATCCTTCGATGTTTTGTGAAATATAATTAATCTATAATCGAATATGAATCGATATTGTAACAACCCCTCAACCGGGATAAAATAACAATCTCATGTCAACTGGAAAATAAAATAATTAAATTCTTTCCCTCTCTCAATTCCTCATTCCCTCACTTGATTCTTCCATAGATTAATGTTTTATAAGTTGAACTTTGTTTTACAAGGTTATTCTCTCACTTTTTTTATTTTTCTTTCTTGGATTTTTTTTTTATTTTTTTCCCTTACTTTTCTCTCTCGCCTTTTCTTTTCTTTCTTTTTTTATTTTGCTTTTGCCGAGTCGGCAACATATAAAAGGAAGGAAGAGCTGATTTGTTTTATTTTTTAACAGCAAATAACCATTTTACCCTTAATGAGTCATTTTGCTTTTATATGATGGTCTTTTTTTTTTGTTAGCACTGCCAAGCTCCATTCATCCTAAAATCTTAATCAAATTTTATTCAATATATTTTAAGATCCCTCGTAAAATTTCAGCTCAATCTGATGGTCAGATTGAAAATTATGCCCAATAATATAAAACTAGTCAAATTGTGATTTTTCATCAAATTTCTAAATTTCTTCAAAAAATTTAAAATTTTAACCCAAGCTAAAGCATCATATTAGAAGGTTACATATAAATTTTTAGAATTTTTTAATAACTCAATCAAAAATTATAAATTTATTTTATATAAAACTAATAAAAAAATATTGATAAAATCTTTACATGTGTTATAACACATCCAAATACTCTACCCTTGAAAGTAGTGTTACTTGGTGGAAGATGATGATGAAAGTGGTATGCGCTTTTTTGACAATAAGATTTGCTTTCATATCTGTTGATGGGAATCAACGTGGACGTATGCTATCCTCTCATCCCCCACTCCTGAATGGGGAAAGTTTTCATTCCATATTATTTTAATGTCCACTTCCGAAATGGGAAAGGTTAACGACATATTTCGTTTGTACCCACAAATTAACATCATTAGAAGTACTTCCTCGATATTGCATGGCTAGATGAGATGGTGATTAGCTGGGCATATGATCATCATAAATAGTCCATCTTCTACTATTATATAACTTTTGAGTTATGGATTGTATTTAGGTTCATGAACGTATGGAGAATAAACTTGTTGCCGGTCGAATTAGTTAGGTATAGACTTTTTGTGAGGATTCAATTTAGTATTCATTAGGGTCATGCTATACATTTGATGCATTTTAAAAAATAGTATTCATAATTAGTATTCATTATTTTTTAAAAATAATGTGAGATTTTGGATATAATTAGGATTAGAATCAAGTGGAAATGTGAGTTTTTCTAAATTTTTTATTTTAGAAAACTTTATTTTTGTTTTTTTACATGTACATAAACACCACTAATCTCGTAAAATACTATATTATATGATTGTTTATTTATTTATTATAATTATTCTTGATATTTGTGTGTGAATTAACAATAAAAATTATTTCACGTTGTGAATTTATTTCTAATTCTTTATGATATGCTTGGCATGTTTTAATTATCAGTTATGTGAACTTGATTTTGGGTCAAATGATTGGCTTAATCTTGTTGGTATCATTATGCTACATTCGATGCATGCATGATGTTATTGGAAAGAATGTAATTAACGAATTAATTGGATTTTGTTTACCTGCTTTACACAAGTATCAAATCTGATGATAATTAAACTACTCAATAGGGAATGTAGAAAAGGTATGACGTCCCGTAAACCGCGGTTTAGAGTGATTGGTTAGAGCAATTGTCAATGATGCTTTGCAACATAATTTGCTTAATTAATGTAAAGCATATATATACTTAAGCTACTTTAGCGCCGTATTAGATCTTTGCGTGGGTTTGTATTTATGGGACTCTGTTGGTCTGTCATTGGATTTCCTTTTCTTCATCTTTTCCAAAGGTAAAGGCACCGGTTGTTTTAAGTTGAAGTACATGATTCTCGGGTGATTAATTAACTAACTCGTAAAGAATGACATCTTTAGCAGTTCTTGCAATCCATGAACCTGTTTAAAGGGACCGGTTGTTTTACCATACCATATATTTGCAGAAACCAGGTCATTACAACTAATATTTGCGCAATACTTTGAATAACATTTTCGTGCCCCAAAACATTCATGTAAAAAAATTATATAAGTAATTTGTTTGACTTGATAGGATCATACATGTAAACATGATCCATGACACAAAAGAGCAAGGCAATGTTACCAATTTTCCCAGATTCAAAAACAAAAACAAAAACAAAAAATATAAGTTAATGGGGGTTCGACACTTAAGAATATAAATTCCGAGTTAAAGTCTGGCTAGCCTTAATGATCAGGTCACTTAAACTGAAATTTTCCAATTCTTACCAGATATCCTGCTACAAGGTTAATGGTTAATTTGAGAGTTGGTCGTTGTATGAATTAATTATTCAGAATTATTTCGTACTGTAGACCATTTCTTGACAATTGATAGTGTTTAATCTCAATTGTCATATATATATATATATATATATATATATATATATATATATAGGGGTAGAAACAATTGAGATCTAGAACTAATAATTGGCAAAAGTGTATTACAATATAAATTTTCTTAAACCTTAATTTGTGGGGACTCATCAGATTTCTAGCGCATCGAGAGTTCCTATTAATAGTGTGTAGGATATACTATCAATTTCTATGACTGTCTTTCGGTAACACAACTGAAAAAAACATGAGCTAGAAATGAAATAATTATCTGACTGTAAGATTTTATACATGTAAAGAATAACGGGAATCTCAATAGAAAGAGGTCAATTATTTAGTTTCTCTTTTAATTTAATTACGAGCCTACGCTAATTGTAATTTAAGTACTGGTATTATTGTCATACGTTTTAAGAGATTTCGAGTTTGAACATCTTAATAATAAAAAATAAAAACCACTAGTGATATTTTTTTTTTGAAACATGTCTCTCAAACCATATTGAGAGGACCATTTACATGTTTATATATTTTAGTATATTGTTCTCTCTCAACCGTTTATATAGAAAGGGTTTGAAATTGTTGTAATGATTATGGTTAAAATATTTTTTACTCAAAAATATATTAAAAAATTATTTGTTTTATATTAATACATTAAAATAATATAAAAATATTTTAAAAAATTAATTTTAAATAAAAAAATTAATTTTAAATAAAAAAATTAATTTTTCAAAAATACAATTTCAACCATATTACTAAACACATCATAAAATAAGACTCGGGAATGAAACCACGTTACAGTTACGGCTAAAGGGTTTACGACAACCAAAAGTTTGATGAACTTTTCATTTAAATCCGAAAATTTTGAAACGTTCTAAAACTACTATTGAGTTTAACAATTTTTCTTCAAAATCTATTGCAACAGCCCCGTTAGGGGAAAAAAGCTGCCATGTTTATAGCTTATTTACCCCCCCCTCACTGCATAAGTTTTTATTAGCTGTTGGTTATTTTTAATTTTTTCTGTTTAGCCCTTATCTAAAATATAGACTATATATTTAAACTATTTTGTAGACTTGCTATTGTCATTTATCTTGGAATTAGACTTGAGGGTGTCTTCCCTACAACTTTAACAAATATTGTATTCAATTTTTTTTCAGAATAAAAAAACTCTCATTCATGCTATATATTGCTTTTACAGGTTCTCAAAGCTTAAATTATTTGGAAGTTTCGTGAGTTTTCTCTAATTAATTAGGCATGATTCTAATCCTCCAACCCAAAAAAGCATGAAAATACCCAAACAAGCCAGATTTACGCATGCCGTTTAATGTACAAGACAGAGCACTGGCAGAGATAGGATATAGATTTAAAGGAGATAAAAAGGGAAAACATTTGGATTGGTAAGAGAAATTGAATAAATGTATGTGGTTAGGGTTGTATGGGGAGGCATCAAAAGATAATATTAATGCTTTATGTGGACTATCTTTCTACCTCTCTCTCTGTCTCTCTCTCTTCTTGTGTCATGCTATTGTATTATAATATTGACATTTATTCCATGCGTGAGGCAAGTCTCTTTCTGGTTCTATATAAAGGACTAACATGCCACCACTTAATCTCATCAAAGCAAACACAGCAAGGTTCCAGTTCTATATGGAAAAGTTAGGGTCATAGCATAATAGGGTTTTTGTTATTTTTTCTGGTGCGAGAGGCTACAAGGGTTGAGTCTGATGCTTAAAGATTCGAGGGTTTTAAGGGTAAGTGAGGTGACAGAAGAGAGTGAGCACACAGGGTACTTTCTTGCATGACGTTCATGCTTGAAGCTTTGCGTGCCCACCCTCTATCTGTCACCCCATCACCATCTCTCCTTCTCTTCCCCTTTCCTTGCCTGTCCTGCGTACTTATGTTGTGTGTGAATGAATTCTTAGTGTTTGAATATAATTGAATTGCGTTATTTTGTTGCATATATAAATATATATCAAGGAAATTAAGCATCACAGGTGTACACGGGCTCTCATTTAGGCTGTTTCGTTCCATGGACTATTTGAAGATTCATGTTTTTATTTTAGCACTGCTAGTGCTAGCTTCATTGATCAGTGGTCAAACATACAATTCCTTGAAACTTTTGTAGTTATAAGGTCGAAATTAATAAATTGTCATTTTATTTCACTTTGATGCATAAAAGTAGAATCTTGGCCTTAATCTTGATTGCAATTAACACTTGACAGTAACTAATAATGATATTAATTTTACTTCTTTTTTTCTCTCAGCTGATACTGGCATTAGGGCCCATTTGAATCCGAATGAAATATAGGTTAGCTTATGCTTGAAAACATGTGGTGCAATTAATAAGCACCAACCAACATTTCTGTCAGTTGGATATTATATGTAGATCTGATTGTTCATCATGCTTTTGATGGCACATAAATGATCAACTACTGATCTCTATACATGCATGTTCTTTGTTTATATTGATGAATCGATCTTATTGTCCTGTAAGGAAATAGATAATCATGGGCAATATTCTAGTTCTACAGGAAAGTTTGACATGTCACTTGATGTTTCATGAAACAGAAGCCGAAAACCCCACTGGAAATATACATATCTAGGTTTTATAGTAAGATATTCCAGCTCATGAAGTACTGTGCAGGATATGTAATAAGGTGTAATGTGGCATCAGGTTCAAGGGAAGCAAATCTTATTAATGAAGGCTAAAGACACTAAAATATTACTACTATAAGTATGACAATGATAGTATATAGTACGTAGTTAAAGTAAAATGCTACTAATTAATAGATTCAACATGTGCAACAACTAATGTAGTTAGAAGGGCTCATGATCAGAATTTAGCATCTCTTAACTTAATTTCTCTTGGGATAAAAGATGATCATAATTGAATCTGATTTAGAGGTTGCTATTCTCGGATAAAGAATGCCTCTAATCACCCTGGGAAAATAGAAACAAAGAAGAACAAAGGAAAACATGAAATCAAAAGTAAATTATAGAAAAGGGATAAAAGCATGGCTAGTTTGTCCAATTCAATGGCCCTTCTAAACCTCTAAATAAGTCTAAGCCTGTGTAAATGAAGTTCCTATCCGTAGACTTCAACCATAAAAAAAGAAGGTGCAAGATTAGCTTAAAAACTGAATTTCAATCCGGAGGCTCATCACGAAAAACCATTTGATTTCTCGCCAACTAAATGCCTCACAAAATGCTTTGAACCAAAGAGAAAAAGGCTTTTCTTTGAAACCTACCTCTTTGTATCGTTAGAGATTCTAATGAGCTTGGCAAGCACCATTGCAAACTTATCCAAAGCATGAAACGATTTAAAACAGTGGAGAAAAAGATGACCAATTGTTTCTTTATTAGAATCACAAAAAGAACAGCCAACTGACTACGTGTTAATTAGATTCTTTCTTTGAAAAAAATATCTGGTACATATTTTGCCATGTAACAACCATATAAAAAACTTCAAATTTTGAAGGGACTATGCATTTCCATAGAAGTGTGGAAAAAAAGGATATTCATGAGGGTATTGCAATATTTGACAGTGTATTTTCCACTTCTCTTAATTTCCCAATGTTTTGTGTCTTCATGGTGCTGTTTCAAACTAACTTCATTCAGTTTTGACAAAACAAATGCAATTGATGTTGATATGACTTTGAAAGTCTTAGATGCCTTTTCCAAGCTCGTTGTTCTAGAACCCCATTTCTTCAATTTTACATGTCGGTTTGGAGGAGAGATCATGCAGTAGAGGGAAAAAGACACTTAAGAATGCCATATTAGCCAGCGGTCAGTCCAAAAACAAATATCATTCTCGTTACCCAATTTAAAACGAATACTTTCTTTGATAGATGCTGAAACTAGACCTATAGTATTGGTGGTAGAGTAAATCCCTTGCCAAGTATCAATAATGGGAGATTAAAAGAGGGGACGCCATTCTCGAATGTGGGTTTATAGTTCCTAGATATTACATCTTTCTAACCTCTTAAGCTTTGATCACCAAAGCCTCCAAAGACATTTGAATAACAAAGCTTTGTTTTTTTCCCTATCAATGATCCCACTCTTGACCCTTCTTTGTCCTTTTCTCGTACCATTAAATTCCAAGATACTTTCCATTTCTTTCTAGTATCATAAGTTTCAACCTTGATGCAACTATATTATTCGATATTTTCACCCACATTTAACTAATGTTTTGCCTATGTTTTATATATAAAATACCTTGATATTCTTTGTTTTATGTTTTGAAGGCACTTTTGGATGAAAGATGAAAAATGAGTAAATTAAAGGTAGTTGGCAGATTTGACCTTCAGTCGATGTTTTGTGCAAAGTGTGAACTCTAAAGGTCGAAATGAAGTGATTCCAGTGGCATTAAAAAGCTAACATCCATATCTTTCTGGAAATCTAATGCAAGAAAATAAAATAAGGAATAACATGGAATTCCCAGCCTTCAAAGTCTAATCTCACAATCTGCTAGTGTTGACCTTCGGCCATTCCGAGTTGAATATCTGGAGCTACAGAAGTCCAATTGATGCAAACTCAATTTTTTTGGATTTTGGACTCAGAAACCTATCAAATATCCAAAGTTCAGAAAACAAAGATATCATATAAGGGAGATATGATTTTTCAAAGATGACAACTGAATTCTACCAACAAACAGGTTTTGTGAAGAAATGAGTCCAAATTACATTCCGAAGCATCTAAAACGTCATCCAAGTTTTTATTTCAGCAATTTAGCTCCTCTAAGTCAAAGCTTGAAGATTTTATGCAAGGCTATTTTTTGTTTTTAGAAAAATAGTTATTGAAGTACTTAAATGTAAACTGTCTACTTAAGGAATGACTATTTTGTAAAATGGAGACTAGGTTTCCTAGGATATAAAAAGAATGAGGGAAGAGAAGGGGGGTAGCCAGCCAAGAAGAGAAAAACGCCCCCTTCCTCTAAAAAACCTGAAATCATTCCTTCCTCCTTTTTGATTAATTGTTCAACAAACATGCAAGGCTAAACTTTTTTTCTTAGTTGTAAGGACACAGAAACCTTCGGATTTCAAGAACTGTGAGATTTATTTTACCTTTTCTTTTCAGTTTATATGATGAATATGTTCTCCTATGCTTATTTTTCCTATTATTGTTTATTTTAATTGTTAGAGCGGACTCTAAGTTATTATTGTAGACTATTGCTAAGTTTGATATCAAAACCGGAGTTGTGGTATATGAACTTGTGAAGCAACTGAGTTTAATAATTGTGGTGGATCTACGTTATTAATCTTAGGAAGAACATTCAATCAAATCAAACATAGA
>Ga0307517_10007478_pt1 | contig 15891 bp, 17 predicted proteins | sample 23_EM_MG_FD_194515 | JGI IMG/M metagenome (GOLD analysis project Ga0307517, IMG submission 194515) | Populus trichocarpa ectomycorrhiza microbial communities from riparian zone in the Pacific Northwest, United States - 23_EM | ecosystem: Host-associated > Plants > Roots > Unclassified | place... | reverse complement strand
TTCTGAATGTGTTTGCAATGTACCAGATGGGTTTTTGGTGGGTACTTTATCCATTTCCTTGTGATGTACTTGCAGTGTACCTGCCAGGTACACCAGCCCTTGCCCCCAGTGTGAAGAGGGTGACCAGGTTTTCGACAACCTGATGCCAGGGAGATCGGAGAGTCCGGATTGGGAGAGGGGGAGTGTTGAGAACGAATCGTATGACTAGTTGTAGTCATACCATCAGGATTCGAATAGTGTTTGTACAATGTTTTGCCTGAATCGTATTCGCCTTTGGTTTTGACTTGTGTTCCTGTAAGTCGTGAGTGATAAGGAGAAAGAAAGGTAAGGAGGGTGAAGGCAAAGTAAGTAACCAAAGAAGGATAACTTTGCTGAACTTGTACAACTACAAAGGATTAGAACGAATCGTAAGGTCATAACGATGAGAGATAAAGAAATTGCGAAAGGAATGTTGAGACTTGAATAGAAATAAATCAAAATTTTGTAATAGAAAATCGTACACTGATATGACTCGTCATGTGGTCAGCCCTTTATCTTTGTTATCTCCAGCCACACTTTTTATTGGCTGCCACACTCTCCTTTAGTTGTCTCTATCCTTATCATCCGCTATACTTCTGGTTGGATGCCACACTTTTCTTTAGCTCTCTAGCTCTGCTCCAGGCACACTTTTGACTGGCCCCCACATTCATTCCCCCTTTCTATATTTATCTCTGTCATTGCCAAGCATGTACAAACATGGTCTGTGCGTCCTGGTCTGTGTGCACCCTAGTAGCTATATAAACCTCTAGTCCATAGTCCTGTATTTCCTTAGTCTTGATAATAATAGGTTACTCTCTCCTCAGCCCCCAGTGAGAGGTTACTTGTTATGTCCCCACTTGGCTTGTGGATCTCTTTTTGCTTTTATTACCTCTGGATTATCATTGTCTTACCAGCAGAAGTCAGCCCTTGTCCAATATCATCTAGACGCCCCCTTGTTTTGCCTCTCCACTAGGAGGTTAGAGGATGGCCCCTAACATAAGCATAGAGAGTTGGGGGAAACAGCATAGATGTCAGTGGTGACTGGAGAAGTAAGAGTCAAGATGATAAGGACTAGGGGAGTAACTGTTGAGCTCACAGCTCTCCTGAGGATGTGGGAATAGTGGAAGAGGAGCTGGAGTGGAAGGAGGGGTTCAGACTAGTTGTGCAGAGATCCACTTTGTTCAGAATCACCAGAGGGAGTTTTGAAAGCAAGGAGGAGAGTTTTAAGAGGGCTCTAGGGGTTGAGGTAGGTGAGTCTAGGGTTGTCTAAGAGCCTAATGGATCACCAAGAGGGTCACAAATGACAGACAGCACTCCAGGGCAAGCAGAGGGGTGAGAGGTAGGTTCTAAAAGTATTGAAGATAAATTCAAGATGAACATAAGACTTCCAAGCAAGAACAGGACTTTTGGGACTAGACTAGACTTCAGAAACTAGAGTGAGAGTGAGAGACAAAACTGGGGGTGAAGGGAGCACTCTACACTCTCTTGCCATTCTGGGTAGCTAAGACAGGGTTTATATACTATTTAGGGGGCTACTCTGAAAAGGAAGAGAAAGGGAAAGAAAGGTGACCGGAGGTGCACTCAGCACAGAGAAGGAAAAGTAAGAGAAAAGGACTGGGAACTGGAAGAAACAGGCTGGGAAATGGCAGAGAAATAATATAGGGGATAGGGGAAGTCAAACATATACAAGGGCAAGTAAAATAAACTAGAAAATGCAGAGATCAAGGAAGTGTAACAATCATGGGAATGTATCAACCCAAAGGGGAAGGAAAGTGATTGCTGCAACCAGAAGTCTAAGTGAGTCTTCAGAAATTGATTAGTTGGGAACCAGGCCCCCACAGTGTGCTAGGAGGATTAGAGATCCACAGCTAAGGTCTTGAGATATTTGGAGAAGACATCCTATGGTGTCTAAGTCCTGAAGCTAATTGTCACAGTTTCCAAAGGAGTTGAAATTCTGAAAACAGTGAATTTCTGAGAAGTCATCTGAGAATGGTGCAGAAGTCAAGAGGCCTGCACTCCAAGATCATCTCAGGGTAGGGAACAGTCTGAGAGTTGCTTTAAAGTCTTCAGAAGCAAGAGGAAGTAAGGGTGAAACCTGTCAATGCATTCAAGGACTAGAAGGTTTGGAATTCTTTGGAGATTGGCCAGGTGAGTTTGCAGAAGATTCCAAAAGGGCAGAAGTGGACTTGGAAGACTGAGCAAGATTTGCATGCCTATAGAAAACATGGTGGGATATCATAAAGACTAGAGAATAATTACAAAGACTGGGAAATTAGAAAGACTAGGGGGATTACTAGGGTATGACTTGGGAGGGAAAAGAGCACTCCACTCCTTTTTGTTTTTGTAGGAAAATATACTTACTATTTATATAGGAGTGGAAAATAATAATGTAAAGGGAAGGAAAACAAGAGTCAGCACAATGGCATAACATAATCATATTCACATACAATATTGCAGTGGGCACCAGGTCCCTTTCTGCTCTAGAATATCCTTGGATTTTCAGTGAAATATATTATATTTTTACATGTTTTCTGTACCAGTAAATATCCCAAAAAGCGGAAATAATTCACCCTAGATTAGGGACAGAAAACTTTGTGGATTATTCAAAATATTCTGTAGTATGGGCCAATCAGAGCCCTCCAATTATGATATTCCCTATTTTTTTGTGGGATTTTCAGACTGATTTTACAATGTATTTTCAGGCAGTAAGCTAACAGGGGAAATATAGGGGAAATTCCAGGGCTGAATGGGACCTGGTGCCCACTGTGTATGCTTATGTGTAAAGGGTAAAGGGTAAGTTTAAACATAAATGAGAGTGAAATATTTAGAAGAGCTGACAATTGAATGATTGGGCAGAGTTTGTAGTATAGGAAAAGTGAGTTGATAACATAGGGGAAAACATCATAAAGTCTTGGGGAAACTACAGAGAAACATTGTGAAAGGCATGAAGAACCACCAAATTGATTAGGAAGTTTTCTTGGGTTTTGGGGAGGGGGTACTAACTGTTTGAGATGGTTGGGGAAGTGGCGATCACAATAGTAAGACTTTGCAAAGTTCGGGAAAACTTCAGAAAACTAAGTGAAAGTGCAATGTCATCTTGATAGTAAGTCATAATAGGGAAACATCAGAGAAGTAAGGGTTCATGAGGTGGGGAACTGTAGCAAAGAGGGGATGTAGTATGTTTGTAGTTACATAATGAGTTTTGTGCTAGAAGACCTTCACTTTGTGGATTTTTGTGGTTGTTGGGGGACTTCCAGGGAAAGCTCATGGATGATGTCTTGACCAAGTGCTGGCAAAAAACAAGGCCATATAACATTCATTTTCTCCTTTTCCTACTTGTGTGCAAGGGGCTGGGTTGTCTAAAGTGCTCAGATAAATTTCCTGAGCTGAAATTGGCCACAATCCTGTTTAACTGAGTATACAAGGCACCGGTGTGGTATGGGGAGCGATGGGTAATCAAGTTCTTCCGCCAACATTGAGCTGGGGGAAGGAACATGAGACAGACGGATAACCAGAAGCATCAATAATCATTCTGGGTCTCTAGTAGAGTAAAGGAAAACACACTTCATCACTCAAAGAAGAATACAAATGTAAGGTGAAATAAAACCATGACGAATCCTCACTTCCAAGAGAACAAAGCTCTCCCAGAGAGGACCCCACTTCTCAATCACCGACACCCAGTGGGTTTCATTATAGGCCCTTCACCAGAACCGGTTAACAGCGTGGGGGTAATGACCGTGTTTTGGCTGTCCGGGCAGAAAGAGGCCGAAAAAATCGCGCGAAAAGGCAAAAGAGGAAATGGAACACACGCGACATGAATTCGCGAGCGTAAGATTCGCACCGGGATGTGACTGTAGTAGGACCTCACAGCAGTGAGGTGGAAGCGGTTTGTGTGGTATCAGTGTGCATCGGGAGCGGAATGGGGGCACGGATGAGACAAGAGAAAAAAGAAAATTGGAGCGATCGCCGATCTTCATGGCCGCAAAAAGTTCTCACGGCTGCAACACCCCCGAAGAAGCCCATACAGGTCGACATCACCACATCACCATCTCTGCAACTCCAGCAGCTGAAAACCATCGCGATCTTGGGGGGGGGGGGTTCCAAGAAAATGTTATTTTAATTCTTCTCTTTCTCTTTCTAACTTCTTGTCTGGTCAACCGAAGGACTCTGCACTGGGAGATGCGGACGCGCGCGGGAGAATGGGGGAGGGGAGAGGGATGAGGGGAGATGAAGTGAACAAAGTGGAGGGGTCCGGAACCAAAAAAACGGGCGAGGGCGAGGGTCCAGAGGTGGCGCGCGTTCGACGTTTTAAATATGATGCAAGAAAACGAGAGCTTGAACCGGAACAATCGGAAGAGGGTGGGCGATGGGCAATAGTGGTAATGCAAAGTGTGCTCAGTGTCGAGGGGGTGAACTAAAACGACCGCGAAGTGTATTGAAGAACGGAAAAACGAAACAAACGGCGACGCAACCGAACAACCAACTTGGCAGGGACCACGACAAACGCTATGCGGCGCTGTATAAAAACAGGTTGTTCGTTGCAGCGATCTGATGGATAAAGGTGAACACCCAGGGTCCAATCGTACCAAAAAGACGAGATGAAACGTACCGCAATTGTGCTCTCCCTTGGGTGCCAACTCGCGTGCAGGATCTTCTTGTTGAAGTCCAACGTCTCCATCTGCATCGCGTCCCTCAGTCCTCTCGCACCGTTCTTTGCTCCCAGCTTGTTTCCAGGAAGCGGCCCACCAATCTTCTTCGCCTTGAATGCCGACTTGTCCGCTTGTAATACAACATCACTCAGCGAGTCCACGTCGAATATTCGGAAGTAGTTGTGGTACGAGCCCGTAAGCACATGTCTGAACGTGCCTCGTGTCAGACCAAAAAATAAAATATCCCCAGGCAGATGGCTCACGAGTCTGTGCCCGACCAAGTGCACTCGAACTTGTCGAAGATGCAGTCATTCTCATATAGATCACACAGCTTCCCCCTCAGGTGGTCATGAATGGGGATAGTCTTTACCGGTCTTGAGTCCATATTGATGTCCCAGATCTTGAGGGATAGATAATCCCGCGACAGGATGTACCTCCCGTCGTGACTGAATTTGACGTCAGAGATCGAGGAAATGATCTCGGAAAAAAATGATCGATTGGTCGGATCCTCTTCTTCCTCAAAACCTAGGTGGAAATGTAGGTGTGGGTCAATCGTTCGGCATGAATAGGAATGCAATCCTGGCGGGATTGTTTGGATCAGTCGATGAATAGAAAAACCCACTCTTCGCATGCCGATCACAGAGCGCTGCATCACGCATGTCGGCGAGTTTGATGTTGCTCTTCGAGCTCGAGTACATGAAAAGATTACAATGGATGGGGTGGAATTCGGCGGAAGTGATGACTTCGGTCAGCTCTTCCATGTTCACAGGTTTGATGTCGACGATGTCTGGGTACGGGCCATAAGGTGCAATCGCGGGGCGGGAGGGCGACTCCACTCACTAAAGCTCTGGTCACTAATGTTAAGGTTCCAGAGATTTACCCGAAGATCGTCGGCAGAGATGTACGTTTCCTGATCAGAATTGACAGAGATGGAGTGGATATGGTATGCGTGAGCGTTGGCGTAAACCTTGCGGGGAACGGCGGCGATGATGTTGTCTTGCTGTGTCATCTTCGGCAACCGGAGGTGTAATGGAGATAAAGGTGTCGGTAGGCTTCTTTGGCCATCCCAATGGTTAGACTCCGACACGACACGGAGCGATTTTTCGAAAACCTTCCACAGTTTGATGGTCTTGTCTGGTCAAACGATCCGAGATAAGCACTTCGGTCGATCTCTTCCGAACGGGGAAGGGGAAGTAGCATGACACGCCGACCAAACACGCACCGTTAGTGGACAGCAAAAAGTGAGCGGCGTTCTGTCGTTTACACCACTTGATCTTGTTAATCTTCTCCTCGATCTCGAGAGACTTGAGATAATCGAACTCGGGCTCATGTGATTGGAATTCCGTGTAAAACTTGTATTCGCAGCTCTTCTTCTACAAGAGGGGAGGAAGAAAGGTAATTGATTCAGCGATGGGATCCAGTCCGCTCGCGGGAGGGCGGACGGACGGAGGAAGGGGAGAAGGCGGACCTGTTCGTTGCGCTCAAACAGAACGACTCGCCCACCCTTGTCTCCGGTCGCGAGATAGTTACCCGTCGAGTCGAATTCGACGGTCGAGATAACATCGGCTACACCTATTCCGTGAGCAACGTTCGAATGGGGAGATGGAGGGAACGGCCAGACCTTCTGTGATGTCCTCGACCTCTCCCTTGTCTCCGAAACACTGAGCAAATCTCCAGCCGCCTGAAGAGTCCGGATCCATGGATTATTGCAGGGTAAAAGTTCGGTGGAGATTCAGAAAGAAAAGGCGGGGCTGGGGCGAGGCAGGCAGGCGTGGAAACGAAATACCAAGGGTGAGGTGAGAGTGCGAATCCTAACGATGTCAGTCTGCTTCCAGTGCGGACGCCCGATTAGGCAGGTCCTGTTTGTACCTGTTTGTCCCCTGTGGCTGAACATCCGTCTGGGCTCCGGCCCCGACACACCACGCTCTCCGTTCAAGCAAACCACCACCATCGTCCTCTCCTTCTCCACGCACCAAATGGCCATCGCTCCCATCACCGGAAAACTCAGAAAGCATTTCTGGGTCGACCTCACCACCGCCCTCGGCCTCGGCGTCGGTGCCGGATACGCATATTGGTTCGTGTTTTTCGACACCCGTCTTTCACCGAATTGAAGCATACTGACCGGACGCGCTTCAGGTATGGCGTTCATCTCAAGAGTTGTAAGCCCAGACATCGCCGTAACTTTTCCCTGACGAAATGTGCTGACTTCGATCCGTTCTTCAGTCCAGAAACAAGAAGAATTCTACTACAAGCTCGAGCAAGCCAAGAAGGCTGAGCAATCGTGATTGCGCCCTCTCTTCGGTATAGAAACCAGTCCCTTAGTCATTATACACGCGCTGCCCACCCAACCATCGTCGTGCGATCAACATAAACATCAACTCGAGGGGGGAAATGAAGAAAACGTCAGTAAAGAGACAGGCCGAACTGCTTGAGCCGGTCACACGCCTCTAACGGCTCTTTGTCAATCGCCCTGACCTTCTCCCAGTCAGTTCCAATCCCAAACACCCCAATCAACTCCTCCTTCCGCCGATGTTTCCGGTCAATCGCAACTTGGCATTGCGTGATGAGGTCACGGGTAAATGCCCTCTCAACGCTCTCCTCGAATTTTGAAAGTTGCGGTCCCCTCTTCGTGCCATCCCGAGCTATCTCTGCCGCAATGGGATGAGACATGAACTCCTGGCTGTTAACGTGGTATTTTATCCCAAGAGACCCCGTCATCCGTTCGGTATTGTACCGTGTTGACGGTGTGAACATGTATCGTGGCTCGGGTGTCGGTGGTGTAGCGAAGATGTTGGGTAAAGCGGAAAGAATTGAGAACAGGAACAATATTAGCATGGGAGCCAGCTGCATTAGGAGCCCCCGAGTGCCACCAGCACGCTGTTGTTGTTGCTGTTGCTGTCCTTGACGTCTCCGGGGTGCGCCGGTTGTGAATGTCATACCAGGACCACCAAACGTAGCGGAAAACACTGATTAAAAATTACCCTCCGTCGGGTCAAAATTGCATGTAAAAGGGTTACTCACTCGGTCCCCCAAGGCCTCCCCCACCACCCATACTCCCCCCAAAGAACAGATTGAACAACTCCTCCGGGGTTATCTCCGTCTCGAAACCATTGCCCCCGAATTGGTGCGCGTGGAAGCCAGGACCGCGAGAAGAGGATGATGACATTCCGCTAAACCGTGATTCGGGGTCCGCGCCATGTCGGTCGTATGCCGCTCTCATATCTGAATCTGACAGTACTTGGAACGCCTTGGATACCACTCCACAAACCCATGTACGTCAGTCGACCAAATCGAACGAAAACTGCGGAAAGAAACGCACTTTTGAAAGCCTCGTCAGCACCTGGAGCACCGTTTTTATCAGGGTGCAGGGCCAGCGCGAGCTATTCCAGATGACCCGGGCCAACGCTAAACACCCAAGCACGGTCGGAATACGAAAGCACGAACCTTCCGATAAGCCTTCTTGACCTCCGCCTCCTCGCAATCCTTCTTCAATTCCAAGATCTCGTAATACTCCGTGACCTTGCAGGTCCTCACTCGCTTGACCACCGCCAGCTGGTCAGGGGTATATTCCCTCTTCTTCTCACTTCCCGATGATGAACCTTCAGCGGAGCCACTCGTAGAAGCGTTGCCATTCGGATGCCGATGATGCGTACCACCAGCAGAAGGATGCTTTTCCGCCCCAGTCGCCTTCGTAGCTCCCTCCGTAAAAGCAGACGCGGAAACCTCAGACTCTATGATTTGTGCCAACTTCTCCGCTTCGGGCGTAGCGAACAGAGCCAACGATTTTTGGATAAACTTCCTGGCCGAAGTGTAGTTCCTGGCGTTCCTGTGTTTTTGCGCAATCGAGAGACACCGCAGAGCTTCGTCTTTGTTTCCCTCCATTCTTTCCGAAACAGTTATTGTCGCCCGAGGGTGGAGAGCGGTGAGGAGGCTGACGTGGAGGGTAGATGGTCGGTGCCGTGGAATCTGATGGTCGCTTTGAGGGTTTGGGTCGGTTGATCGACGGACGGATGACCCGCCTGTAGGGCTGTGAGGGTGATGGGACCGGTCAAGTATGACTTATCCTCAACCCTCATCTTCTCCCTCTGTCCCCCTCCCGCTCCAGGACGGAACCCGAGAGCCAGACGAGCTCACTAGGTTCAGAGATGACTGGAAACACGAAGTGGGACTTCACTACCGTGCTGAAGCAACACACGAGCCCTCTGTTAACCTCATCCTAACACCAGCGGATGGGTTACCAGCTGGTCAGCACTACTCGGTCGAGGAACTACCTCAGGCTCAGGAAAGCTTCGTAAGTCATCCAGCCTTGACAAAAGCCTCGTCTTTTCCATGCTGACGGCTTTCCGTGTAGACGACCATCGTTGACATCCTCTTTGGCTTACACATCTCGGAGGAAACGCACGACCCGAGCGCCGTCCCAGAGAGCGTTATATCCAAGCTCGTCCAGTGCTTTCCACAACCCCTCACATTCGAACGTGAAGAAGAAACAGAATCCATACACATCGCTAGAATCCCGGACGAATTGCTCGTCTACATCCTCAGGTTCTTGGACCACGGAACCATCGAACGGTTCGCTTCGATCAGTCGCAAAGCCCGCGTCCTCACTCTAGATTTCACAATATGGAGGTAAAAGAAACTCTTGATGTTCTCCTTCTCTCCCCATCACGCCTGCCACGATTCTCAATACTTTTCACTCTGGGGTGATCAGGGATTTCGTCGTGCTGGGTTACAAGCCCCCTCAAATTCCATACCCCGAAGTGATTCTCGATCTGGTCAAGACATACGGAGTCGACTTCCGGCGTCTCTACATCGAGACCCCCCGCGTCAGACTGGACGGTGTCTACATCGCAGTGTGCAGGTATCTCCGACCAGGTCTATCAGACAATGCCTGGATAAACGTAACCCACGAAATCACCTACCACCGCTACCTCCGTTTCTTCCCAGACGGAACCGTCGTCTCTCTCCTCACCTCGGACCACACTCCCCCACGCGAGATCATTCCGACCCTCAGCCCATCCCTCAAGATGAAAGGCCTGTTCCTCGGGTTCTGGGAACTCCACGATTCCATCGTGTACCTCACCTCTCTCGCGGACCCAACGGGATCGTCCACCCTCCCCTACATGTTTCAGATGACACTCCAGTTGAGCTCACGCCCAGTGGGGAGGTGGAACAGGTTGGCGATCCTCGCGTATGATTCCGTACACATGGAGAGCGGAGAGATGGTCCCGGTTGCGATCAATCAGGAGAAGACCCAGTTCATGTTCAGCAAGGTCAGATCGTACGGGTATTAAACCCGGTCCATATGGTCAAGGGGATCGATCTATGGTGGAGGTGGGAGGTGGAGGTTCGACATCACTCAGAATATCTCACAACGCAGGCAATACACCAATCCTGGCATTACTCTCAGGGTGAGGTTTATGTAGTTTGGTAAACATTAACGAGAAAATAGAAATATAGATGCGAGATACCCTACGCGCCAATCTCAAGCGGCGACGGCGACAACCTTGTTTTCCCTTTTGATTGAGAAAACCGCAATCTGGCTGATAAACAGCCCAATAGTGATGCCAACCGAGACTTGTATCATCCTCAGCCCCAACGAGAACGAACCCAAATAAGCGGATTCCGCCGTCGTGCTCGAAGAGTACGGCGAGAGGAGTCCACCTTCGAGACCTAACGCTGACTGCAAACCGGGTTCCATGTCAGTACGGATCCGGACAGTGGCTGGAGACCGGAGGACAGTGAAGTCGGTAACGTAGGTGGTGGAGTTGAAGTGAAGCTGGACGGGTGCAGAGGGCGGAGAAAGTGTGACAGATGATGGAATGGAGTTTACTCACGGGAACCAAGAACATCAAGCCCGGCACGGCACTCGTGTACGACCCGCCCCTTGAGAACCTCCCGTAAACATTCCCACAGACGCCAACAACCAACGCTCCAACCGACGACGACACGTACACCCTATCAGAAATCACCGACGCCCCTTTGTTCGCCGTATACGCGAGACACGAAAACACGATCTGGAACGACGAGGGCGGTGAATAACGCGAACGACCGGTGGGTAAACCTTGAACATTTGAATGTGCGGGCACCGGGAAACAATACATGAAATAAAAGATACTTTCGACCAATGGAATCCATCAGATTACAGGAGGTGCCAAGCGATTCGGAAAGCGGATGGACACCCAACATTTATGACCGTTCAATCGCGAGAATGACGATAAATAGCGGATTGCGCGGAGCAAGGAAGCAGAGCGGAGATGTTACTTACCATCATGGGGGCATGTCGGCTGCGGTAAGACTGCAAGTTCGCCATCGTTGAGAGAAAAGAGTAAATCGGAACGAGAAATAACATCGTGTAGGCGGGGAGCGGCTGACGCCACCAAGGCCAGGAAGGGTCCCTATAACACCCTAAACACGTAGAAAAAACGAACGTTCAACGGCAACGGCGCACGCGACCAGAACAACACCTACCTTTGACCATATGCATAGTCTCACCCGGAGGTAACGCAATTTCCAAACTCACCCCAAACCCCCTTCTGTCCGGCTCAGCGCCTGTCATGCTCGCATTCAGCGGGATGAAGAGACCGGTGAGGTACTCGATCGAGCGAGTCACGGCAAGTCCATCCGTGTTTGTTGCTGCCGATTCATTAAAGATGAGGTAGAATTCTGAGCCTATCGTTAACCCGAAACCCTACCATTACCGGTTAGTCGAGGTATGAAACGAGAGGGCGGGGATGTACAAGGATAAAGGTGTAGATGATTGCGTAGACAAGACGCACGGCGCCGCATGTAATGTTCTTGGAGGACGTTTCGAGGGCAGCCGTCACTGCAAGACTCTTAGTGCTCACTAATGACCCAGGGAGGGCTTTGACTCACAAATGGTGAATCCAGGGAGGATAACGGTGATAGCGGCCGACGCCACGGCATTGTAACAGAAAAGTCTTCCAGGGAGGGAGGCGAGTAGGCGTGTGATGAACGAAATTAAAACGCATCCGGTCACCCTAGGTCGGAGTTGACCCGGTCAGTCAATGATCTGGGAGGTGTGAACTCCACACACTCATAGACATTGGCGTAGATGGAGCTGTTGCTCGCCCCCTTGAGCCCCAAGAACTGCAAGCAACAGGCGAACGCGCCACCGACGACGCAGTCCAAGATGCTGCCTCCAAACGCCAGGGAACAGATCAAAGTGGCGCTGAAGAAGCTCAAGAGACACCTGATCCAGAGTGGATATATCGGAGGGGTGGCCAAGAGTTCCTCTAGCTGCGTTGTAGCCTCAGAAGGGAGCATCTCGTCCTCGTTGACATAATGGAAGATGATATAGACCTTCTCGAGGGCGGATAGAGCAACTCGACCAGCAGCACGGACGATATGGACTTCGTTTGTGCCGGTGGTGGCGTCCCGGAAGGAGATGACCATGACTCCCGGGAGATGCAATAGGGTGTAATTGAGGAGGAGGGTTTCTGCGATATCGTTAAGCTGCGAACCAACCCGATGTGAGGGTGCACCGAATTTGAGGAAACATTTGGCAAGGGTCAGGAAGAACTTCTTTCGAGCTCGTACGCCTGATACTTGGATCAGGAGTCTGACAACGAAGGGGAGCGTAGAGACTAACCAACCTTCGTAGTTGAGCCTGATTTCCTGGACTCGATGTCTCTCCATGAATTCTTCGCCTCCATCTTGACCATTGCCAAACTCGTTGCGATCCTCGTCGTCTTCGGAGGACGAGCTATCGGAGTTGTCGTTCGAGTAGCTGTTCAGCCTCTTTAGACCGTTCATGAGCCGGCGCATAGGAGACTTGTGCTTGTGAGTCGCGGTGCTGTGGGCCGTCGCAGAGCTCTCAGCGGTCAGCGACCAGCCAGACCGCGTGTCTCCATCTGATTCGGACCGCATCCTCGCGAACAGAGGAGAAAGGAGAGTGAGAATGGGATCCAAGAGAACCACGTTGATATCGAGCCAGCCCGTTCCATGTTGAACGTGACCTTGGTGTGAAGTCTCGAGAACTCGTTCAAAGTCTACCGGCAATGGGTCGATCGCGGATGCCGGCTTGTGCTTCCGCACAACACGATTGAGTCTCAGGGTCTCGGATCTCAGGGTGCTTTCGGCATTTCTGCGAGACGCCGAGCAATACAAGTCTCGAGGTCAGCAGGAGGAGGCACAGCGGGTGAAAGAAGCGGCACGTGGACGCGAGATTGAACCGAAGACTGAATCGGCAACAGGCGATAACTAATCGCCGTACAGTGACTGGAAGATCTCGATGGAATTACTTCCGTGCTTCGTTCCCAAAACGAGCCGATAGTTGGAGCTAGCCTAAAATTCATCATGTCACCAGCGCCCTTCTTATAACCATCCGTCCCACCGTGTTCTGCCCTATTCCTCCCCTCCCTTTCCCTCATGTCCAAGTTCTTCTCCAAATTCCAAAAGGTGCGCGATACGGCTCCGGAGCGTATCTCTGTCTTCACCCTGACGCGTTCTCCCAGGGCGACTCCAAGGACGCCGGAAACACGAAGGCCATCAAGGAGTTCAAGGATGGCAACACCGGTCTCCCCTTCAACATGGAGTACTCGGCCGTCGCTGCTCTCATCGACGTCCTCAAGGACCCCAATTCCATCGATGACAGGAAGATGCTCGTCAGTACCCCCATCCAGCTTGGACCCCGCCTCACGAGCTGACGGGCATCTTTATCCAGTTGGAACAGATCCTGGTGAAACTCTCGAATTTTCCAAAGGGAAAGCTCCAGACGAGACTAGAACGCGCGACCGTTGAAATGTGTAAGTCGCCACCCCTTCCATTTCGGTCAATGACACTTCCCGGGTCCTGATCTCTGCTTTTCTAGTATATGTACGTCAAGTTGATGTGTGATATATCTTTACTCCGAATTAACTCTCACGTGGACAGAATGACCTGCCCCACCCTTCACTCACCAACGTGGGCGACGAATACAGCTGGCGGTCCGCCGACGGTTCCGGCAACAACGTCGTGAACCCTGACCTCGGCAAGGCCGGCAACCCCTACGCCCGTAGCGTTTCCCAGTCCAATCCCCTGCCGCGCCACCAATTGCCGGACCCCGGTCTCGTCTTTGACACCCTCCTTCGACGGGAGAAGGTCTGCATTTCATCTCGTCTTCCCTCGGCAAATGCGCTAACCCCAAATGGTCATCACAATTCAGTTTAAGGCTCACCCGGCCGGTCTTTCGTCTCTGATGTTCTCGTTCGCCGCCCTGGTCATTCATTCGTACGTCACGACCGCGTTTTCCTAGGGTCATCGGGTCAAGCTTCAAGCTTCTGTCCTCGCTAACCACTTTTTGTGCACAGCGTCTTCCGAACCAATCACGACGACGTAAACGTCAATGAGACGTCCTCCTACGTCGACCTTGCCCCACTCTACGGCGTCAACCAAGAGAAACAGAACGAAGTCCGCGTGCGCAACGGTCGCGGTTTGTTGCGCCCCGATGTATTCTCGGAGGATAGGCTGCTCTTGCTCCCTCCCGCCGTTTGCGTTCTCTTGGTTTTGTTCAACCGTAATCACAATGTGCGTGCCCCCTTGCTCCCACCACGTGGTTTCCGGTCTGATACATTGCCAAATACATCTAGTATATCGCCAAGAAGCTCTTGGAGATCAACGAACGCGGAACGTGGAGGGACCCAGACTCCATCCCAGCAGACACCCCAAAACGCGCCGAGGTCATCATTCAGCAGGAAGAGGAGATCTTCCAAACCGCAAGGTTGATTAACTGCGGCTGGTTCGGTTTTGTCGTTTTCTCCGATTATTTCTCGGCCATTCTCGGCCTGGTTAGGCAAGGCAACACTTGGAGCTTGGATCCGTTCACCGAGTTTAGGAAAGAAGATCATAGTATCTTTGAGCGAGGTCGCGGAAACGTTTGCAGCGTTGAGGTTTGCATCGTAGTCGCGGTATATTTCAGGTTTCTAACTACATCGCGCAGTTCAACTGTCTGTATCGATGGCACGCCACTACTTCCCAGGAGGACGAGCGATGGGTCGAGCAATTGACCACTCGTACCTTTTCCGGAAAGAAGTCCGATGAGGTCCACAGCAGTTCATTATCCTAATCCTCCCCAAAAACTTACATCCGACCACCCGTCACGTAGATCACCCCCTCGGACTTCAAGGACAAGTTGAAAGCGATCCAGAAGGGCCAAACTGACGTTTCAACTTGGACTTTTGGAGGGTGAGTTTCCCCTGTTAATCCGCGATGGTACGTTGATTAAATCTTGTCCCCTTAGCATGAAGCGAGGTCCGGATGGGAGGTTTGGGAACGATGACTTGGCAAGCATCCTGAAGACACAGTAAGCCGCCGAAAGTGGTTCTCCGTTTTTGACACCAGCCAACTGGTCGATTTAGAACCGAGCACCCAGCTGGTGCCTTCGGGGCTCGCGGAACCCCTGCCAACATGAGGTGGATGGAAGTTATGGGCATCGAATGCGCCAGGAGGTGGGGCTGCTGTTCCTTGAATGACTTCAGGCAGGTAAGAACCTGCGACTCTTTCCTAGATTTGGGGTTCTCACGTTTCTGTAGTACCTCGGCTTGAGACGATACAAGACGTTCTTGGAATGGAACCCAGACCCAGAGGTTGCCGATGCTGCCGAGAAGCTCTATGGGACAATTGACCATCTTGAGCTGTATGCTGGTCTCCAGGCTGAGGATACCAAACCGGTCGTCAAGGGTGCTGGTCTATGCCCTGGTTACACCGTTTCTCGTGCCATCCTCGCAGACGCCATCGCTCTCATTCGTGGAGATCGTTTCTTTACCGCCGATTTCACCCCACATAACCTTACCGCCTGGGGTTTCGCCGATTGCGTGAGGTCTCCAGAGAACCCTGGATTCGGTTCCATGCTCGGTCGACTCTTCCTTCGCACCCTCCCCGACGAGTTCACTGACAACAGCATTTACGCCTGGTTCCCGCTCATGACTCCCCAGGCCATGGACGAGATTTTGACGGAACTCGACCAGAAGGACAAGTACGACTTTGTCCGGCCCAAGAGTGCCTACGGTGCTCACGAGTTCGAGGAGTATGGAGAGGTATCTGGCATTCTCGGAAACAAGGAGAAGTTCAGGCACCCATTCCTGCCCAGGGTATCCAAGGTCGTCCGTGGTCCAGGGTTCTTCCTTGCCACTGATGCGCCGGAAAGGGGAGAGAGGGAACAAAGGCAGCTGTTGAAGGCGTTGGCGGAAACCCCAGAGCAAGTTGCCGCCATCACCAAGTTCTTCTA
>Ga0307517_10007477_pt1 | contig 15897 bp, 8 predicted proteins | sample 23_EM_MG_FD_194515 | JGI IMG/M metagenome (GOLD analysis project Ga0307517, IMG submission 194515) | Populus trichocarpa ectomycorrhiza microbial communities from riparian zone in the Pacific Northwest, United States - 23_EM | ecosystem: Host-associated > Plants > Roots > Unclassified | place... | reverse complement strand
AGCTTATGAAGTTTCAAACAACTGCTCTTTTTGTGTTAAGAGAAGGAGAGAGTTCGTGGAATGAGTGAGAGAAGGAGAGGATCTTCTTCTTCTTCTCCAAATCCTATGTTTTTCTCTTTGCTTTCTTTTCATGAAAAAATATAAAAAATCATTTAAAGAAGGAAAAAGTTTCACTCCATTTTTTTTTTTTTTTTTTTTTTGTTAAAATCGCCTATCCAATAGAAGGAAAGTGAAAATTATAAAAAAATGAAAATAAAATAAATAATAAAAAGCACTGAATACTCTGTGCAGTACTTGCTACTGTTTCTTCTTCTTCTTTTTATAATCGACCATACATGTAATTTAGTCTGACTGATATACCCTTTTGGGTCATTCAACAGGGGTAAACCTGTCACTTGAAGATGAGCACTAAGGTTAGTGGATGAGGTGGCAATTTGCGAATGGTAGTGGTGTAATAAGTAGTACAGCTTGAAAAAAAAGAAGCTAGAGCCTTTCGTTTGTGAGAATTTAACCTTGGCTTTAAGAGGGTGAGGTAAAATTTACTAGTGTTAAAAAAATCGGTTAATCTTTAATGTTTTTATTATTTAATTTGATCCATTAAAATAAAATAATATAAATATTATATATATAATAATATTTTTAAAAAATAAAAAAAAATATTATCATAAATTAGATTAAATCAAATTATACATTGAAATTTTTAAAACTCAATTAACCTGACCCAATCAATATATCAAATAGCAACAAACTTGATTTGTTATTATAAATTTTGTTATTTTTCTCAATTATTAAACCAAGATCTTAGTTCTAATTAAATCTAATCCATGAAAATTAATAATATATATCCAATCTAATATATTAAACTCACTCAAGTTCAGTAAAATTTGAATTTGTTGAGTTTAAAATTTATAAAATATTAAAAGTTAAATTAAATATAATTATATATCAAAATTTAACTAAAATATATCCATGAATACCATCTTCAATAAATTTCTTGAAAATCCAATCTAAATTTACCCTGCATGAAATTAAATTTTAATAGGCAAAAAAATCTAGTGCAGTCAATCTTTGACTGGAAAAGACAAGAAAAGCTACTAGTTGAATTAGAGTTATGGCATTGGATGTTATCATTTAAGTTCGTGCTTGGTTAATATAATAATATAAAAATAATTGAAATATACTTGAATTTAAAAATAAACATAAAATAAAATTGTTTTTATTATAATTTTATAATAAATTTTATTGTTTCAAAACATGAAATATAAAAACATAGAAGAACATGTGTTTTTATCTTTATTGTTTTTATTCTTCACTTTCGAAACACTAACAAAACATGGGTGAAAAACAACCTCGTGCCTTTAAATTTGAAAAAAAAAACTCATTTATGGGCCATTTATGATTTTTCTGGTAATATAGATTCGATGGATGTTTGATAACAACAACACACAAAAAAAAAAGAAAAAAAGTGGATGGATGTGATTATTTGGCCATAAATTCGGACAATTATGCATCTGGGGTAGGTCAAGTAGATGAAAGGTTTGGTCCCTTATTGCCATCCACGTGTGATGTTGTGTCAGGAGGGTACAGAGGCCTAAAATAAATGTAAGAGTCGAGGCAATCGGGTTGACGGATTGGGTTGGACCCGTTTTGTATTCGTGTTCGGGTCATTGTGTATTTGACCACAGTTCACTTGGATCAATTCATAGATCTTTGGTAAATCTGCAAATGTTGGATCGAGTTAGATTCGGATTGTATTTCTGTTTGAGTTATTATATATTTGATTATAATCAATTTGGACTGTAATGAATCCAAAGGCTTGAGATAATTATACAATTAATTCCTATGGTTTTTAAACAAAAATTATAAATTTTATTGAGTCGAAATTATAATTTAACTTTTTTTAATTTTTCTTTTTCAGCTTGATTTTTTTATTTATAATTTAATTATTTCATATTAAGTTGATTTAAAATTAAATTTAATATTTTTTTAATTGATTTTATATAGAATTCTCGTAACGTTAAAAATAAGTTTTGATATTAAATTAATATTCGACTTAAAAAAAGATTTAATTTCGAAATTGAAATAAAAATTTAATTTTTTTTTAAGAAATAACAATTTTATCTTAGTTTCATGACTTTAATTTTTTTTTAGAATCAAAAAATTTATTATTGTTTTTAGTGTATATATTTATTAATTTATTTTATTAAATATATGTATAAACTTTTAGTTAATTTTTTTTATTGGTAGTAAAAAAACTGTTTACTCCGTAGAAATGGAAATCAAACAAGTTGGTGGTAAGAGCACTTGGCCACCTTGCTCTGTAATAAAGTTTTCTTGTCAGGAAATATCCTCACCTGCTAATGTATTCTTGTGTTATGTCTCTTATGCTTGGTTCATTCATGTCTTTCTCATTTTACCACTTTTGTTATTAATTTTGTCCACGAAATTGACCCATTTTCTTTACCTTCGTTCTTCGTTAATGATTTTTTTTTTAAAAAAAGACTTTTTAGTTTTTCCATTGCCCCTATTTACTTTTGTTTTAGCATCAGAAGGGACAAGATGTAAGGGAAATATCATCAATTCCATGTTGATTTTTAAACCACCAAACCGAGTATATGCAACTACACAACATAATTAAACATGTCAAGGGAGATTAAAAAAAACAAACAAACAAACTAATATAACACATTAAAAATACCTATAAGTATTTTAAAATGTTCAAACAAATCATTTAAGCATTCAATGAGGGTAATAAGGTCTTTTTACTTTTGTTTAGCACAATAAAATTACTTCATCTCCCTTAAAAACAAAATCCTACACATGGATCTGTGTTTTTTTAAAAAATTTAAACAATAAAATTATTAATTTAACATTGGATACTAAAACACAAAATAACAAGGATTTTTTTATCTATTACTTAATTTAAACACATTTAAATTATTCCCCTTCAAATTAGAAAAACTTACCCTTCAAGTGAGGAGTATTTTTAGATTTGATTATTTTGTTACTCTCGAGTTCCATTAGAGGTAATAGGGATATTTTCCAAATACAAAACTTTAAAAAGATATGGAGGTGCATGAACATTATACACAAGTTTTGGATAGCATGTACGATGCTCAAATATATGCTTTCAGGGTGGTGATTGAAGTATCTCGATAGCCCCTTCACTATTAGATAGTGTGTTTGGCTTCTTATTTTTTTCCCCTATTTTTCCTCCTCGATTTTCATACCAACCATTCAAAATTTTAAAGCAACCCTTAAATTTAATTTTTCCTTCAAATTTGGTCATTGTTCTTTTCATTACTATTTTCTTTATCTTGAATAATTTATGAAACTATATTTTTTTTCAATTTTATCCCCTGTGGATTTTCTTTATTTTTAAGATTTGGTTATCATTCTTTCAATTTCTATTGGTTTTATTTATGATGGTTTTTTTATTATTTTTTTTACAATTTCATCATTATTGAGTTTTTTTTATCGAATTTGATCCTTTTTTATTGCTATTTTTTTTACCTTGAGATTTTTTAAAAATTTTATTTTTTTTATGATTTCACCCTTCAAGATTTAACTGCTCAAGTGTTTAGCTTCTTGGTTGTGTCTAGGTCTAATATTTAATGGATTGCGAGTTTAAAATATTGGCTCGGGTTTGCTCGGGTTTTTTCCTATTTTTTAAGCTCTTTTTTTGTTTCATACTCCAACATTGTTTTCCACATTCTATGGGATTTTTCACTAGTGTTGAAAATAAATCGGGCTGTCTTGGGTTTTTTTTTCCTTACTTTTGTTAAATTTAGATTTTTAAAAAGAAATTTTTTTTAATTAAATTAATTGATTTCATCCATCGACATTAAATGGGTCAAGAGATGAGCTTTCTTGATTAAGCTCGGGTCTAGAATTTAATAGATCACGAGTTTGAGAGATTAACTCCGGTTAAAAAGGTTCACCCGGGCTTACTTGTTTTTTTAAGCTTTTTTTTTTAGAATCATCCTCCAACATTTTTACCCCCCCTTATAGTATTTTTTTTTTATTTTGAAAATAACATGGGTTGCCTCAAGTTTTTTTGGCCTTTGTTGAATTTGGCTTTTTTAAAAGGGATTTTTTTTTTAAAATCAAATCAAATTGATTGATTAAATATAATTATGTAATACTCGCTTCATGATGTTTTGATTTTTTGCTTTCTGAGTTGCTACTCTAACAATGTGTGTTGTCTTTTTCAATCACCTAGATCTTAAAATTTTCATACTTCTTTGAAAATGTTGGTGTCATCATTCTATCTTTCAAGTTTTTTCTTTTTTTGATTGAATATTTTTTGCCTATTTTTTTCCTTTCAATTTCATATGTTAATATGAACAGTGCAAGAAGTGAAGTGAGACCCTTTTTTTTCTCTCATTTCTCTCTCTCTGTTATTTTTTTTAATCTATCTCTTAATTTTTTTTTGATTGAATGTTTTTTTTATTTTTTTTCCTTTCAATTTCATCCTTCAGTATTTTATTAGTTTTGAATTGTTTGTCATAATTTATTTCAGTTTGCTTTCTATAAAATTATCGTTGTCTCAAATAAACTTTCCTATATTTAATTGTTGCTCAATTTTATGAGCGTCTATTTTTATTATCATAGTATTAAACTAAAAATAGTTTTAAAAAATAAAGTTTCTCTAAATAGCGAAGGAGGTGGCTTTTTTTTTTCTTTTGTTCTTTTTAAATCTATCTTCCAATTTTTTCTTCTTTTGATTGAATGCTTTTTTATTCTCTCTTTTTTCCTTTTAATTTCATCCTTTAATATTTTGTTGATTTTGAATTGGTCATCATAGTTTGTTTTAGTTTGTGTTCTACGAGGTTATCCCTTTCTTAAACAAACTTCTCAGCATTTAATTGGTGTTTAATTTTACAAACGTCTATTTTTGTTATTGTATCATTAAAAAAAATAGTTTTTTTTAAAAAAAAAAATCAAAGTTTTTAAACCCAACGAAGTTCGGGATCTCAATTGTGGGTTTGACAAGTTAGATTGCCAAACTCAGGTCGATTCAATATGTCATTGTCTCAATATTAAGAAAAAAAATATCATCTTGAAATTTGTTTTAAAACCAAACCATATTTTTACCAGCTTTTTGAGACATGTAGAGGCAACTCTCATGCATAACGTTTTAAACCTCGGTTAGACAAGGAGTCAAATCAGGAAGTTTCAAGACTGACATGCTAGGTCGAGTTTAATAACAATGTCAAATATATTTTATATTTTTTTAAAATCAATCTTCCCTTTTTTTTCCTTTCAATTAAATTTTTTTGCCTTTTTTTCTTCTAATTTTATCATTTAGAGATTAGTTGATTCCGATTAGTCTTTACAATTTGTTTGATTTACTTTTGATGAGGTCATTATTTTTTAAACAAATGTCATAGCGTTTGGTTGATGCTCAATTTTATAAGCGTTTGTTTTTGTTATTATATTATCAAGTAAAAATAGTTTTTAATTAATAAAAATAAAATAATATTATTAAACTCAATGGAGTTCATAATTTGATAACGGGTTTAGCAGGTCAAGTTGCAAAACCTAAATCAATTTAATATGTCATTGTTTTAATATTAAAATAAATTATTTTTAGATTTTTTTAAGGTTAAATAACATATTTTACTGATCATTGAGGTTACATTAAAACTTTTAAGTTCATCAAGTCATGTGTTAATTTTAAATTTAAAATAAAAAATTAAACATAAACTAGAAAAAGAATTGGCCATGAGAATTAAGGGCTGATGCACTAAGCACCAAGCACCAAACGAGGTGTAATAATAATAACAAATAATTATTGAGGCCTCATTTATTTTTTTAATGTTTTAAAAGTTTTAATCTGACGTGGCGACGAGGGAACTAGCATGACCTAAGCCATGTTAACAAAAGTAAACTTGTAAATACTTTTCTATCCTCTATTTTTATTTTATTTTTAGTTTAATGTGGGTTTCCGGACCAGCTTGCGCGCACCTCCACTAATCCTACGGACCCTGAAGTTAACGACCATGTAAACTTCCAGTAGCTATCATATGAGCAACCACATGACTCGAACCTAAAACCACAGAAAAAACAAACCTTTTAATCCCAAACTTTTATCACTACACCACCACCTATTTTCATTTTGATTTACCACAACAGTTCTCTCCTCGAAGTAATACAAAAGCAAAAGCTAAATCCTTCACAGTTCAAGCAAGAACGATGCCATCTCAGCATATTAAGCTCTTATCAATCCGAGGCATTGAAAAAACCTGTAACTAGCATCTAACCTCTCAACAAAGGCTGAAGAATCTATCCTGGGCATAACAAAATTGTTACTAGCATCTAAACCATCAACAAAGGCTGAAGAATCTATCCAAGAATCATATCCACATTCCCCCACAATTCTCAAGAACCACTTGTTGGATTTGGAATCCACAGCACAGGTTCCAATTCCATTCCCACACACAACCCACCAAACGAGAGACAATAGAATGTACCTGAACACAGAGTAAACAAGCAACTACGTGGGACAGAAGTTACTGTGATAAGTGATAAGTGATAAGTGATAACAGTAGCTAAATGTTTACATTGAGATCACTATACTATACCTCCACCTTTCTGTTCCAAAACCAGAATAATCGTCTCCGAGTTACTAAAGAAAAAGAACAAATCCATGTTTACATCCAAAAAATGGTGCGGATCCAAGTACAACAACGCCTTGAAAAGTCCTCCATTAGTCTCATGCTCCGCTATAGATTTTGTTAAGGTCACAGTGACTATAAGAGATACTTATAAAATAAACCTGACAGCTTAGTTACATTAACATGCTGCTTATCATTGTAAAAAAGGTAAGAAAAAATAATAATTAACAATAATAGAATTCTAAATTTTGAAAATATTGGGATAAAAAATACACCTAGCTGGGGCATAATCTTTTTTCATTATAACCCAGGAGTTATCTCACCCTTTTCTAACTTCTGATGTAATAATAAAATGATGAAAATGAATTTTCCCTCTTTGAGCTTTCTTTCTCCTTCCCCCCCCCCCTTCCTTTTTGTTACTGTTACCATCAATAGCCGCTACCAACAAAATCATCAAAAAAACATGAGATTGTTTACCAAAAACTTGACAGCTTTTGCTGCCTGAGGGGCTCGTTAAGACTGATTTTAGTTTTGTTGAGCCACAAGCTGATCAATCTGCAAAGGCTCAACCCATGACCCTACCATAGTGTCAAGGTCAATGGTTTCGATTTGGGAGTTCATATTTGAACTCTCGCTTGGCGAAGCGCTTGCTGCAATACTGCCGGATACAGGCATTTTTAACTCATCTTTCATCTCAGTTGGAGATTCCTTGACAAGTGATTGAACCCATGATAGATCAGGCCCGTCTCCATTACCAAACTCAAATGAATTTGATCTGCACAGCTTACCCAGCTCATCTGTACTAAGGGTCCAGTCCGGTTTCCCATTTGACGAGCCCCATTTCGACCAGGTGTTGACTGAGGAGCCAACAATGGCAGCAGCATTGGAGCCTAGTTCCCTAGAGCTGAGGCTACGCAACTGCTGTAGCTGCTTCTCTCTTTGAGCTAACATGGACACCCGAGAGCTCAATGGCGAGATAGGTTCCACATTTCGGGGTGACATCCTGCCTGATGCAAAAGAAACCTGCAACAGAGGGTGGTCAACATTCTTAGGTGAAAAATTTGTGTTGATTGGTGATAGCATGCTTTGCTGCTGCTGGAACTGATTGAGAACTGCAGATTTGTGGGATGGAGAGAAAACTGCTGAAGCCAATGCTTGATCAGCATACCGAGGGGATGAGCCAGTATACCGAGGAGATGAGCTCTCAGCCGAAAATAGATCATCAAGATTTGAAGGGGTTAAAGTTTTCAATCGGCCAGAGTGATTCATGGAGTTATTGTTCAAGGATGGTTGAGTGAGACTGGATAACTCACTCAAAAGCTGTTGTTGCTGCCCATCAAAATCTGGAAGTAAATTGTAGTCTGCTGGGATGTCTCTCGCATTAAGGGAAGATCTCAGGCGACTGGACTGCAGGTTGCTTCCAGGGAGATGCAAGGCCGGGACATTTGGTTGAGGCCAAGCCACGGAAGAATGTGCAATGCCATTGGCAGAAGGAGACATAGGTGGAGTGAATGGTGAAGGAGACATGATGGATGCAGCTGAAGGGGAGCCTGACAAGAGGTTCATGGCAGCAGCAAAATCCATGGCAGTAGCACCTGAAGTACTAGAGCGAGGAGAGGGAACAGCAGAACCCGTGGATACATATAATGGGCGGAGTTCCTCAACGGTGTGAGCAAAAAAGCAAACTCTCCTTGCACAATTTGTACCGTCTTTGCACAGCCGGGTTCTATATTGAGCAGGGTGAAGCCAGCACTCAAAAACACCATGAGCATATTCACACATGTCTCCACGTCTACAAGCCCCTTTTCGGAAATCAGGACATGGAACGCAGCTATAATGAAACTTTCTAGGATCCCTTCTTCGAGCATTTTCACCAGGGTGAACAAATGGGCACTCGGTCCAATCATGGGAATAGGCACGGGAACAAGGCCTTACCTTGAACGAATACATTCGGAATTCATCAGTAGAATAGATGCTGTTCTTGATATCTGGGAGAGATGGATCAACAGGATATTCTTTCTTCTCTGATGCTAAAGGTGCATCGTTTAGCTTAGCCTTCGTTGGGGAATCTGAACCTGACAGTGGAGATCCATTTTCCATGGAAGGTGAAAGAGGCGGAGAATTTGAATTCTCGGTGGCTATGGAAACCCTAAGATTTTGCTCAACATGAGAACCATCAGCAGCAAGGAGATCTTTTAGAACCAATCTCACATCTTGGAGCTTTGGTGGAACAACAATAACATCGATTGGACGGTGACCGTTGGCATCAGCCAAATTACAATCAGCACCGGCTGCTAAAAGCAGTTTCACAGCATCAACAGCATTCACAGCCCCACCCGAGGCAGCACAGTGAAGGGCAGTGCTCTTCTCAACACCGCAAGAGCGATTGACATCAACGTAGGATAGAGAAAGAATCACCTTTATAACATCAATGCTACCATATGTAGCAGCAACCATCAATGGGGTCCTGTGTTCATTAACCATCTGCTTAGAGCCCTTTTTTCGGCCATACCAGAGTCCAATTTCATCGACACAAGAAAGGTCACGCTCAATAGATTGCTTAAAGCCCTCAACATCATTGTTAGCAGCAAGCTCAAGCAAGCTAGCAAAGGTATCTTCAGTCTCCACAGTTAAGTGATTCATGACTATGTTGGAGGGTGGGTTTTCGTCAGAAGAAATTGTGGGTAGTGTAGGAGTTGCTGCAAGCTTCAATCTCTCCAATCGACAGCACATACTTTCATTAGTTTAAACTACAACTGAAGTTGAAAACCAAGCACATTAGCATCAACCTGCTGGGAAAAAAACAATCAGTATCCTCGCATCGCATAATTAAGCCAAAACAGCACCAACCAAAAATCATCGTTCACACAAGTGCAAGACATGTTAATATGGACTAAAATGACTTACTTTGACAAGCATCCTTGTCCTATCATTTCCATTGACGAATCAATGGAACAAATATGTTGCAGGTTTATCTTTTATCATCATTATCATTCATCATTCTTTTTGTTAAAAAGTAACGAAATTGCATTAAGGAAATAGAAATTTCAACATTACAATCTTGAGAAGACTGGATTCTTAACTGTGTGAAGGCCTAAGAACAGAGAAAAGAAAAGAAAAAAGACCGCAATCTATTATTCTTTGATCACTTCATACAATTTGAAGCATAATAATGTTCATAATGAACTCAGCATACAAGATATGTACAATTTTATACTCTTTTGATCCTTTTCCCTTCCACCTTCATTTCCCTGAGTTTTCCCAGAAACCAAACAGAAAATTGAGAAAAATAGAATTATAAACAAAACCAAAAAAAGTTTAATCGCAAAATAAGTTGAAAAAAAAAAACTAGTATTACAAGAAAACAAAAAAGTCAAAACACTCAGATTGCATGGTCGATACATACACAAATATAAAAGAAAACATAGAAAACAAATTGCACGTATAATCTAACACTGAATATATCCATTTATCATCAAACCATTTAAAGCAAAAATAAAATTGACCAGAAATAACCAGATCAGGAACTTGTAAAAGATCTGGTTTTTAGAGGTAAAAATCTTCACCGATTATTTTAGCCAGAAAAAGAAACACAAACCATTGACAAAAAGATCTTCCCATCATGTGACCAATCAAAAACTCTCATTATCTCCAAACAACAATGCTCAAGTAACCACACAGACACAGACATAAACAGATAAAACAAGAGAAACCCAGTTAAGGATAGATAGAGAAGCAGACATGTAAGTGATCAAAGCGAATCCAAGCAATATTTTTTTAAGGTTGAAAGATGGAAGCTTACTTACCAGTTTGTTTAGTTCCAGCCAAGAAAGTGAAAATTTAGGTATTTTTGACAGATCTAGACAAACTATCTCGACAAAGTTAAAGTTACAGACTTCTCTCTTGGTGTAAGAGAAAGAGTTTTTGAGTGAGTGAGAGAAAGCGAGAACTTTCATCTTCTTGCATCTCCAAATCCTATATCTTCTCTCTCCGTTTTCTTTCATGGAAAAATACCAACAAAAAAAAAAGGTTTTTTTTATTGATAAAATCGCCTATCCAATAAAAAGGAAATGTGTAATAAAATCAAATGGAATATATAACAAATAAAAAAAAGGCTGTGAGTACAGGGGTTGAAATTCTGTGCTCTACATTCTACTTTCTCTTCTTACAGTATACCCGTCCATTAGATAATGTTCTTGACTTATATACCCTTCTGAGTAACTGGGGAGGGCAACAAAGTCATTTCATGATGAGCTTAGTGGATGAGGTGGCAAGTTGTGAGTAGTTAAAGGAGTCCAGGCAGAGTACTTGAAAAGCAAGGTAAATCCTCTCCTTTGTAATAATTGAAGTACTAAACCCTTGTCTTTTGGAGGGGCTCGGATGTCTTTGGAAATTCAACTTTAATTCACACTACAGAAAAGGTAAATTTTGATAGGTAAATATCAAGTACAGTCAGCTCTTGTGAGACAACTAGACAAGAAACGCTACCGGTTAACGTGGCACGATTATATTGGCCAGTGCTGTTTAGATGACGTCGTTTGAAAAGGAACCGCTTGTGTCCGAGCCAAAAAGATTTCCACTGTTCGCCTGTAAGAGCGTGATCGGCTGTTTCGAGAATCAAAATTATTAAGGTAATGTTTGCATTTCAGTTCGACCACTTTTTAAAAAAAAAAAAAATTTTAGATTTAAATTCATGTTTTTAAAAGTTTTTTTTGTATTGTTTTGAGATGTTTATATAAAAATTAAAAAAATATTATTTTAATAAATTTTTAAGTAAAATACATTTTGAAAAATAATATCTACCATACTCTTAAACAGATTGTAAATTCAAATTATATTTTGCATAAGTTGATTTAGATTAATTAAATAAATATAATATTTAAAAGAAATAAAAAAAACATCAAATAAATTTTTAATATCAACTTATGAGTTGATTTGTTGGATGGCTGGATTTGATCATGTCAACTTCTATATTTTTTTAAAAAAATTAGTTGATATTATATTCCAATCAATTTATCAAGTTGATCGAGAATGAAAATTATCAGGTAATGTTTGCATTTCACTTGGACCATATTTTTTTAAAATAAAATTCTTTTAGATTTAAATGAATTTTTTAAAAAGTTTTGGTATTGTTTTGAATGTTTATATCAAAAAAAAAAAATATTATTTTAATAAATTTTTAAATAAAAAATATTTTGAAAAACAATATCTAATGTATTCTCAAACAAACTCTAAGTTCAAGTCACATTTTGCATGAGTTGATTTATATTAATTAAATAAATATAATATCTAAAAAAAAAAAAACTTCAAGTGGAATTTTAAAGAAATAGTAGACTCGTGAGTTACTTGAATTTTGTTGGGTTACTTGAATTTTATAATGTCAACTCCTATTTTTTTTAAAAAAAATAGTTTATATTATATTCAAATTAATTTATCAAATTAAATCAGGTTTAATAACAATATATAAAATATATAGTTTTTCCTTTTCTTTTCTCACCATAAAGATATATTCATTTCATCTACGCTAAATTTTGTACTGTAAGAAACTATTGAATATATTTTCTATTTTTGTTTGTGGGCACGATTATTTGTATATGGACCTGAGAAAATATATGCGCCCGTGTAAATAAAAAGAGGAGTAAAAAATTTATTTTTATGTTGGTGCAGAATTTATAAATACAAAACCACTTTAATTGGTTATAATTTACATGATGCTTAGCTTTTTTAGAAGAATTAAAATATTTTTGTAAAAGAATGGGAGAGAAGAGGAATGGGCAAGATGACCAGGTCGATGACATGCAAGAAAAATCATTGATTTTGTATTTTTTTTATCCCAGTTAATTAAAAAATGAATTCAACAAATCAAGTAACACGAACAGCTACCCTTCTATCCTTCTATACCCCTGTATCAATATTTCTTTAATCAAGAAATAAATACAATATAAGAGGTATTTTTTTATAAATCATAATTTTGCAAGCAAAAAACTTTGCTTGTAAAAATAGATTCCATATAAATTTATATATAAAAAAAAGATATAATTCATGAACAAGTCAATTCGTGTAATAAAAAACTCATCTGCTCACACAAAATTTATAGGGAGTTTGAGAGTATAGTTACGGTTATTTTTTAAAATATTTTTTACTTAAAAATACAATAAAATAATATTTTTTTATTTTTTTAAATTATTTTTTTTGATATCGGTATATCAAAATAATCTAAAAACACTAAAAAAAATAATTTGAGGTAAAGAAAAAAATAAAAATTTTAATTTTTTTCACAAATACTTTTGAAACGCAAAAACAAATGGGTTTAATCTAATTTAGGTATTTTTTGTGATTGTAACAGCGGTTGCTTTTCAAATTATTTTTTACTTTGAAATACATTAAAATAAATATTTTTTATTTTTAAAAATTATTTTTGATATAGAACATTAAAATAATTCAAAATCATAAAAAAAATTAACTTGAAAAAAAAATAAAAATTTTCAATTGATGACAAAAACAATTACTTTTATAATTTATAAAAAAAATAAATGGTTTCTTGGATCTCTCAATTTATTGGTAACTACATTCAAATCAACCAAACAATTTTTAACTATTCTTTTCCTTATTCACAAAAGAAAATACTCTTTCCCTTCAGCAGCATGGGCTAGCTGAACAAATTTTCTGGAAATATTTTTCCTAAGAAAATTTATATACAGGCCATAATAATTCCTTCTTTTTTTTTTTTTCCTGGGAGTGTTTTTCTGATAAAAGCCATGAAAAGGTTTTTTATATATATACACAGTGGAAATATAACCAACTCTCCCTATGATAACTGGCACCCATAGAATCAACAAGAAAAAACTATGGTTAGATTTAAGTTTGTTTTTTAAAAATCACTAGTTCGAGTCTTATAAATCTCAGGACCACTGAAGGCTATGTTTGTTTCCTGGAATTTACTTTCCGGGAAACTATTTTCCAAACTTTCTTGTGTTTGTTCGCCATTAGAAAAGTTGGTCAACGGAAAATACTTTCCAGTCAAAGAAAAATTTGGCTTGGTTTCCAGGAAAATGTTTTCCTGGAAAATTTAGGCGGAAAACACTTTCCGGAAGTTATTAAAAATTTAGAAATGTCATATTATTTGCTGATTATATCAAATTTGATCCTTAAACTTTTAAATATTCAAATATATATATATATATATATATATATATATATATTTGAATATTTATTTTTGAATTTCATCTCTTAAAATTTAATTTTTATATTAACTTTGGTCCTCATTTTTATAATTGTTATTTGTTTTTTCCTTGTCATTTTTTATTGAAATTTTTTATGTATCAAATTTGGTCCTCATTCTTTTGATTGTTGCTTATTTTATTTGAAATAATTTATAAAATGTTAATTATTATTATTTTAATTTCTTCATCTTTTTTTTTATAGATTTGATCTCTATTATTTTTATTATTATTTATTTTATTTGAGATAATTTATGAAATTATATTTTTTTTCAATTTCATTCTCATTCAACTTTTTAATTTATAAGATTTGTTCCGCATTATTTTAATAAATTTGAGAAAAATAAAACATTAATAAGTTATTTTCCAGCTCATTTTCCATGACATAACTAAACACTGGAAAGTGTTTTCCAACTTATTTTTCATTACACTGTCAAACATTAGAAAATAATTCACTATCCTGAAATTTACTTTTCAAAAAAAATTATTTTCTAACAAACAAACAGTACCAGCATGGTTCAACTAAATATCCAACTCCTTGGACAAGAGCTCTGTAATGGCCGAGATGATCACCTCTATCTCTTTAAAATTCCATGAAAGGTTTGATTTAACTTACACCGACAATTTTTCAGGCAGAATAATAATTTATGGGTTGGGTTTTTAATTAATTGTGTTAGCGGTGATTTTTTAAAAATGTTTTTATTTAAAAATATATTTTTTATATTAGTGTATTAAAATAATAATAATAAATTGAAAATTTTTTTTCAAGAGCTTTTTTGATAAAAAAACAAATACACTCGGTTAGCGTTTGAAATTATAATAATGATTGTTTTTCAAAGTATTTTTTACTTGAAAACATATCAAAATAATATATCTTTTAATTTTTTAACATTAACATATCAAAACAAACCAAAATTATATAAAAAATAATTTAAAATTAAAAAAATTAAAACATTTTTAAAAATAAAAAACATAGGCTTGTAATGATTCTCAAAGTAAATAACCTTCCAAAAATTTATAGTCGTGTTTGAGAAAGTAGTAATAATTATTATTTAAAGTGTTTTTATTTAAAAATATATTAAAATAATATTTTTTATTTTAAAAATTTATTTTTAATATAAACACATTAAAAAAATCTAAAAACATAAAAAAATATTATTTTAAATAAAAAATAAATTTTCAAATAACATTATTCCAACCACGTTACAAACAAATAACAAAAACGAACCCGTTGGGCAGGTGGAAAGGTCATAAAGTGACTGGTTAGGTGAGTAATGAGAAAAAATGTGACCCAGCGAAGCGGTGACAAGCGAGCGTGCCATAAGTTTGGATTAAACAGGATTTAAAAATGGGAAATGGGGCCCACCATTTAAAGGCTCTGGGTTTTGCTAGAGTACATGACAACGGACTTGAAAGCTCTAGTCAATTCTAGTTAATTGTGGAATCAAATCACGCGAGTTAAAAGAAAAGTTACCGAAAAAATACATAGAACACTCTAAAACAAGCAAGCTTCAGATCATTAGCAGTATAAAGTTAAAATAAAATATTATTAATTTAAAATTAAATTCAAATTCAAAATTAAATTAAATTAAATTTTGCTCAGATATATTAAATGCAAGTTAATATATTGGATTCTCAGGTTAAATTTATATTGATTTTTTAAAATATAATCCAGGTTTCAAATCAACATGGCAAATAAAACCAGATTTAATATATATAAGAAATATATGTTAATATAATAGTAACTAGAGACTTATATGGTCGCTAACTTCAGGGCTCGTGGGAATAGTCGAGGTACGCGCAAGCTGATCCGGACACCCACGTTAATTAAAAAAAATATATATGTTATTCTTTATTTTCAGTTTTTTATTTGTTTTTTTTTTCTATATCTTTGTTCATGTTTGATCTTTATAATTAATTATATTTAATTTGTGTTGATGGTTACAACTTACGAGCCTTTTTCGTGTGGGTTATGCGGTATTACAATATCTACACAAATTATGTATATATTTACATGTCCGTATTTTCTTAACCTCTTTTTTATTATTGTTATTCAG
>Ga0307517_10007475_pt1 | contig 15901 bp, 18 predicted proteins | sample 23_EM_MG_FD_194515 | JGI IMG/M metagenome (GOLD analysis project Ga0307517, IMG submission 194515) | Populus trichocarpa ectomycorrhiza microbial communities from riparian zone in the Pacific Northwest, United States - 23_EM | ecosystem: Host-associated > Plants > Roots > Unclassified | place... | reverse complement strand
ATGTTTTTTAAAATTGATGATTATCCAAAAAGAACCGCGCATATGCTGTGTCTCAGCTGACTGACCTCCATCAGAAATTGATGAAAGCACAGAGCGCAGTGCCGTCGACAAGGCCGCAAGTTCCAACTCTCAAAGAGGGTGCTGCAGGGAAAGTAAAAGACTCGTTCCATTCCGCTATGTGCCATCTCTCACAAGCGTGTCCGTAGCAAAAAGAGAAAGATGAGAAGAAGCGTGAGGATAATCAGTTGACGAAGAGCATGAAAGACAGGTATGTGTCGAAAACCATTTTTTTTTTTTCGGAATCGATGATTTATCTTTTCCTCATAGCTCGAAGATAGCAATTGAGGCGCAGCATGGACTTATCGCGCAAGTCATCAAGGATGTCATTTTCTCAAAACGGCCTGGACCTGAAGCTATATCGACAGTCGCTGAAACGACCGACATGGCGATTGGCTGAAAACCTTTGGACTCAAATAGAATATATAATCCCGACCACACATGTACCGTAGCTTAAGCATTCAAACCATTCGTGCCGAACAGCCGAAAGTGTATGCCAAACAAAACCAAATAAAGTCGTCTTCGTCAACAGAAGTGGTCAAATCATCCATCCAGCTCAAGACACCTCACTCTCGGCAAAGTGAGTATCCAAATTCCCTGTCGTCGCGTGCAAAGATGTCTCCTTCGTTGTCCGACCAATTCTCATTGGAGAACTTTTCGAGGAAGAATGGATGGCAACTGGATGGGATGGATGACGAGATCAGTACTAATGATATATCTCTTTCAATTTATTGTAGATGGGTCTCCAAGAATTCCAAGTCGTCGGTCGTCACGTCCCCACCGAGTCTGATCCCATCCCAAAAATCTATCGCATGCGCATTTTTGCGCCTAATGAAGTCGTCGCCAAGAGTCGTTTCTGGTATTTCTTAAGGTGCGTTCACTTCGCCATTGACTGGTCAAAAAGGGTGTCTAAAGGATCCACAGGCAGCTGAAAAAGGTCAAGAAGGCCAATGGCGAGATCATTGGAGTCACCCTGGTATGTATCACTTTCCAAACTTCCCTTGCAGCCCTCAAGAGGCAGGCGGAATGGGATTGCTGACTATAGGGCTCTTTTTTTTTTTCGCTCTTTATCATCCTGCTTCTTGTGCACGGACGGAACGCACTCTATTCCGATACGATTATTAGATTCATGAGAAGAAGCCACTCAAGGTCAAGAACTTTGGCATCTGGATACGATACGACTCTCGGTCCGGAACACACAACATGTACAAGGAGTTCCGTGAACTTACAAGAGCTGATGCTGTGAAAAGCTTGTATCAAGATATGGCTGCCAGGCATCGCGCACGCTTCCGCTCAATCCACGTATGTTACTTTAATTCGTAGTCTTTGGATCTGTTTCTTATCGAGTCAACCAGATCCTCCGTGTGGTTGAAATTGAAAAGGGTGACGACGTTCGCCGTCCTTACATTAAGCAACTTCTCGAACCTGGTCTCAAATTCCCTTTGCCTCACCGTGTGGCCAGATCGCGCTCGACCTTTGTTGCCAAGCGTCCTTCCACCTTCTAATTTTGAGGTTCATTTGGATATAGAGTTGATGTCTAGGATTGTATAATGTTCTTCGTTTGTACACATGTTTTCAATCATACTCTCATTGACTCCTTCACCTGCTTGAGTACAACACCCATCGTATGAATTGATTAATCTCAGACAGGAGACACCCTGGAGCTTCAAGGTGAACTAAGCGATTCCGTCTGACTTGTCGGTCATGAAATAGTAAATCTATTGTGTGGTTAGGTGAACCGAATGTCATTACAGGACATATACAAACTAACTCCTGTCCTTTTCTATCTGTTGCTGTTTCTTTAATGCCAAAGTCCGTTCCATCTCTTCGAAAGCGCTGAGAACCTTTTCCTTCCTCTGTGCCTCTGTACCGGGCGCCGCATCGCGTTTATGAAGTCGAATGTGTGCAGGCCATTCCGACTCAGGAAACTTCAGGCCAGTAAGAGTCTTACGCAGGGCGTCGACTTCATCCTGGTATGCAGCTAGTGATTCTTCATAGAGGTCGTAAACGCAAATGGCGCAGCCCGACATGCAACACTCTGCCATATAAAATTCACATTAAATAAAAGTGAAAGTACTTTAAACACACCTTCGTCAGCAGGTGGTATCGGTTCCTGCGGTACATGAAACCCATGGAAGTTATGAGTCTGCGCAGAAGAAGCAGCAGGCAGATGGGTTTGGTTGGCCTTTGTGGCCAGAAGAAGGTCCCGTTTCAAGGTTGCGTCGTTTCCACGGAGCGAGTTCTCGAGCCGTTTGAATCTTTCTGAGAGATTTTGACCGCCACGGACAGCCTGGGGTCGTTTTAAAGATTTGGGAAGGTCCGGGTCGACGATTTGGGAAGCGAGGTTGAGAGAAGAGGTTATTGAACGCTTTCCGATGTGGCGGACAAGATATCGAATTTGGGGTGTTGAAAGCATGGAAACATTGTGTTTGCACAGAAGAGCTGAGCCTCGAGAGAATATTTTATTGGCAGCGAGGAGGACACGATGACTAAGCGGTGAATTTCTAAATTTATACAGCAAGAAATAAAATAACATTTGTCTCGTATACAGTATCAGATTTTAAAGCACGCTACATATGAACAAACGACTGAAGTTCTTCGATAGAACCGTACAGTGTTTTTCAACAGGACATGTAGCATCCCAAATGCCAACTTGGCGTGGCATCCGTGATTTTGAGTTCTTTGAACAACGAGTCCTCACGGAGAAGATTGAAAGCAGAATCCGCATCTTCAAGCTGTTCGTCCTCCCATGGATCAGACAAAGACTCGAAGTCTGGTGACACAGAGACGGTAAGCCAAACTATGAACGTACTTTGACAATCGAAACCCCAAACCGTTACTCTTTTACTAAAATTGGGGTACATGATCGCCACCCCTTCGATTTCATCTCCCGAAGTCAAAAACGTTATGTTAAAGTTCTCTTCAACTAATTCTTTCTCCTCCAGATACTTAGTCAACGATTTTCTTAGATCTTCAAATTCTCGATACCCAAATGTTGTAACTTTGGACTGGCTCTTTTGTAGCTTCTGCAGGACCTCCACGGCATTTTTTTGAGGGATGACGATGCCATAGTAAAGAAATGCTGAAGCGTCACTGCCCATTGTTACTGAGTACTGAATATCGATGTTGGGAGTTGGGAAGTGAGAGACTGTGAGACCTATTAGTGAGACAAAAAGTTATAAATCCTTTGCCGTTTGTGCCGGCGGTATAGCCAGATTGCCGGCAATGTCTTCAACTCTTTATTAGTATAGTAGGTAGATTGAAGAGAAACATATGAGCAACAGTAGTGACTTACGCTCGGATAACTTTTCCTGGCGATCAGCCTCGTCACAAATTGCTGCGAGGACGTCCACTGGCATATTAATGTCAAGTTTCTCCAGTGCGGCCCTAACTGAGTCAATAGAGACGCTGTCGGGAGGAAGTTGAAGTACTCCTGTCGATGGCAGCGGAGACAAAGAAAATGGAGGTGGAGGAAATTGTGGAGCAGATACTTGAGGACGTTGTAAAGAAGGAGGCAGAGGCAGATCTAGAGAGGAACATCTGGAGAAGGCAGAGACATAATGAGCAACATAATGAGCAGTCTAAGTAGCGGTTGAGGATGAGCGGGACACATGACACATTGTGGCCAATTAGAAAACGCCTCCGGATCATTTTGAGCTTGCAGATTCATGTCGTAGGTGGAAAATGGGATGTTGGAAGCATTATGCTTACACGGATGATCTGCCGGAATGACTGCGGATATAAGTGAAGGTGAACTAATACACATTGAAGAAAAATGTAATGGAGTCAAGACTACTCCCTCTTCAACCCTTCCCTAGTAAAATTATCAACTTCTCTCCATCCAGCTACCAGCGTCTTCCTGATACCTGCAAGACCCAATTCACCACTAGTGGGATATCCCTTGCTCGAGCTTTCGACCAAATCTCTTGCACTTCGACGATCAGAAGGAGCCAGAGGTTGATTCCTGTAGGGCAAAATGAGAATGCGAATCACGGTGAAAATAATTATCGTACATCTTGGTGAATACAATATCTCGTGGATTAGGATTCGTGTACTGTAGATGATAAGGTAAAGGCAACATAATTTAGGAGAGGAACGTACGGCGGTGATTTGATGGAGATCCCTTTGAATAGAAAGACAGAAATAGTCAAGGTCTGCCGGCGAATTGAGCAAAGCACAATCGAAAGATGCGAGAAGACGGCATACCAAGATCATTGTAATCGTAATCGAATGGGTTTTCGCTGAAGCATTAAGTTCATGTAAGACACTAGTGGAAACTGTAGAAAGAGCTCACATCTCCTGACCGATTTCCAAAAATCCGAGAAGCAAAAATGAAGCGAAAGCTGTTGCAGGAATTGTAATAAACCTGTAAGCGGAATAGATTTGGAACTAGTACGCCGCGTCAGACAAGGGCCAGCGAACTTGATTGGAATCGGCATACTGGTAGTAGGGTAAGATATATCCTGGAACCTCAGTCAATATGAAGTGCTGTGAAACACCGAGTAGTCAAATACAAACCAGAGTGACAGCCGTAAATGAGCTTGATATGCGAAAGGCAGAGGGGTGTTACAAATTCTTTCCAGATTCGATACGGTGTCTTGGAATAACGCCAGCGTGGTGATCATTCCCGACGCAACGGAAGATTGAACAAGACTATTTTGCATTAAATCTACAAAATAAGATAAAATAAAATAAGAGGGCGAGGTAGAATATACTCACAGGCTGAATAATTTGACAAGACCAAACAAATTTCAAGCGGAATCTGACTCTCCACATTATCAACAATGCCCTTTCGCCTTCTCTTGGTTGGATTACTTCCTGCATTGTTTTTCCTCCAACGTTGCAGGGTCAACGTCTTCCACAACCACCGCAAGAAACTTGAATGAGGTGGATTGCGCGCCGGGCGGAGAGGAAAAGGTGATTCAACCTGGGGTAGGAGACACTCGGGATCAAATGAGGTGCCTGTCCGAGTCGGTCGTAGGAAGCCGCCCTCTGGGCCTTTTTCATGGTTTGATTCGAAGGTAATCTGGCTCGGATTCACAATACGGTGAGCTTCATCGCGAACGCAAAAGAGCGGTAGTCTCTCATGCTCATTCCCTAAATTTTGGCCGGATTCACTGGCGTAACGTGGAAGGAAGGAGATAAGTGGGTATAGGTCATCGTAATAGACACCTTGCTCTCCCCGAAGCAGGTGCTAGGGGAAAAATAAACTTGTAAGTCGGCGAAGTAGGCTGACGTAACGAAGGGGGAGGGGTATTACCTTTACGGAGATCGAGAATGCTTGAATCTGGATGAGATGAATATTAGGTCAATATGTCGCGTAGCAACAACGAATTCAAAGGCAAGCGCACAAGATTAATCATTGTCTTCTTCTCGAGGACGGATTCAAACGCCGATGTGTTTGTTGTGGGAGTAACTTGGACATGCACCCAAATCTGTGGTGTCTCTAAGATACAGTAGAGGCAATAGTTTGAGAACATACCAGCTGTGCCAGGTGTCTCGAAGAATACATGATTGTAGTCCATAATTTCTTGCCTTCTTGATACCTATAAAATCCGAAGCATGATGAATGTTTTCCTGCACAATTATTCGTGTCTGGACACACCTCTCGTAGGCAGATGATGTTCGAAATGAAATGACAAGGCCCAACACGAGACCGAGCACCGTCAGAAGCTGATTCGATACTCCAAGATGGACAGATGTGAATTCAGAGACCAGGACGACCACTTTAAGGCGCTCAGAATGAACCAGACGTCAAAATGAAAACCATGAAGCGCTCACGAGTGGACACGAGTGTGAATGCGATGACTTCGGGCCATATGTCATTCAAAACAGTCGTTTGAAACCTTTTTGCTGTCCATCTTTGATCACCGAAAAGAGGGTAGCGATTGGCCATATGCGCCCACAAGACTGATAATTCAGCGAAGGGGAATACAAAAGGGATGCCGACTGAATTTGGTCGTCCAAGAGTCGGCCTCGTGCATGCACATTATGATGATCCTCTCGTCCCCATCCTCGTGTTTTGCAGCACGACTGGCGCCAGGCTGTAATACTCAAGACTCAGAGGTCAAGTTCTCATGACCTGAGTCCACTGGCAATGGCATGATCAATGTTGCCCATCATATTCTTGGCATGGCGTCCTCAAGGCAAACAATATAAATTTCTTATTTCAAAACAAACCTCCATTTCCTTCTTTTGTTCTCGTTCTTCCACCTTGCCAATCCTTTATTTCCTAACCTCGGGTTTGTTTAGAGGATAAACTGGGCTAGTACTATGGTCTCCTCTAATCCCCTCTTCCGCGGTAGATGGACAGCACGAAAATTTCAAGCGACTGTCATCAACGACATTTGGCCCGAATGCTTTTTCTTCACGCTTGTGGCCACTAGTACGTGTTCCTATTCTTTCTAGTCGATCTCGGCCAATAACTGGAATTGTCACAGTGGTCGTTCTAGTTAACACACAGACCAACGTGAAGATGTTTGTTTCCAACTCGCTGCTGACTGTCCTCGGTACAGTCCTCGGTTTGGTAATCTCCTTCAGAACGTCGTCGGCATATGAGAGGTGAGTGGAGTTTGTCCTACGTCGTGACTCCATACCGAATCCTGCTGCTCAGATACCAAGATGGGAGGAAGATGTGGACAAATATCATCACTGCTTCCCGCAACTTGGCTCAACAATTCTGGATCCACATTCCTACCGACAGAGCCGGTTTGAAGGGCCCGAACACGACTGTTGTCCAGAATATTATTGAAAAGAAAACAATGATCAACCTTGTACTTCTTTTTCATCATTACGGTATCACTTGTTCTAACATTAGTCCAGATCCTTGCATTCGGCGTTTCAGTAAAGGTACGTCTTATTCCCCATTGGATCTTATTGTGCGTTCTCACACAATCGAACAGCACTTCCTCCGTGACGAAAAAGGCGTCTACTATGAAGATCTTTATCCTCTTATCTCTTTCCTCCCTCGGTACGCGGATGGCCAAACTGGGGGACCCAACGACCAAAAACTTCCTCTGTGGGACGACGACTCCAGTCGTGCCGTAGACATGCCCTCCACCGAACTTGGTCGTGATGGGGCAGAATCCAGTGACACCCTACGCAAGCGTGATGTCGATCTCGAAAAGGCCGGTCGTGATGGGGCAGAACCCAATGACACCCTACGCAAGCGTGATGTCGATCTCGAAAAGGCCGAGTCAAAACTCCCAAGTGAGCCTCAACTGAAGCCTGCCAGGATGCCCCCGGTCCCAAAAGTCTCGGACTATATTCCATTGTTCAGGTTTTTCAGGTGGGTCACCAGAACTGTCTCAAGGCGCGCCAGGGCAAAACAGCTTGCTTCTGGAATCAAGCCGAAGAGGAGAATCTATGAAGATGTGGTGGAGAGCTATATCCCGTTGGAAATTATTCTTTTCTTGTCGAAGTAAGTGAATCTGGACTAGTTTTCAACCAGTGCTCATAGCCGCTTTTTCTCATTCCATAAATCAGCTATACCGCTAGTAAGTCAACTCTATGTCACCTTTCGTTTCCATATTGACACGTTTATTGTAGGCTGCATGAAGCATACCTATATCACACCGGCGATTGCAACTGGGATGACGAACAATATTTCTATCCTCCAAGATACCGTTTCCAATCTTGAGCGTATCTGTAATACCCCCTTGCCATTTGCCTACCAAGCTCATCTCCGCATGTCTCTCTGGCTTTACCTCCTCTTTTTGCCCGTAAGTCCCACCTATTGAAAACTGTCCTACCCTCATTAATTCTTCAATCTCTTCAGTTCCAAGTTTACTCGCAACTCTTCTGGGCCACCATCCCCGGTACAGCCTTTGCGTCGTTTCTCCTCCTCGGATTCCTTGAGATCGGCCAAGAAATCGAAAACCCATTCAATTACGACCTGAATGATCTCGATCTCGACTACTTCTGCACCACCATTCAACGAGAACTGCATCTCATCACTGCGCACCCTGCTCCTGACCACGCAACTTTCCTCTACAGCCCTTTGAACCACCCTTTCGCTCCCGCGGATCCACGTAGTGCTCAGGAGCTTGCGGAGATGGAAACCTATCTCCCTCCTGGCGATAATGCGGCCGAGCCAGGCATGTCGAGCATCAGGCGTATCATGGTCAAAGGGTTCAAGGATGTCGATTTCAGTACGAGGTCTCAGGATTAGTCGGATTGGACTCTTGAATATCTGTCGAACCACAGAGGTCTACTAACCATACTACAATTTCCAAATCTTTCTTCTGCTTTGTGTCCAGACCTGCTTTCATTGAGTACAAAAGTATATAATCATTATGTGAAATCCAGTCATCGTCTACTTTACGGCTTCGGCAATAAGGAAATTTTTTGGGAATAGGCCTCTCCCTTTCTATTGGTTTCCTCGATCCAGTTTGCCACATACGGAGGAACTATATCAACCGCATTTTCCTTGGCAGGAACTGGCTCTCCATACTTCATATATGCAGGGATAACTCCAGTCCAAACTTTCTCCCTCACTGCTTCATCCTCCAGGTCCGGCTTATCGTTCGTTACCGTATACGCCCTCGACTTCGCGCTGGCACTGACGACATCTACCCTCACCACCCCTGTCGCCTTCGCTTCCGCCTCCGTCATGGGCACGCGTGTGTTAACCCACCGCTCAGGGATGACACTGTCCGTAATAAGATGCAAAGCATAGTTCTTCTCCTTGATATCAGCCACGAGCGAGGCGTACCCATGAACGACAGCGCTCCGATAATTGGCGCTGTGGTTGAAGGGAGCGAGAGCAAGGACGAGGCCGTCCAAGTGCGTAGCACATACGCAAACCGGTAGACCTGGGAAACCGTCCTCTTCCCAGTGCTGAGCTTTCCCAGTACTTCCAGAGGTGGAAAGCTTGGAGAATCGAGAAGAGATATGCCCATGCAAGTACAGAGTCGGTGTGCCGATCTCTCCCCCGTTGCTGAAGTTCCCAAAGGCACCGATCATGGGGAGGATGGTTGGAAATGGGTCATCCTCGATGTGAGTAGGGAGGAACGAGACGTGGAGGACGGGTGCAGAATTCACAATTTCGTGGATCTTATCTTGATCATAAACAGCTTGCGCCAACGTAATTAGTTACATTGATACTTTTGAATGGCTAAAATGCACACCGACCTCGGTTCTTCAATCGGTTCACGGTGCTTCGGAATGTCCTTTGGTACTCTTCTCCCATCCTGTTGATTAGAGATGAGGCCTGAGGTTTGAAATTTCACGAATGTTTGCACATGCATGATCGTATGCCATAATAGATGTGGGTGAGGAACCAGACGTTCACTCTGATGTATGCGCACACGGCCATTTCATTCACTTTTGTCCAGCCACACTGTACAACGAAATGTCAGCCAGCTAAAATTCGTTACGACTCGGAATCATATTATTTAATACCAGTTCCCCCTCACTTGTACATCTTTAATCTCATTGCATCCTCATCTGCTGGTTATCTCTTAGCATGCCATTCTCCACTGACAGTAAGTAGCTGGCCCACAGGTCTGCTCAACATCTTCGAGATCTGTCGGAAAGTGAACAGCCCACTGGAAAATCGATACTTGGACCTTAAGACAAACTCATGAATTACTGCTTTGGAGATTCTTTCACTTTCTTCGTTGCACCGCAGCATCCTCCCGACAACGCCACGAAGGAGTCAATCATCGACTTCATCATCTTTTTGGTCGTATTCAATACTCTTCGCCGCCCTGTTCTAATTGCCGAAGTGAAAGACAGCTGAGCAGGGCAACCCAGGTCTTCGTCTTGAAGCAGATGAGCAGCTTCGTCGTCGGTACAACATCACGCTCAGTGACTGCCCTCTTCCCCGCCTCTGGGGCTGAGCTTGCTTGGCACTTCAGTCCGTGATTATTGTGGAGATGTTGCTGCCAGAGTCACCACACCCAAGATTTCGTAGGTTTATTAGGCTCGACGAACCTTGGAAATGCAGGACATCACACACCTATCGTGGCGAGCGCTGCGAGCCTCGAAAAATATGGTAGAGATGAAAACCTATGAACACTGCAAGATGTGAGCTCGACGAACCTCGGAAATGCAAGGATATCACATACCGAACCCAGCGAATGATGCATTAAGGCTTGATTAAGGCTCGATGAACCTTCATAACTGAAACTACAGGTTCTCATACTAAACACCGTAGAGTCCAACAGACCAATAATTCGCCGCCAAACTGAAGGCAGAGGGAACGGGAACTTAAGCAAGGGATTCAGCGGTGAAAATGAAAGAGAAATATACGACAACCTGCTGCTCGACGAACCTTGCAGAACACTAACAAGCCTCAGAACGCAGAGTCCAACCCACCAATCCAACCCACCAGCATGTAACGTGAAGTTCGCAGGTGTGAGGCATTTTTGTGCTCGTTATAATCGTCTAGATGATATGACTCGAATGAGCTATAATTGCTTAGTTAATTGCTTAGTTAATTGCTTAGTTAGGTATAGGTTGGACTTACTAGGTCAGGGAGGTGACCAAATTCCGTGCAGGCAAGCGGGGGCTGAACGCGATGCTTGAGGGGGGTATAAGGCGCCATAATGCTGCCCCGCAAAGATAGGAACAAGGACAAAGGAATAGACTCACCTTGCAGCCGGGGTCAACCACATATCACCACAAATATACCACCGATTTTCGCGTTTTTTTGCTCGTTCTAAGCGTCTAGTTGGTACCATTCGAATGAGACACTATTTGCACGATTTAGTGGAGGTGGAACTAGATAAGGTGGAGGAGGTCGTAATGAACGCCTGCAAAGAGAGAAAACACAATTAGGGGATAACAACTAAATTCGGGCATCCAAACTCGCCTCCAAGCGGGGGTCAACAACCTTTTCTCCCATAGCAACACAAATACGCCTATCGATCCGGTCGTTCTGTTAGTAAAAGTAGTACCTTTCGAATAAGATGTGATTAGCACGGTTTGGTCTCACTAGATTAGAGGAGGGGTGAACTCACCTTGTAGTCGCGTCTTGTCCCCATACCACATCTAATAATATGGAGTCGATTTTCAGAGTGGAGTACTTACCGGGACATAGCTTACGGCGCTTCGAAAATTCAAACTCAGTTTGTTTCCTCGCGAACCCAACTTGTATTTATTGTAAATCCACTATGGACCTGGATCCTGGAATACCTCGGCTACCAAGACGGAATGTGGAAGTTTTTGACACCGACAGTGGTGCAGTTGTCGCTGGTACATTCTTTAACGCATTGCGTCCTGCTCGCTCTGAAAGCATATGCAGGGTTTTGGCAGTATGGTACTCTCCAGTGGGATGAACTTCACAGATACTTGATAAAATTCGTCGTTTCTGCGGTACCTTGGAGAATTTTTCAATACGACTTGACTCAACAACAACACGGTCACGGTGCGCCATGTCCTTCGAGTGCGCAGATCGTGCAGACAGGGCACTTCATATTGCTCTCAACTGAGAATTCTTCCTGGTATTATTTCCAATTTTACTTTCAGTTGGTGAATCTATTCGAATTGGCCTAGTGGCCACTCTGCCACGGCCCCGTATCCCCACAATATCCAATACCCCTTCCTGCGTGAGTGAATTCGTCAGCACCTTTTAAATTTCAAACGCGGAATGAGTTGATTTTCGACAGGGATACGACTACCGTACCCGCGGACGTGTAAGAGATGGTAAATGTCTTATCACGGGTTTGCAAAAGACGTACAGTCGCCTCAAAGTTGCGCATATATTTCCCCGAGCACATTGTACCGTGACTGATGGTACTGACAACCTTTCATCGTTTTGATTGCCGAATTACAGTGGGTACGCAAAGGCTACCCAAGCAGGATCACTGATACTGCAGACCAAGCTGTTATGGGTGGTGCAATAAAGATTGACTCGGTGCAGAATGTGATTACCCTTCGAAGTGACTTGCACGAGGCATGGGTCAACTATGAGTTCGGTATAGACCCGAATGTGAGTCTTAGTAGCTGGAGTCTATGTAAATCTTAAAGGTTTAATTCTGAGTAGAACAATTACCGCATCACTTGATTTACCAATGGCAATCAAGACATAAATGGTCTCTCTTCATCTTGACCATATTCAAGATCCGACACTTCGCCCTCTCGACGCACTATATTCTTCGACCACTTTATGCAGGGCATTTTCAAACACATGAAAGGCGCAGGGGAGCCGGAGTGTAGGTCTCGAGATTATGATGATGCCTTCGGCGAGGGTTCCTTTAATTTGTCAAACCCCGAATCCTGGAATACCAAGGAAGGGAAAGAGAGGTTCGAACTCGTGCTTGTGGACCGACTCCTTGACCATCGCTTACTGCAACAGACCACAACAGAAAAATAACCATGTTCTTCAGCCTGAAGCGCGGTGAAGGGACCAACAAAGAGACTATCCAGAACGAAGGGAGAGAAAGCAGAGGTGTCCCGACAATTGACTTGCGAAGATAGCAGTCAAATTTTTCCCTAACGCAATTTTGTCGTCATTCTGACCCACGGCAGGCGCTGGAGCGACTTAAGAGCGACTGCACAACTGGCTACGCTCGCCCCTAATTAGTGTAGGGCCCCAGATGGTATCCTGTATCCAAAATTAACGGGTTTCGTGATGGCCGCTCTTCAGTAATGCAGAAATCACTCACCCTGCTGGCTGCTCCTCTCCCCTGACGACTCGACCCGAGAGTAGGCTTCGTCCTTCTTCCGAACCAGGGCGGTTCTGACCGTCATGGATCACTCCGACTGATTCTCGTTTTCAGCTGCTTCTCATTTCTCAGACCTAGAATTCGGAAAGCCAGAGGTTACTTTCTAAGTGGACATGATATATTAGTTGTGATGCAAGACAATGGAGTTCATAAAGATACTAGATCTATACGTGTTTGAAAGTAATCCAGGATTTAGAGTCAGAAGGTTTTATATGAAAGCTAACCAGTGGATGCTTGTTGAATGTAATGATGTAAGTGAGGAGAATCCGCAGTTATAAGAGAAGGTACAGGAGGGAACACAGCATCGCACTTTTCACGAGGGCCCAGATAACAAATATGAAAGTGCCATCCTGTGAATAATTTATGGTCGTTGTTCCATGTAAGGCGGAAAGTTGAATTTCGGAACGGCGACGAAGACATAATCAAGAATTTCCGGTATCGTGCACACAGGATGCCATTTTGTACCCCAAACAGAAACCCACGCCAGGTTAGTGTCACTCCTTTTCAGGAGCGAGGGTGGCGCCTTCTGACGAAACCCCCGTGAGTTACTATGCCTGTGGAACCTGAACGCGATGCTTTTCGATCAAGCGGATAATTTCGTCTAATGTATAGTCCTCGTCCCCAAGACTGGAGGTTGGGCGATTGGAAAATGTGCGAATATCGTTGTGAACTTGTGCAATCTCTGCTGACTTTGCGTAATCTTGAAGTGTGGATATGACGGTTTCTTGAGATACCTCGATCACTGATAGTCGGTGCATCAATATAGTGAGGTCTATAATATATGCCATAACACAGGCAACGTTGTGAGAGCTATCATGATATATGTGTTAGGCTGGAGATTTGAGTTTGGACCCACACAATACACGCACGTATTTTCGTAGACATCGACTAGCCACTTTGCTACTAGCACCGCTGACCCGACAGACAGAATAACAATGCCAGCCGGACTTGATGCAGCACCAGCCAGGGCCGCCACCGTTGCCACTGTCAGGCCACCGTTGGAGCTACACGCACGCGACAAATTGAGACGTGGGAGAGATGTGTTTGCAACTATACCTACGTCTGGGTATCGGGATTTGCAACTAAATCGTTGACAAGAACAATCATCTTCGCCTTGAATTCATCGCTAGCAAGGTACTGTAGTAAGTAATGGTGAGGGCCGTAATGGTGCGCATAATGAAAGAAACGTCCTACACTGGAGTTGCGGATGTTCCAAACGGAAACGATATCACGATGTATCACGTCGAGACATTGCCGAAGCTTCTTTCCTGAGAAATCGGTATTTGAGAGTAACCCCTTCCAATAGTCTGATTTAATGTAATCAGTGCAGAATCACCAGCGGGAGTAGGAACGTACTTAGTTTGCCGATGCTATTGGATATAAACGGAATTTTAGTTATTATGTACTCAAGGATCATTCAATACAATACTCACTCAACGGACGCGTCGGTTTTGATGCCAGTATTAAATCTTTGAGCAGCGGCAAAATTTAAAGAGGACGGTTCTGTATGCGAGGAAACGCCCGTGTGTAGCCGTATTTCTGCGTCGGTAGCTTGTATTAGCTTCTGAATGGTATCTTTGAACCTCTTGTGCGCTGCGAGTAAGTGACGGGAGAGATGTCATTATTCGTACAATTAGCATCGACCATTATAATTGCTCACTTGAGACCATTAATGGCACCTTGCCAACTGCCTCCCTCCAAGGGCGGATGCACAGGTTCTCGACAGCATGGCTCGCTTCATTCTTTCCGTACTGCCATATTTGGTCTTCGTCCAGACGAGCAACAGCCGAGGCCCCAGCGCCAATTGCTATTGTGACAAGCTTGTCGTATTTGGTGAATATAACGATAGCAGGTACTGTGGGATTGAATTTTACAACACAGAGGGCATACAATAGCAAGATACTGACTTCGTCCCTGCACCATTTTGAAAATCTCTTCTACACCTGTTTCAGCAACACGATCATTGGCGGTGGGCACTGATATACAAATCCTGTATTCCATGAACGCCATGAGAAATGTGGTAGGCGACGAACTCACCATATGACGTGAAGTCTGGCTTTGGGAGATATTTCGCTCCGCGTGCGATCTACAATGAAACGCTTCACGGTATCAAACTTTGCAACTTCCCCAGGTTCGAACCCTTCAGAGTCATGTAAGATAAACCGGTTGTTACTGCTATGGCGAAATTCGGTATCAATATCGGCTTTTCCAGGGTTTTTATGAGAGACTTCCTGTTTGGAGGATCAAACAGCTGAAAGGATGATGAGATGAACGCCTACTGCTTTATTGACACCAAAGACATTGTTGATCAACGACGACTTCCCACATCCTGTCTGAAAAAGACTGGGGGTTGAAGAAATACTTGCTGGAAAAACACAAGGGAATTGATACCTTTCCGACCACTAATATGCGAATCCTTTGGGGGGAGATTTGGTCGATCAGCACTTTGTGAAAATCAGAGCGGTGCTCACTGAGGGCAGTCAGCCGTGATATTGTCAACAGTGGAAGGCAGAGGTGAATCGGGGAGAATAGTGTCGTTGTGAGCCATGTTGGACACTGAGAGCGACATCTGAGCGTCCCGAACAGAAGTTTCTATATACGTTTTCCATCGCAAGACTCTACGATTGGAAGGCAATTGATTCCTGATTGGAAGTACTCCGGACCGGTTTGTAAAATTTTGTGCGCAATGGTATGTATCGTTTTCGACCAATTCACCCATGTCACTGCCAAATTCCAATAACATTGTAGGGACTACACATAAAACTCCAAGTTTTCCACTCTAATACTCAAATAGAACGCCCAGCGCTTTCGAATTTTGGTCATTGGCAACGCCAATGCTGGAAAAACCACCATTCTGGAGAAGGTGTGCCATGCCAATGGTCGCAAGCCTGTATATCTCGATGACAAGGGGAACAAGGTGCGGCGTGCCCATTTGCCATTGCCAATGCGGTTTACTCTTGGTTTAGATCGAATCAGAGTTGAATCCGTCAGCATCGGTCAGTATCGGATCGATCTGCCTCCTCAACAATGATAAGTATACTCAATGTAATTCTTCAGCGCGGGGAACACGATATCGAACACCAATTTCAATACCCAACAGCTCACGGCTTTGTCTTCCATGATTCCCGCGGGTTCGAAGCGGGCTGTGCTGTCGAGCTCGAAAAAGTCAAGGA
>Ga0307517_10007474_pt1 | contig 15902 bp, 28 predicted proteins | sample 23_EM_MG_FD_194515 | JGI IMG/M metagenome (GOLD analysis project Ga0307517, IMG submission 194515) | Populus trichocarpa ectomycorrhiza microbial communities from riparian zone in the Pacific Northwest, United States - 23_EM | ecosystem: Host-associated > Plants > Roots > Unclassified | place... | reverse complement strand
TAGTCGGGGACGAGATGAGGTGGGAGTGTCGGAGACAGGTTGGCAGCTCTCTGACGCAGGGATGTTTCACGGGCGACTCTCGGTTCCGGCAATTCCCGGACCGGTTGTTTATTGAACAAATCCACCCCGACGCAGACGTGAAAATCCAACTAAAATACAGCCGGGGCTCACTAGCACTCGTGGGGATAGCGGTATCTACGCACACCAGCGAGGTGCGGCGAAACTGTAATGGGTTCAACGCTGGATGTATGCGATCCGTCCTTGCTGTTCAGAGCACCCTCAGGTGAAGTTGGGAGAGATCCTTACGAGTGATAATATGGACGATGAAACATCCACCATCTCCGCGGATTCCAAGTAACCGAGGCCCCCCACCTCCCAACTTTTTTTTGCTTCCATCACCCATAAACCCGCGGGGTGCGCCACTGTAACAGTATTCCGACGAGTCGCGCATTAGTTTGATAGTTTTGGTATCGATCAGAGATAAGTAGAGAGAACGTCGCAAAGACCACTCTTGCCCTTCGGGGGATATTGACAACGACATATCTCGCGATGACCCATTAATTGCGCAAAATACTAGCCAGTGAGCTGGCGCAAAAGGTCTATCACAAGATCCGATAAATCACAGATCTGGAGAATGCGGCCACATGACTTTCCACCGTCGATGTCAAAGCCCAAACCGTCTCTCTAGAGATGACGAACAATCCAGCCAATGCAGGGATACCTGCGAGAAGCGATACGAACTTCCGCCTGCTCTTCGGTACGACGGCTTTCCAATTCTGGGCCGCCGTGATGAGGCTAATGCCCTCAACTGAATGCAGGGCCACACAGCCGACCAATCCAATGTAGAGAATCCACGAACGTAATGGCCAGGTTTGCAAACCCGTCTTTACAAACTCGTAATCCAATTCTGCAGGACCGAAGGAATGGATGGGCGGGTCAGAAATGGTGGGGTAGATTCGGTGGGTGAAGTAGTGAACAGGTAGGAACAGGAAGAGGGTTAGGTAACCAGTCGAGCTCAAGACGCTGGTCATTGGTCGAGGCTGCGACCAGGGTTTCTGAGAGCCAATGCCGAAGCTGAATAGCCTCTTGGCGGCGCTTGCAAGTGGGTGGATGACGAGCGGGGCGAGGACGAGATACTTCTCGCCGAATGGGGTCTGGTAATACTCCCGGCCCAATAGCTAAGTGAGGGGGTCAATCACTGTCACATCCAGGACGTGGATCATCGACACCCGTAGCTTACCATGATCTGTGATGACAGAGAGCCTCCCCCCACCATCCCCATGGCCGGGGCAGAGAGATGAATTAGGGCAAAAGCCGTGATGAAGGGTGCGGACATGTGGGATATCGCTGTTAGGTACGAGACTAGCCTTCCTCTCCATGTCGGCTGCGATCTCGAGCCTGACGCGTCATCTGCACCGACGGTCCGCGGAACATCAGGCGTGGAGGACATGTGGTCGCGGTGGGTGTCCCAGGCAGAGAACTCGAGATGGCACTGCAGAGGGGGGATACAGAACGAAATGGACGGACGGAAGAATATAACCGCAGTGCCGCGAGTCGACGTCAACTCTGGAGGCAACGGCATTAGCCGAGCGAGCCAGATCACACAGGACGTCTCAAGGTGTTCAAAATTCGGCGAAGCAGTATCCAAAATACAAAAACTGGGTCATGTTAGCTACCGAATAAGTCGAAGATGGTTGAGAGAGAGGCAACTCGCATACTACACACAAAGCAGGAGGAAGGAACTAGCAGAGAGAACAGTGAAGTACAAACAAGAGCTATTGAGTACACAATGGAAGACATGAAAGTTCTGGTTACAGGTTGCTAGCGGGCGTGATACCGTATTCTTCCAACCCCATCCGGTAAGCGGCCATGTCAGACTGAGCGCTCGCGGGGTCAGACCCGAATGGCGCATTGAAGTAGCCCATTCCATCGGACAACGCGAGTGACACGAAGGGGTTGATAAAATCCGGTTCGTGTTGGAGGGTGGGTTTAGGGGTTAGCGAACCCACGCCCCCCTCCTGTCCCTGACCGTTACCGTCCCACCCTGCCAGGGAGGAGGCAACAACAGCAAGAGGGGGGTAAGTGTACGACGGTGTTTGATCAGGCACAGCATATGCCTGTCCAAACAAGGAGAAGTCGTCTGAGAAGGGTGCGAGAGGATCCTTAGGATACACATAGAACTGGTGTGATCGGTCGTCAGAGCCACATTCACTCAGAGAGGAAGATCAAATGCTTACTTGCGAGTCATTCGTTATGTAGGAGAGGAGTGAGTCTGAACGGCCTGCCGCGATGGTGGGTCGTGGCATATACAGGATATCGTCGGCAGGAGTCAGAGGAGAGCAGGGCGAGGTTGGTGTCGCGGATCCGTACCCATGAAGGAAGTCAGGGGTCGGTTGTCGGGAGAGGTATGGCTGCGAGAGCATGGAGGAAGAGGTGGGGACGGCGATCGTCTGTATCTGAAGTAGGTCGTTTTGCGAAACCTGGTTGCACTCGACGGATGAGATTGAAGAAGAGCGGCCGGCCGATCTCTTCGAGTAGGGACTGCTGGCCCTCCTCTTCGGAGATCGCCTCTCGCCAGTCTGTCCGGCAGACTTCTGGCGCCTGGGACGGAATCGATAATCAGGGTGGTCGATACGGTGGCGGGCCCTCTCATCGTCTGCTAGCTTCTTGTAGTACCGTTTGGTCTCGGGGGTCTCGTTTTTCCACGCCTCTCCGGCCCTCTTGGATAGAGAGACCTTCTCGATGTCAGAGGCACGCTCCGAGCCACCGTTGGCGAGATATTTCTGAGTGAAGTCGCAGCGGAAGATGATAAACGCGTTGCGGGGACGGGGGACGTGCTCCGGGTCTTTGAGACGACGCTGACAGACGGTGGCAGACTCGAAGCGAGGAGAAGAGGGTTCGGGGAATAGATGCGACGAAGGGCCGGCGTACAGGCTGGGGCGGGAGGGAGGGGGTCGTGAGCTAGGGACGTGGGGTTGGATGGAGGAGGTGGTCAGAACGTACCTTGACTCTCCGTCCTCGAGACCAGACCAGCCCTCGACGTGAGGGGGAAGGAACATGTCGGAGTCTTCTGAAGGAGACCATCCAACGACTTCCATTCTACCGGTGTTGTTGGGGATAAGGTCGAGCATGGGAGATTGGGACTTGGGCGATTGGGGCTGAAATTGCCGAGGGTACTTATCGTGTTTCTCCTTTTTGTCTGTTCGATTTAAATTTGATTGCCGTCGGGAAGGGATCTACGCTTGGATGCTTACCAAATACCTGTTGGTAAAATGGTCGCGTCCTTGGTCGTTTGCACAGCCTCGGTGCAAACTAACCCCTGCCGTCCACACCGAGGCCTCGGCGGCGGAAAAGCACTGGAGCCAACGACAGCGTAGACACGAGTCCCGATCCAGAAGCGCAACTTAAACCCAACACAAAAAAAGACGCGAAGAGACCGGTGTGACCATGTGAAGGGTCGGAGTGCCAGCGCTAACCTCGGTCCGAGAACGCAAAACAATGCCCCCCGCCATTTCACACTGTCACATGCCTTTTTGGGCGGTCCTGCCGTCAACCACCTCCGCAATACAAGCGAGGTTATCTTACGCTTGCTTATATCCACCCCGGCAAACTTATCATGTGACGGCACGATAGCACGAGAATTGCAAACCGTAGACAATGCTGAGATAGTTAATGCACTGCACCCCCGAGTTCTAGCTTTTGGTGAGCGATGGCCGGGCAAGTCGTGCAACCCTTGTGTGCGCCACTGGGTCCCAGCTTTCCGTACCCCGCTTTAGTTAGCCACATTGGGGAACCGGAGCTAGGGTCGGTTGGGAGCTGGTCAAATTTATGTAAGCACACCCCCATTTGCCAAGGGTCGTCACCGGTGAGCTGGGCACCACTAATTTTATCACAAAAACGACGGTGATTGGTGTGCGCGAGGTCGTTCGAGACACCTCGGACTCTGTCGCTAGATAAAGGCAAACAAAGGCGACGTTTATCTGGGACGGTCACTGCATAGGACATGGTGTCAAATCGGTCGGAACCATCACCCCCTCTGGGGAAGAATATTCAAACCCGCTGATTCAGATCGAGCACATCAAGGACCTCATGCGGAACACGGGGGCGATTGCCTGCACCTCTCGACGCCCCTCCGAGTCGTTGGCCAATTCGGAAAGGGACGGACACACCCCGATTCCACCGATGGTCACAGATCACTGCGAGCATACAAGGGCGAGAGCCGGGCTATCAGTGAGCGCAAAACCTTAAATCTTCATCATGGGCACAAGTTCTGCGCGGTCGCACATGATCGAGCCATCGGTCAAGGCGGATAAATGGGGGTTATTATAACTCGATGGATAGATTGATGGCCCGCCATGCGAGCCGTGGCACCGTCTGTACTCTTCTACACCTTGAATCCAAGTCCACGCATACACGCAAGGTGGCTTTGGACAAGCTCCCGGCACTTGTCCTCGGACTCGGAACTGTCATGCTTTAAGAAGCATGTGTCCCTGGCCTTTTTCGTGTCCGGACAGGCGCAACAGCTGTAACGGATTCCAACGTTAAGACCTTGCCTTTTGCAGCCCCAGTTTCGACGCTCACGGTTTAAGCCCTTGTGGGTTAAGTGGGTTTTGCTTGGGGTCCGTCGGGTCGTACGGACAGGCTGCAGCCGCGGGAGGTCCCGGAGGTTTTGCTGGTGAGAACCAACCAGTAATCTGTGCCATAGCCAGCTGGTCGACTTTTGGTACCGAAACCTCGAAAACTTGACTTACCCTGTCCACGAACATGTTTATCCTCGATGACCGCTGACGGAGACAAGTCACGGATGCGCGTCTATTTACCATCAGAGTTGCGTTACCTGAGTGATTCGATCGCAGGCGCCGGCGTGTCGACCAGCCCTTACTATGATCCTAGTTTCTCAACTCATCCTCAGTCTGCTCTCCAGCAGCATCCTGGTCCTCGCCCAATCATGCCAGAATTATGGCATCCCTCAAGGTTCCAATTGCCTCTGCCCTCCTGGTTTTGGAGGGAGTGACTGCTCCTCGCTGGCCTGTGGCGGCACAATGTTTCAGGGTTCCAACCGCCAGACCACCCCAGCTCCCGGAAATCTCACCTCTGCGGGATGTACATGCCAAGATGGGTGGACAGGAGTTGGGTGTAATGTTTGCACGTCCCATTCTGCATGTCAGAGCGGTTATGCCGCCGTGAACCCAACCAGCGGCAATGGGGTGACGGGCTCTGACGTTGGTCGGAACGACACGATGGTCTGCAACCCCGCTCCCAGAGTTTGGGCTGCTGGGGAGATGAGTTGCTCAATTATCGTTGAGTTCATTCATCTTCCTCTCATATCCCCCCGAGCAAAACTGATTTCCATCGATAGAACCCGACCTTGCAAGCGATTTATGCCGGCCCTACCACTCTGAACATCATACGGACCCTCGACCCCACACTCTCCCCTATGCCCAATATAACTTCCCTCCCAACACCGAACACCGTCGCTGCGCAGCTCTTCTACGATGGTATGGAACAATTTTTCTGTACTGCGGATTCCTGCGCGCAGTCGATCACCGACACCAACCCCTCCGTATGGGAATGTCAAAATCTCAAGTGCACCTGCATTACTAACGCCACTTTTTGCGGAGGGTCAACGAACTTGACCTCCACTATCAACAAGCTTGGTGGCGCTGTTACGGTCACCTGCGACGGTAATTCCACGTGTTCGTTCGGTCAATCACTTCTCAATTCATTGTTTGGTTCGAATGGGCTTCGTCTGAGCCCGTGTACGATCGGCGAATGTGTCAGGCAGAGTGCTATCGACGGAACATCCAACTCCACTACCTCCAGCCCGACAAAGGAGAGTAACGGTTTAAGCGCTGGTGTCATCGCGGGACTCGCTGTCGTCGGCGGACTCATTGGCATCACCCTATTCTCCTTCCTTTTGGGGTGGCTATCACAGCGAAAGGCGAGGAAGGTTGCACCAAATTCGCTGGCGAAGCGAGGAGGCTATCCCCTTGAGTGGAACGACATCACTTATGTCATCCCTCGCGGGAGCGCTGGTCTTAGGCGGTTCCGGAGAAATAACAAAGATGGCCAGGCCACCACCGACGACAAGGTCATCTTAGACAATGTTTCTGGCCGCGTCGACCCAGGACAGATGATGGCTATACTTGGACCCAGCGGTGCGCATCTCTGACCTGCGTATAACGGCCCTGCAGCTGATGGACACCCTGTAACATAGGTGCCGGGAAAACGACGCTCATCGAAATCCTCTCGAAGAAGTCCAAGAGTGGGATCGTTACTGGCAAGGTCTCACACCCCGATGCCGGCCCTTCGCCAAGGATCGGCTTCGTTCCTCAGCAGGACATACTTCCGCCCACACTAACCGTCTCAGAAGCGCTCCTCTTTGCTGCCAGGTTGAGGCTTCCTGAAAGTATCTCTGACGCCGATAAAGTTGCGCTGGTGCACGACATCATGGAGAAGTTAGGAATCGAGACCCTACGAGACACGCGGATAGGAGACGTTGGGAGACGCGGCATAAGTGGAGGAGAGATGAGAAGGGTCACCATCGGTTTAGAGCTCGTCGCTCTTCCCGACATTCTCATCCTCGACGAACCTACTTCCGGTTCGTGGTTCCGTTCCTCTCGAGACTACGTTCTGCGTGTCGACCTTCCCGATTTTTCCTTTTAGGTCTGGACTCAGTTTCTGCTGCCAAAGTTGCGAGCGTGCTCCATTCCGTCGCACACGATCCAGAGCACCCCACGGTGGTTATCGCTTCCGTTCACCAGCCAAATTCTCAGCTGTACCAGAAGTTCGACCGGGTCCTCGTTCTCTCTCATGGAAGGACCCTATATAACGGTCCAGGTGGCTTCGCGCCCTCACAGGAGCTCGCTTCTCGAGGGATAGTGTATCCCCAAGGATACAATGTCGCGGATCATTTGTTGGATGTAGCGAGCGATCCACCCACTCATTTGTTCCAGAACGGGACTTCTTCGAGTACTCAGGTGCGGGGTTCGGGAGACGAGGATGGCTCGTTAGAAAAGGGGTACCCGCCATCCCGTCCTGGGCTTTGGAACACGCCCAGCCGTGCTTCGTGCGCTACGACTTTCCTAACACAACTAGAAGTCCTTTCTGGGCGGGAATGGAAAATTCTACGCAGGTGTGTTATCTAGGTCATCCATGACGACGTACTGAAACCGGAGTGAAGGGATAAATCACTGTTCCTCGCTCACGTGTTAGTCTCAGCGGTGCTCGGCGTCTTCTGCGGTGGGTAGCCGGCCAATCAGATCACATTATTCATCCTTGTTCTCCAACTGAGTCATTCGTAGGTGGCCTATACTACAACACCGGGATCACCGTTGCCGGATTCCAATCGAGGGTCGGATGCTTATTCTTCTTGGTCGGAACTCAGTCTTATCAAATCTTGTGACGGTGCTGATACCCATGGCGTATCTAGGGTGCATTGATAGCGTTCTCATCCCTCAGCGCGCTGCACAACCTCGTGCAGTCCCGACCCCTCTTCCTTAAAGAGAGGTCCAACAGCTACTATAGCCCCACGGCATGGCTACTGTCGAGATTCATCTTTGATGTCATCCCGTTAAGGATCGTACCGAATATCATCGTTAGCACTATGTAAGTACCGCTGGCTAACGGTCGTCGACCGTTGACTGATCCAGCATCCTAGCACATATTGGATGGCGGGTCTATCGGCGGATCCTGCAAACTTCTTCAAATTCTTGCTTATCATTGTCTTGTATACCCTCGTCATGACACTCTGGGTAATTTTCCCGCATCTGTACCCGGTGGTCGTGACTGATAGTCCCTCTCCGCTTGCAGAACTTCTTGTTGGCCATCGTATTTGAAAATGGCGGAATTGCAACTCTCGTCAGCGCACTCTCCGCCCTATACCAAATGACGTACGCTGGTTTCTTCGTTCATCTCAGCACAATACCCCCTGTTCTCCGTTGGCTCCAATGGCTATGCCCTCTCAAGTATGCCTTGGAGGCTCTATGCGTGAACGAAGTCGGATCTGGTCTGATGATCGTGGACACCTTGGAGGGAGTTCCGGTAAACCTTTCCGCCACTATCATAATGAACCTCGTGAGTCGATTGTGATCTCGATTAACGCGGCCGTGTTCTTGACAATCTCTCCATAGCTCTTCGGCTTTTCTTCTAGCGCGTACTACCGCGATATTCTTGTGTTCTGTGCCTTCATCGTGGGTTTCGCCGTCATGGTCACCTTCGCGGTTTGGATCAAAGTTAGGGAAAGGAGGTAAGAGGGTAAATGGGTGCTCGTTCTGGTCTCGTGCGTGTACATTAGATGCTTCAACAATTGTTTCTGCAGTTACTGTCCCGGATCGCTCGTATATATTTATAGGTTGTTGTAGTGGAGATAGGTTCTTGGTTATTTGTATTAGCTTCTTGATTATCGAACTTTGGATCCTTTTAATCCCCAATCACCCCCTGGACATCGCGTTTTGTGAGCAGTTCGTTTGAAAAGCCTCCTGTACCCTTCTCTAGGAGCTCTGAAAGGAGGACTTCCATCTTCTCGAGTCGACCTTGGACAGATTCAAGTTGTCCCTCGACAGCTTGCAGTCGATCCTCTGTCGAGACAAGTGTTTCGACAACCTTCTCGACGACCCTCACGAGTATGTGTTTCTTGGTGTGAACGTCGTTGAATGCGAGGCATTTGTACTCGCAGTCGTCGCAGATAAACCCCTCCTCTGCAGGGACAAATGTTAAGAGGGGTGATTGTTGGGACGATGGTTGTGCTCCGGAACTCACTGGTACAATCCACACAGTACCAACAGGGTTGGGATACAATCTCCTTACAATGGGCGCACTGTGGCGTCGGTGCCTTCTGGGCTTTGAGATCCGAAAGCGTCTCCCGAGCGGCCTCCAAAGCCTCTTTGGCGTTCCTCTCCGCTCGTCCGATGTCCCTGTTGAAGAGGATACGGTGGACCTTGAGCATGCTGTGGTTTGGCTTGTGTGGAGCAGACAGATCCTTCCTCTTCTTCAGCGTGACGGTAGATTTAAGGCATTCGGGTTCCGAACAGAGGTCGACGGTGGTCTTATAGTGACAATCCATGCAAATGACCCTCGCGCCACCCAAAACGCTTCCGCAAACGTCGCACCACATGTGGCTTGTATCGGAGGTAACTCGTAAGTGGGGGGAGGGGGGGGATGAGGGCTCATGATTCATTGCAGCTTACTGAATTGGAATAGCCGCTAGCTTGATTGTGATCAATGACGCATAGAATCGTGCGTCTCCCGCAAGAAGTGTAGAATATAACTTGTAATATTCATTATCCTCATCGCTGTCGAGACGCCTTCCGTAGTGACTGTGCCTGATCGACATCTCCATGTACCTTTTCCCATCCTTGATCCTCTGAAGGATGTACGCGGGTGACCAGGAATCTCTTCTGATCCTATCCAGAACTGCCGTGGTCGCGAACTCCCACCTCTTGCGAGCGGTGATGGTCGAAGGAGAAGGATAGAATCGAACGAGATCCGGGCTACGCTTGAACACGAAGTCTCCAGTGATCACGCTCGAACCAAATTTTATGGTACCTCTGAGGGATTTCTCCTCAGGATCAAACTTTCCCGTCAATTCTGCATCAATCCAGATAGCCACGTAGACAAACTTCAGGTCTACGGTGATCTTTCCGTCTTCTTCGGGGGTACCAGACTTTCCTGTGACGGTGAAGGTTTTGTGGTAATCAGCCCAGTAGTGAGTTCCCGACGCGGCAAGAGAGTTCTCGCCCGCCCCTCGGGTCAGGGTCAGGGTTATCATGGGGTTCGTGGGTCTTCCGCCCGAATACATGAAACCGTACCAGCTTCCGAGCCTGTAACCTCTGGTCAGTGCCACCAAAGGGAGGGTTAGATTGGACACTCACACAGCGTCAGGCCCTTCGCCGGAGGGAGTCACGGGAACTTGCGCTTCGTACGCACCGAAGTCGACCTCGTGTTTTGTCCCAAGAGGGTGATTCAGGACGGTTAACGGTATAGAGTCCGGATCGGGTGTGATTTCATCCCTGGCCGGGATAGGATCGGGCAGCTCTCGAGGTTGGTCTCCGTGGAAAATTGAGCCACCTTCGTAGACAATTTGGTACTGTGAAAGTTTTGTGAATGCCATGTGGCTGTGAGGTAGTAAGACCACACACCAGCCCCTTTGAAAAGACCTTGAACTGTTCTTCTGCGTCGAGATTTTGTTGTTCGTAGATAGCTACAGAACTTTGGTAAGACGGACACGATATCGAGGTCCAATTCCTGTCTCCCCGCAAGTCATCCAATCGGTACCAGGCGGCGTCGATGATGAAGAAGATTGTTTCCACGGCGTCGTAAAGCTCGAAACGAGAAAGGATGTGCTTGCGAGCAAGGCTGATCCTTTCCAAATCTCGCTTTAGTGCAAGGTACAACATTGGGAAGAGAGACTGCCGGGATATCAGTGCATTGAAACAAAGGGATGGAGTTTGAGGTATCACCGTTTCAGGTCGGCCGTTTCCTGCAACGAGCTTAACGGTGTCATAGCTGTCAATGTCGTACATGATGTCCTCAAGGTTCCGGTGCAACCTCGCCTCTTCTGCAGTGACATGGGGCTCAAACCTGGCCCTGAGTTCCTCTGTACCGTTCTCCCTCTTGATGGACCTCACCCGCACCGTGACGCGATTCCAAACATAGGAGATGTAGTCATTCACTTCCTTTCGGTTCTCAGGTAGGACCTCGTCCGCGAGATGGATAATGGCATCGAAAATTTCCTCGATCTTCTCGCAGTAGCTGGTGCAAGTCATCTGCCAGCCTGGTCTGGGTCAATCCGTGTCTGAGACCGAACGAGGAGCGCACTCCTTACCAATTGCCCAGTACGCTAACCAGTGGGAAAGGCTATAACCCATTCCAGTCCTCGAATAGTGCGAATATTTGCGGGTACCCACCTCCAATGGCCGTGCACGAGTAAAGTTGTTGACTTCCTGGACGGTCACGAAACCACTCGCGTCGTCGTCGAACGCCTCCAAGATGGTGCGTGCGCGGCCGACATTGATGTACTTGAGAGCCCACTTATCGGCACCAACTAAGCTGCCTGCGGACTCTCCAGCGGCCTTTTCGATATAATAGTCTTTCAGGGCCATGACGAAATGCCTCGCTTTTACATTCCCGCGCCATCCCTGAAACAAATTATATAAGCACAACGGCATTCCGCAACGACGATCAGGGACTCACCATGTCCTTCCAGATTTGGTAGAGATCCTATAGGCAAATGCTAAATATTGATCCGTAGACGATAGGTGCGGTGTATGACCTACCGGGTCAACGATTCGATCGTGTGGACCTGCTGTCACAGCGGAGATGATCCTATCGCCGTCCCGACGGACAGCACGTGCGATGTCCTCCTCAATTTGCCTTCGTTGCATGTCAAACTTGCGGTTGAAGAACTCTGCGTTCTTTTCGATGGCATCGGCTGGGTCATCCCTTGCCTCATGCTGGATTTCAGCAAGATCGAATCGACCAGCACCGTGTCGACCGCTCTCCGGAGACAACGAGGCCTCGACAGCAACAAGTGTCTTCATAGCATGTTCGTCATTCAGCACTGCATTTCCACCGTTCTTCTCGACCAGATCGGCGAGTTTCTTTTGTTCAGGGGTGAGTAACTTTTGGAACATCTGCAACATCACCTCCATCCTACACCGCACATTCAATCATTGACTAGCAGAGACGAGTTTGAGTCACTCACTTATGGCTCAGTTCAGCCGTTCTCTCGTCGACAGTGACCAGCTTGATGTTTGCCTCGTCGACACCAACGGCGGTGTGAATGGTCAGAGCAAATGCGCCTCTTCGTGAAAGTCGCGACAAATTCGACAATTCTGCCTTGCCAAATCGGACCAGCAAAAACCTTCACGAGAATCTTCTTTCTAGCGACAGGGTCAGTATGAATGAAACAGATCGGATTTTGACTAACTTCAGATATGTATCACAAGTGTTAGCACATTTCTTAATATCTTCAGCGACAGCTGTACAAAGCTTCTGCATTCGACCTTCGATAGTTTGACCATCAGGTGCGATCTTGGTAACGTCTGCCATGTCTTTGAGCCTGCCAGGGGCACAGTCAGCCTGCATGTTGAACCAAGGCAGAAATGGAAAGCGCACTGAACAAGCACCGCCATCATATCTTTCATCCTGGCATTCGTGAGATTCAATGAACCCTCGATGTCAACTGCACAACATACTCGGTATAGAGTGCCAGAATCCTTCTATCGTTCTCTCGACGCTTCACCTCAAGAGTGTAAACGGCCTTGAACGCGAGGACCGCCACTGTATGCATTCCTTCATTACACCTCGATCCGCTCGTTAAATGGGTTGGGCTCACCGGATATGAACGGATGAACCTTGGCCACCTCGTCCAACGCCTTCACCAGTGATGTAACGGCTTCCATAAACGTGTCCACCCCCTTCTGAATGGCATCAGCCATCTGGGGCGTTTCCAGCAAGGTTTTCGCGGGCGCTGCCAGTGTATCTACCATGGCTTCTTGGCCAGGCAAGAGGGCCAAACTATTCTGCACATCCTCTATGCGGTCGTTTTTGTGTCAGGGAACCTATGAGAGCACCAATAGTCGACGCACCGACGCGATTGAGGAACTTCTCGACTCCCTGTGCCTCAGGCAACTCCTTATGCGCTGCGGCCCATGCTTCTGTTAAGTTTTCGGGGTACGTTGGCACGACCGCAGCCACCACGAGAGTTTTCGACGGGGTTTCCTTCTCGTTGTTCAAAAGGCCATCGAGGGCGATGGCGGCATCTGGGCCGGCTCTGAGTGTGCTCTTCGATGCGAATCGCTTGAAGATTTTTGGCACTGGCATGTCAGGGGAGGTGAAGGGCTTGCAGCCCCAGCAGAAATGTATACGGACATTTTGGCGTTGATGATTGATGCTATTTGGCGCCAGTGCAACGCGGGACGCCCGGTACTTGATGGGCGGGACAGCGGGCGCAAAAACGACATTGCTTCCGCCAGTTCAAGTGGAGATCGGAACGAGTGTGATTGACTCAGGCATGGGCCGCTGTACACGGTGAAAATATAACTATCCGTCTAGTGGCGCCACCCATTCCCACTTTCCCTCAGCCAGCTGGGCTGCGGTGTCATTCAACAGGATCTCGTGGCGTTTCTGCACGTAAACCTGTGATCAGTGAGTGTCGGTTCCAACGTTTTATGATGTGATCAAATCTTCGTACTGTCTTGTCCATCATGCGCTTTCTCAAGTCCTTCACCGTGTCAGCCTCGATCGGTTCTTCCAACAGTTGCGACAGGTCCTCAACCGCCTTCTCAAGGTTCCTGTATCGATGATGGGGGATCCCGGTGAGATCGTGCTCAAGGAAGTGGACAGTGTGACCTACGCTTGCAAGTCTTCGAATATCTGCTTCTGGTTGCCTTGCGCAAGGTAAAACGCCATCGTATAACTCCATTTGAGCGTCAGACGGCAACGTGTCAGAGCATCAACGGCATGTTGCATGAACTTGGACTGCAAATTGGTTTTCAACTAAACCGTGGGGAGCCACGGTGTGCTGGGACCTACTTCAATCCATGATAAGTCGCTGGCCTCTTGAACCTCGATCCTCTTCTCCTCCGTCGCTTCACACAACGCCTGGTCTAGCTTCGCCGAGATCTCGTGGTTGTTGAATCTGTCAAAGTAAAACAACCACTTCTCGAGGTTCTTCGTGGCTGCCGTCATCAATTCATCTCTTTCTGGTTCCTTTAAAGGGAGGTGAGCGCGGGTTCCAGTCCTACCGACCTCATAATCGCGTTTCTCACCTTCCAAATACTACACGCAGTCTCGGAATAACCGTGGACGTCCCAATTCTTCCGACACATCCAACAGAACTGGAACTGGCAGTGACGACAAACCATACGACTGGAGAAATGTCAGATGGACTGGTACACTGGGTAAGAATGATACTAACTTGCATCCACCGCTCTTTTCGATGCTGTTTGAACACTTTGGACACTCGCGGGTGTTAGCTTTGATCCACTGGGCCGTACCAGCATCTTCTCTAGTGTTCTTCTGCCATAGTGCAACCCAATAGCAGAGCACTGGTCGGTGATCAGAGTCTAAGTTGCATCCAAAACAAAACGAGTGTTGGTTGCTGCAAGTCGCGGTAGGAACGAAGGCGGTAAACGTGTGCTTCGAGCCGGAGCCGACTGAGGACGAGATGGTCTCAGTACACGAGGGATAAGGACAAAACTTGAGATTTGACCGAGCCGAGACGAAAGAGTTGACCAACAGTTCCCGGTACCTATAGGTGGAAGAGCTCGACATGGATTTCAAACAGTTGATCAAGATCAAGACTCACCTCGAGACGGTCGTAGGATTAAGTAGGACGGAGATAGAACCGTCTGTTATAACGGTACGACACCCTTCGTGCATACACGGAATGGTACATTGTGCCTCGGTCTTGATCTTCTCTTCGAGATACATCTGCCAGCATGATTTACAGAACTTGTGGCTACACCGAAGGCTGAATATCTCTTCAGGTGGTGGATCGTCATAGCAGATTCCGCAAACGAAGCCCGAAGTCTTCTGTCTCTTGGGATTGCGGCTGATCGAATCGGGCTCGCCAGCCGACTGGAGGACGGTGTCAGAGGACTCCATGAATCGGTCTATCAGTTTGTCGATATCCCAGCGGAAGTGCCGTAGTATAATAGAAGTGATTTCTGGCTGAGCGGATGTGTGAACAGGTTGGTCCACCCTCAACGGAGAGTGGCAACAGACCTCTAACCCAATGATATTTGAAACGTCCCGGATCTCTGAATCCACCATCACCTGCAGATCGTGCGTAGAGAGACTCTTAAACTCGAACGTCGACCCAGTGTCGTTCGCTCCCTGTTTGGTCGTCCCAGCGTCGAAAGACATCGTGTCATCATCGTCCTGCGCGATTGCGGTCTGCGACGTGATGATAACCCAGATCCGGAGATACTTACCTCGTAAGTTTCTTCCTCGCTAGAGTCAAAAACGTCGTCGATTTCCTCGTCTGAGTAGTCCGACATACTGAGCGGTCGTTATGGTGCTCGTCAAGCCACGAAGATTGAGAGTGGTCGTGGTGCACGACGCTGGTGTAAGTACCGGCGGAGTCGACGTGACTGGCCCACTAGTATGTTACGTAAGAGCGAAACAAGCGCCACTCAAGTTTACCGTACCCTCCTAGTTGGGGCCACTGGCCGACCATGGACGCTGTGTCGACGCTGGTAGTTCTCTTGGGTCAAAAACGACTCGAACTCAACTGGCCTGTGTATCGGCGTAGACGATTCTATTCTCTTTTCTCCAGGGGTTCCCTTGTTGGCTTCGGGTTCAGTGCTGCCAGCCCCAGGGGCCCATCAGTAAACGTGGCAGACGCTTTATTTCTCATTTTTATGACCTTATTTCTTGTTTTTGTCGGTTATTTGTCATTATATAATCTCAAGGGTCTAAATGGTGGGGGAGTGCCAAAAATAAGATTGAATAAGAGCAATAAACAAATAAGACGATGCCACCTTTACTGATGGGGGGTTGGATGTTGTCACTGTTTCTGCCCCTCTCACTGCACAACCTGGAATAATCTGCGCATCTCTTGATATGGCCCTCTCAGACACTGGGTAGAGTACACAAGCATGTTCCTGTCTGAGTTGCTGATGCTTTGTTTCCGTGTGCCTTCGTGCGTTGAACTGTGTTACCTTGCTTGCAAAGTTTGTCCACCTCCCTAAACCATCCCACCTTAACAAACATCATAGTGTCATTGATAGTACCAAGGATGTAGAATAATGCCTGGCATGGCAGGGTGCCATCAACAGAAGGACATGTTTTACATATTGCCAGTTTGGGTTTTGTTTGGCCAGGGCTGCCCCATCAGAAAACATGAAAAATACTTCTTTCTCACTTATTTTGTTGAATCAGCATCAGCAGATGAG
>Ga0307517_10007473_pt1 | contig 15903 bp, 17 predicted proteins | sample 23_EM_MG_FD_194515 | JGI IMG/M metagenome (GOLD analysis project Ga0307517, IMG submission 194515) | Populus trichocarpa ectomycorrhiza microbial communities from riparian zone in the Pacific Northwest, United States - 23_EM | ecosystem: Host-associated > Plants > Roots > Unclassified | place... | reverse complement strand
CCCCCCCCCACTATTACCTACACTACAGTACCTAACTCCAAAACCGCCACCTAAAAGCAACTTCTATGAGGAATCCCGCCTCTCAAAGTTCACCCGTCGCCTGAAAGAGGAGCCCCTAATCCCCATTGGTCCCCCCCCCCCCCCACCCCCAAACCAACCCCAACTAACCTCATACCTGAATACGGCAGGCTGCCTAATGACAGCCTACGCCCTCTACCAATCAACCCGTGCGATCCGCGCCGGCGACAAGGCACGCACGAACCGGATGTTCCGCGCGCGCATTTACGCCCAAGCCTTCACAGTGGCCGTAATGTGCGCCGGCAGCTTCTACTGGGCACGGGATCGCGAGGAGCGGAAGGGCGCTGAGGCTAAAACAGCTGAAGCGAAAGCGAGGGAGAAGCAGGCGGCGTGGATTCGCGAGTTGGAGGTTAGGGATCGGGAGGAGAGGGAGGTGAGTCCTTCTTTATATCATGGTTTTGGTGGAGGCGAGGGAGGGTAGGGCTAATTGCGACGGGAGGGGGTAGTTACGGGAGAGAGCGAAAAGATATGCTGCACTTAAGGAGGCTGTGGCTGCTCAGGAGGCTAAGGCAAGGGCGGAGGAGGGGAACTAAGCTTTGCAGCACAAGTATCCAGTGACGGAGGCGCTAGGGTTGGGCGGTATTTTACAGCAGACATCTCGATTAAATGTTGCGATTGACTTGAGCGCTCAAGCTGTATAATAGGATCAGGCTCTTTTTGCAATTATTTCAAGCTCTATCATAACTTTTTTGCTCTCACGAATCAAGGCTAACACAATACGGCATCTACGGTATCCCGTTCACAACACCGCCACCACCACTACCATCACAAGTATCAAGAATACCAAACCACCTATACATTCAACCTTCAACCCTCATAACTTCATGGCAATGTATAGTCTATACATATTCTCTCTTTCTCGAGCCTATTAACACACTACCCCCCCCGCACGTATAGAAAGAATAGGAAAAGAAGAACCAGAGATTTACGAGATCACTCCATGCCCACAAACAAGTTACAGTGGTGATATACCGGTACCTGCTTCTTCGCCCACTCATGTCATGGATCTCTCAAGTTCTTGAAAACAAAAAGAAAAAGAAAGGACACTCTCACGAATGAAGGGAGGGGAGACGCAAAACAATGCAGTGGATCGCGGAGTACAGAAAGTCGGATTTCCCATATAACGCCTTCTCCCAATCCAACACCCATGCAGCACACAGACACACGCACGTACAAAAAGCAAATAAAAAGGGCTGCCGTGCAAGGTTCGATACTCTCTCGTTCGGCTCAATATTACTCCCCAGCAAAGAAGGAACTCATGTCGCAGGCCCAACGTACCCCGCCAACCTCGGAAGCATCACCCGATCTGCGTCCCTAAACGGATAAATGTCTTCACCGCCAGACGTCTCGTCGCCTTCATCGTACACCCCGCTGGATCCACCTTCGTCCTCTTCATCATCATCCTCGCCCTCGTCTTGGCTGTCCTGGTCTCGGTGAGAGTATTCCCCTCCCTCACTACCTTCACTTTCCTCATAGCCAGCCTTGTCAGTTATCGCGTTCTCCATTCTCGAATCCTCGTTGTCTTCGGTTTCGCCTTCGGACTCCTCGTCGTTGTCGCCTGTCAACACTCTGCCGCCAAGGTGGACGTCAGAAGGTTGGAGGTTGTATTCTAGAGCTTTTTTCCCTTCCCTTATGAGCTGCTCGGTGATGTATTGGCAGCGCTTCAGAGAGACATTCATCTTGGCAGAGGCCTCGAGGAGGGCTTGGTGTTTTGACAAGTCGAGGTCTAACCGGCCACCCTCTGGGGCCTTATCTTTCTTTTCTTCCAGTCCTACAGCTGTCGTGCCGCCAGCCTTCTCTTCACCATCCTCCTTCTCGTCATCTCCATCCTCATCAGGTGAATATCCGTTCCCCCCCCCACTCTCTTCTTCCTCATCTACATCGCTAGCGCTCTCACCAGACGCGCTCTGAGAGTCCGACACCTCTTCGTCGTCACCATTAGAGAGTTGACCTAAAAGCTTCTTTCCCTTCTTCATCTTCTTTCCCCCGCTGGAATGTGAGGCAAGTCGGCCAGTACGTGAAAGTCGGCGATAGCGCCTTAACTCAGCCGTCTGCTTTCTCATTTGGCGTTCTAGTGTCTTATTAATAGCCAGTAAGGAAGTATTAGATATTTCCAAGTCTAGAACCTAAGCTCAACTATCAGCAATATCCCTTCTTCTTGCTCACGCCATATCTACCTTTCTCTCTCTTCGGGCATTCGCTGCAGCCTCTTCCATCGCCTTGATTTTGGCCTTTGCAGCAGCTTTGGCAGACAGAGCATCGTCGTCAGACGCCTTACTGCTATCCCTGTCCTCCCCCGTAGATTCACCCTTCAACAAATTCATCATGTCAATTGTTGAACTAATAGAGAGCGCTCTACCATGCCTTGTGCTAGCATCTATACTTGACCTAGGTGAAGATTGTGGGCTCCTGAAGAGCTGCGTCTGTGGGTTCGCAGCCGGATTCGGGGAGCTAAGAGGCGATAGCGCACCCGTGGGAGAGCCTGAAAATGGAGCCTGGGCTATCTGGGGTGATGGCACTGCTGAACCAGCCTCCGATCCCAACCTTCTGGGAGGCATAATCTCTTCTGTCCCATTTGCATAGACAAACTTGACATGGCTGCGGGGTTCCGGGAGTGTCGAAGGGGTCATAGAGACAACAGAGGCTGGTCGAGAGCCGCCACCTACCATAGATGAAGATCTTGAGGAAGTGAATTCACTGATATACGCATGAGGGTTCTGAATGAAATCATTTACAAAACCTGGCTGCCCTGGGAGTCGAGGCGGAGGAGCAGGAGGTGTAGGAGAGTGTGACCGAGGAGCAGATGTAGGAATGCTATCAACGTGAAAGAACTTGGCAGGTTGCCCCAGTGGTGTTCTCGGCGAAGACAAAGGGGGCGTTGACGATACTTTTGCCGGTAGCGAAGGTCTCGTCGGTCTCGCTTGGTTTGCATGAAAGAATTTAGGAGTGGTTCCATTGCTAGTAGTAGTGAACGAGTTCTGCCTCAAAGGAGCTGGATGTGTTGTAGTTTGCTGACGGCAATTCGATGGCGTCTCCGATCCCATGGATACCCTAGATTCTGTTGCACTCAATGGCCGCTGCTCCAAGCTTGAAGAAGGGCGGGCGGCTGGAACGTGCAATTCCGAATCAGGCGAACATATTGTCTCCGCTCTCCCCTTCCTCGCAGCGGATCGAGGAGAGCGGGTGGTAACATTCGGATGTAACGAATTCGAAGTAGGCCGTTGAGAAGCGGCAAGACGCGGGGTCGGTGTGGAGGGGCTGGTATTATCACTGATGTTGTTGGTGCGTAAGGATTTGAGGGGTGGCTTGTTATTCGAAGACATGGGGGCTCTCGCTCTGAATTGGAGATCTCGCACTTCTGAAGCTACTATCGGGGGAGCAGCAACGACTAGATTAGAAGTTGTAGTTGTGGAGATTGTAGTTGCAGCTACAGTCATGGTGGTGTACAATACTTCATTGCTCGGGGTACATGGTCTTGTCCCCCTTCTTCCTCGCTATGTCCCGGGATGTTGTCCTGAAGAGTGTGTTGCTGCTCGAGCTGCTCGTACGAGGAGGGTAAAAGCGGGGGAGGGATAGACCTAGACGGTATCTCTGCTATATATAATACCCGCAGTTCTGTTAGGTTCTCAGGAGCTAAGTTCAATCAGAGGGGAAGAAGGGCAGAAGAGGGTTTAAAAAAGTATGCACGAAGCTACAGCCACCTGTGGGGGAAATATTCTCCCTTTTATTTTATTTTTTCACCGCATTGTATGCGATGCATATGCCCGTCTTTTTATTTGTTCGTGGCTTCCTCCAGGACTCGAGCTCTCTGGGGTATGATACCTCGGTTCCCGCTAACCCATTTAGGCATTTTAGATGCAAGCGGTTGAGCGGAGCAATGACCAGGGTGGTTCGTTTCTCTTCCACCAGCAAACAAGAAGGCACTATAAATGTCCGTACTGTACTATGATAACAATGCCAGAGTCCAAACCGATGATACTTGCACAATAGCAATCCCACAAACAGTCTCTGGCTTCTCTCCCTAACCCCCCCGCTGAAGCCTGAACCAAAATAACACCTCTTGCATCCGTGTGCCACAGACCCCATCACTCCCCTCTCCTCTCGCTATCATTATTTACCACATTCCCCCCGCATTTAACTTAACTTTCTCCCCACGCGTGTAGTTCAACTCACTATACCTGCACTGCACTCGTGCAATAAATACAAATATCTAACCCTCTGCCCACTCCACAGCTCTATTTAAATTCCTCGATCCCTCGCCAATTAGGCCTGACAATCCAAAACTTTCATGGGAGTATCCCCCAAACTTTTGCCCAGGCATGACCGTCATTTCTTCAGGACGGAGTGATGCGAGAAAGATGTGGCTGCGTCTCTTTATGTATCCCACTAACCACGTGACCCTCGACCCACTCGCAATACCTGTATGATTCCTCCCTCCGCCGGGCTAGGCATCGCTAACGTAAGATCAGGTTGAGCTGATGCCTCTGCCAACATGCTTAGTGAATCACGAGTGATAATTCGTGAACATGATTTGATAGGGATATGGGGGAAACGCTCCCACTGTCCCGTGCTGCGGCCTCTGGTGGAGGAAATCGAAATTAAATGTCAGAAACACGGTTGTCCAACTGGCTCGAGCACACCGAACGCTCCAATCAAAACCCCAGAAGCCCGATCCCCGTTTTCCGATTTTTGCTCCAGGAGGCTGTATATCATAACATGAGCTACCAGTCAGCCGCGTGAAAAAAGTATTGAAACGAGGCGGCTTGGCACAAGCTATGCAGGGGGGAGGTTTAATAGTGATACTAGTTTAAAAATATGCTACAAGTCCCCAGCATGTGCGGAGAGAACACAGGGGGTATCCTAGAGGGCTGAGTGTCCGTTGCCAAGAACACAAGATCACCCATGTAAATAGCAAAATTAGTTAGCATTAATGTCACGAAAAGGGGTGTTTGAGTGAATAAAAGACTTTTCTTCGCATACTATCTAGAGGTATTAAAGAAAATGTATATTAAAAATTAAAAATTATTAAAAAATATATACAAAAAAGTAGAAATACATGAAATTCACCAAGAGTATGACCCTCAGATGCTACAATAATGGCCTCTATTCGTTGAGGCATGGAATCAATGAAAGTCAGAAGATCGACTTCTGAAATCCTTTCCCATTCCTCCCTTATAGCATCCGCCCTACCCTCCCGGCCCTGTGGCCTCACTCGGCGCTTGTTTAGCATATCTTTTAGGATATACCAAACATTCTCGATCAGGTTGAGGTCGGGAGAGGACGGGAGAGGATGGGGGCCAGTTGAATTTGGGAATCCCATACCCTTCCCGAAGCTGACAGGTATAAGCCGTCTGCTGAGCAGAAGCCCTATCCTCTATGGGGCAGAGAGGACCCCCTGTCTGCTCACTCTCCCGATTCCAGAAGGGCTGGAGAACTGGGGTGAGGACATTGTCGACATAACTTCTAGAAGTTATTGTCCCCCAATTGTCCCAATCTCAGAGGACCAGCTCACATTTCTTTTTCCCAAGAATGCCACTCCATACCATTATGGAGTTCTTCTTGGAGAACTTGGGGACAAGGCAATTATCATAATACTTCTCCCTGGGGCGCTGGGTGATCCAAACTCGACGAGTGTTACCAGAGAGCCAGATGTAACACTCGTCAGTCCAAATCACCCGGTGCCAATCCTCTCGGCTCCAATCCTGGTGGGCTTGCACGAATGGAAGTCGTAGCCCTTTCTTCCGCTCGTCAAGAAAGGGCTTGTTCCGGGCAACCCGACGTGAATAACCCTCCCTGCGAAATCCTTTTTGGAGGATGTTTTCACAGGCTTGCACGCTGCAAGCCGCTGCGACTTCGGTAAGTCGCATCCTTTTGTTGGCAGCCCTCATAGTGGCAGTGGCTAATAGTCTGTGCCGAGTTGGCGTATCAAGCAAGAAGGTACGCCCTTTGGGTATTTTTGGGATTGTGGGACCTTGGCAGATCTGGTATACAGTGCTAACACTTAGGTTTTGGTCTTTGGCGATTTTTCGATAGGTTTAGCCAGCAGAGAATTGTAGAGTTTGAACAGCGCATTACTGCTTATAGGATGCAACTTCACACCTTTGGGCCTCCATTTTGCTCTATATCTAGATAAGTGACCGTTCATGATGCTATAATATTTTGGAAAAATACTAACCTGAGTTTTTGTTTTTTGTTAATACTTCACGTGACTTGATATTAGAGATACTTTTAGAGAACATGCAAAGGCTGGGAACAGTATTCACTTTTTGGCTAATCCACGCCATTTTGCTTACTTTGATGCTAACTACTTTTGCTATTTACATGGGTGATCTAGTGTTCTTGGCAATAGACACTCAGCCCTCTCGGATACGACTTGTATTTGCTTCGCACATGCTGGGTCCTTGTACAATAGAGGTATCATCAGCGGGTAGGACCTCCATGGGGCTTTCTCAAAGCCACAATTCGTCATGGCATACTATCAATTCATTTATATATCTGAGCTCACTGCAAGCCTTCTCATATCTCCTAGGCAAGTTGTTTTATCTCATCTCGACCGTGAGGGTGCTGAGCAGGATTCTGTATCACCTTGCTGAACTTGTTCTTCCACCCCGACCATACATTCTTGATTGGATTTATATTTAGTGAATAGGTTGGCCAATCCTTTCTTTTGATGCCGTTGAGAAGTTGAAAACGTTAGGTAAACTATGAAGTGTAATAGCTAGCGCAATACTCAATTGTTTGTGTACAGAAGTCAAGCTCCCCTATGTACTTGTAAAGTGAAAGGATGTGTGGCACCATACCATTACCTCAGGCTGATATTGTGTTGAATTGAACGCAAGACGATCTTTCGAGAAAATTCTCTCTGCTTCTGTTCTTTGCCCTAAAGGGACAAGCTGTTAGGTGGTACCAGATCTCTAAAAACAAGTGAGATGGGTAAGACCAAGGTACTTTATTCTAGATGGAGACGTGTCTAGGAAGGTTTAATATAATTGTGTGTAAAATAGTGATAAAGTGTTTTCTAGTGATAACTTATTATATTAATAAGGTCTCTTCTCCGTAGCGTGACCATTTCAGTAAAACATGTGATTCTTTTTTTGTTTAACTCATATATTTGCTATTAATGTACAGGAACATCAGCAAAAAAACCTTTTTCTCCGGACGGACAGAGCCCGCTTCCGGACGAATAGCGTCCGCTCTTTGCGTCCGGTCCTCCCGGATCTCCCGTGCCTTCTTTGCCTTTGATTTCTTGCTTCTGGTGCACCCGGACGCCCCACTTTCCCTCAACAGCATCTGACGCACTTCTTGCGGCCCCACCCCCTCCTCGTGCCTCCCCCTTGTATCCGCCTGTCACAAATCGTAACTAAGCAAGACAGATTTCACATGACTAATACTTATTAGTCATAAGGTATGTTGGCTTTTCACACTATGACGTCACTTGGCTCATAGGTCTCACATGACTGCGCACTTGTGAGTGGTAGTTATATTTTGATTGGTTAATATTTCCATGACTCACGATTGTGATGTCATATGATGTAATGACTTTCGCACATGACTCACATTATGAGTCATGGGTTTCACGCATGTGACTCGTTTGAGCACATGACTTGGTTTATGAGTTATCAGGGTTAGGGTTGTGGGAAGATGCCTATATAAGACGCTTGGTTTTCGGTTCTCCCCCTTTTCACGAACCATCTCTCCTCCACCTCCGGCGATTGAAATCTCAACACCACGAGAAATCATCGTCACATCTCCCCACCCACCTCTCTTCTCCCACGATGGCTACTGCCTAGGAGTTGACGTTAAGCCACCTTTCCTCCACTCCTGAGGCCTGTCGGCCTCCCCTCCTTGGGGTTCTCGTTCTCGTTCGTCGTTGACTTGCTCATGATGTTCGGTTCTCCCCGTTACCCCGCACTTGCTTTGCACCTCGCTTAGCATTTTGCACGGTCGGAAAGCTTCTCGCTTCGTTCACAGTCGGCGTCACAGTGCCGAACTCTCGGTCGAAATAGGCCTCAACTTGCTGGGCTTGTACCTCTGATGGGGAAAGCTTCGGTTAGTAACATCACGGTCTCGCTCGGTTTCGTCGTCGTCCCAAAAGCCCTTGCTATGGCCTGTTTGTCGGCTGCGGCTAGCTTGTTCGCCATCCTTCCTCCCTCCTCCTCCCGGTTCTGTCTGCTTGCACCGTACTGCTACCATCCTCTCCCGGCTGGCACCCTACTGCTCATCACCGGCTGGCACCCTACTGCTAATCACCAGCTGGCACCCTACTGCTACTCACCGGCAGGCACCCTACTGCTAATCGTCGTTGGCTGGCATCCCCTCCGCCCGGTGGCTCTGCTCGCCATCTACCCTTCCGATCCGTTGGCCCCTCCTCGGTTACGCCTAGTCGTGGTATAGCACTGCCTCCGTGGCTATTGTCCAACGCCTTGGATCGATGTAATGACCTGCCTGACCGTACAACATGGTTTCGGTGGGCCCTCTACTGGAGTTTTCCTATGTCGCCGATCACCTATCCACCCCTCTCAGGCCAGCGTTTCTGGTCTTCGAACAGGTAGTTTCTTTTGTTTTGAGGTGCCTGCTGAAGGGTTTGGGTCTCTCTACCTGTACGTTTCTATGTATTGTTTCCTTACGTGTCTGGGGTATATTATCTTAGGTGCTAGGCGGGGGGGACTTTTCCTATGGACTCGGGGTGTTTGATTTTTCCCATGAAGAGGTGAAGCGGGCGGTGGGTTTGCATTTATAGGTCTTTTTCTCTTCATAGCTCACGCTGCATAAGGCTTTTTGTACCTAGAAACAAATAACGCATGATTACAAAAAAAGAAAAAAAAAATAGAAAAAAAAGAAGAAACAACCAAGGGATGGGATCTTCACGCAACCATCTAAGTACTTTTCTATACTTAAGATATTGCAATCCAATTACCTTTTACTCTCTTGATATATACCGCTCCTCTAGGAGAACCTACGACTTAAGAAACAGGGAGACTATTGTGATAGTCTCGACGGGCGATACGAACATAGGACTATTGTGATAGTTTAATTAAGAATGACGATCCACCCATCTTGCTATCTGACGAGATAGTATACTTCAACGGATCACTCAAGACAAGCAAGCCAGTTCCGTACTATTTGAGAAGATAACTATCGTTGCCTGTTGCATAAACACCTAACAATAGGATTGTTACACCGCCCCCTTATCCTCTCGTCTACTGGCCTCCTGCCTACTCCTTGCGTTTGCGTGCGTCTGGTGACCATCTCTGCTACCTTCACACCTCTGGCGACCTAGATCTGTCCGCTTCCATCCGCTTCCGTCCGCTGTCATCCTACGTCGCTTTTTTCTTAGTCTGCACCCTACTGTCACTTCCATAATTCCCTTCCTGTTCACAAGACGCCAGGCGCGGCCGCCATGCAGACCCCACACTTTGGCTGGCTTCCTTTCCTACAGGAGAGGATAGTTTCGCATTAATCATCCGCAGAACTCAGACGGCCGAGTTGAAGTCGGACACTTTCTACGGGAATCTCTCCCTTACGTCGCCGGCTTCAACATGGCCGCCAATTCAATTCCATTTATTTAAAACATTTCCTTAAACGCTCACGGATCATGTAGTACTCCTGGGGCCGAGTGGAAGCCGGACACACAATATGGGCACTGCCACCATAAGTGTACGGCTTCAACTTGGCTGTATATTCATACAGAACAATTCATCCCATTTAAAACATTCCCTTCAATACCAGCAAATCATGTATGACTCCCGCGGCCGAGTTGAAGCCGGACACTCAATATGGGAACTGCCACCTTAAGTGTCCAGCTTCAACCTGGCCGGATATTCGTGTGGAACAATTCAACCTATTTAAAACATTGCCTTAAACGCCCACAGATCGTGTAGTACTCCCCCGGCCGAGTTGAAGCCGGACACAGAATATAGGCACTGCCACCTTAAGCGTACAGCTTCAACTTGGCCGTATATGCATGCAGAACAATTCAACCTATTTAAAACATTCCCTTAAATGTCCGCGGATCGTGTAGTACTCCCCTGGCCAAGTTGATGCCGGACACTCAATACGCGAACTACCACCCTAAGTGCCCAGTTTCCCCTCAGCCGAATAAATACTGTACATAATTGGATAGAATAATTTAATATATTTCATTAAACGTCCTCAGATTAATCCTGTGATTCACTATCCATGGCTTCTCACCGCTAGGAATTACCTGCGCCTGTCCAATCACTGCCGCTATACTGACTATTCGCATGTCTCGACCATTGATCCGGTTGCCGACTCGAATATGTCCGCTTGGAATGTGAAAGCTGCCACCATTGATCGGATCGAGTATGCGATCTAATGCCAGGCGATGGAGAGCTGCGGCCTGACTTAGAATATTTCTTATCTTGAAAAGAGCTAGCAAGCGAGCCACCACGCGTTCCTGTAAATCTCCATAGTTCGCTTCCCCACCAGTCTATACCCACACCCAATCATTTCTAGAGCCACTGTTGCGGAATGCCTTTGTTCCAGTGCAGCGGGCCCGGTGGATCTGGAACCTGTCAGTTTCCTCAAAGTCGGGCACTGGGATTTCAAGCTGAGCAAATCCTTCTACAGGAAGTAACCCGAATTCGGCGGGTGTTACGGGGTAGCTAACACAGTAGGATTCCGAGCTAACTATGCCAAGGATATTTGAGACAACAGATAATATTCAGGAAGGCTCGTAGGTAATAATTTGGTAAAGCTAAAGTAATTAAGTGTAGCCAAATATCAAAGAGTTAGAATATAACTCGATATCTTGTTATATTGTTAAGGTCTCTTCTCCGTTGCTTGATGATTCTTCAACCACCGGGAGAAAGTGCTCTATTTATACTAATGTTCATGCTACTTCAACTTCTCTAGTTAAGAAGTATCTTCTTAACAATTCAGTTCGTCAGAACAAAGTGCGAACACCATGTGACCCTGAAAACTTGCCCAGTTCAACTTAGAAAATCTCCCAAAATGCTATTTCATCTGAGGGTGTCCCCACTCCACCAGTAGACAGTCTTCAATCTGTTCGTCATGATAGACTATAAAAGAATATGTGGCCCAAATGCCTACATAGCAACAGTAGTATGGAATATGGAGTGATCAGTTCCGATATCCAGCTATCAAAGCATTATGCAGCTAATCGCATATGCAACTAGAAAATGAGAGGAGTAGTAATCTCTAAACATCGTTCCAATCAGTTAATCATATCTTGAAACGTGCTCTCATTCAGTATTCCGAGTCGTCTTCCAGATGCCTCTGTGAAGCTCCTAACTCCGGGAACTTGGGTTCGGGTATATAGTCATTCTTTGAAGCCATATACCTCGCTCTTTATTAGGTGAGCTATTCCTGCTAGGGTAATAGCGGGGTCCGCAGGCAACCGCCGGTCATCCGCCGCACTCTGCCTGATAAAACGCAGTATCTCCTCCACCATGTCGGAATAATGGATATCGAGAGCTGTGCATAATTCGGTCAGCGTGCTGTTGTTCTTCATACCGCCTTTAAGCACCTGGCGAGGTGTGCTGCGACTTGGAACAATCGGTATTTCGATCCCACTATCTTCTACCACGATCACACCTTCAACTTTCGAAAGTGCCTCTATTGTCTGCAACATGATTCCTAGGGCGTGCTGGCGGCCATAGTGCGACAAGATCCGTCGGGCGGCTTCATTATTGTTTGACCTGCTGTAGCCATCTTTAATCTGATCCTTATGTGCTAGTTCACCGATCTCGGTTGAATACATCCATATGGATCCAAAACGCCGTACGTGGGAGGCAAAGTGAGTCAGGTAGTGCATCTTCATAGAGTTGAAGTGGTTCTCACGCCGTATCAAATCTGCCCACCGATCAGACCTTTCAACCCTGTCTTGATCAGCCAGCCGATGGCGATTAGCGACGGTTCTATGGCGGACTTTTTCAGCACACTCATCTGCCATTAGTTCCATTAGCTCCCGATCCTGGCGATTTGCTTGAGCGCGGGTAGCCTTCGAGGTACGGAACTCAAGAAAAATGTCCCTTGTCCGGTGGAATGTCTGCAGGTAGCTTTCCATGTAGGAAAGTGTGTCTGGTGTATGACTGCGATATTGAGCCATGAGAGTGAAGTCCACCAGCGGGCTAACACACTTCAAAGCGCTCGTGAAATCCTGATACTCAGAACTGTCCGGATTTCGCAATGCGGATGCTAATACGGCTAAAATACAATGGCCGAGATTGCGCATCTCCTTTCCTTGCCATTGAGTAATTTCGCAATTGGTCTTGTTCGGTACGCTGAATCCGGGGTAAGGAGGAATTTCTTTCCAAGCATCGTCTAACGCCTGCTGCCGTTTATGCTTTTTCAGGAAACCTTCCACCCATTCCATCATATGTTTGAATAAGCCAATGTAGATGTTGTGCAAGAGGTCCAGCTTGTCTAGGTCCGCGGGGCTTACTCGGTCGAATAGGGTGAATACATTGTTTCCTATTTTCATGCCCCACCGCTGAAAGTATTCTCCAATGCCGGCTGCTTCTCCAGGCTCATGCCTCAAGGGTTTCTCTCTCTATAGCATGTAGTCGCGGCTCTCATACATCCGCCGCGGATCCCCACCGAGCTTCATGCACGGACCCTCACACTTTGGGCATGACTTGCTGCCTATTCCTTGCAAGGCTGCATGCTCAGCATGATCGGCGATCTAGGCGGACAAAATGGGAAAAGAAAGCCGTATTTTGCCGTCTGCACAATCCATTACCGTTCCTTCTCGGACAACCTGCTGGAATGGTGCCCGGACAAGATCGAAGACATCCCGCAGGACATCCGCGTTAGTCTGCCGCAGGGCTCCATTGGCACGGGCTCATTCGCCAGTGAACTTTGGCGGTACTGGAAGCAATGCCAGAAGCAGGATTGGCATCTTGGCAGGGCTGCTTCTTGTCCTTGAAAGGATATTGCTGATCGTCATGTATACTGGCCAGGCTTTCTTATCTCTGGAGAAATTGGTAAGGTGCGTCTGGTCAGCCAATCCGATAATGGGCACCACTGTGGACCTGGCAGGCAAAGCTTTCTACCAAGGAACGGAATAGGCTGTCAGCACTGGAAACACCACTCCACGAACTTGTCAGGACCTATCTCATACCTGCATATCCTACCACCAGTCCGCTGTATGCATCTCTGAATATAATCGCTCCCCACTTGAATCATATTCTCGAATAGGTGCGTAAACCATATCTGAGCTATACGTGACCTGACGGATCAGGTAGCAGACACAGTCAATAATATTTCGATAATAGAAAGTTGTTGCATGTGGACCATCATCAATACTGGCTTCTGCCCACACCAAGTATTCACAAAATGGGTCCTGTATGTCGAGATGTTAGCGCAAGGTATAGGCGGACCCGAATGATCTGCTATCTGTACCGCCTAAACCTTCCGCAAAGAACGCCTCGATCTGCGACTTGGCTACCTTGCTCCGGACAAACCAGCTCGCCAAATTAAAGGCGTTTTCAGATGAGCAAGGGCTCCACAGGTCATCAGTCATGGCCTTGTTGAGCTCAGTATAGCCAGCAACTTCGCAGAGTGGTCTGTCGGTACCGGGAATACTTTCTTGACCCGAGAGGGCGCACGCGGACCGGTGGGTGGGAAACGTCTTCCGTGTCTGAATCGTTCTGCATATCAGCAATCTCACCACTTGCTGTATGGAAATCTGGGATCTCGAGCCTGCAATCAGATTCGTAGTCTGAGTCGGTCTGGTTTTCAAGTTTATCATGAACAAAAGTAGGTCGCATAGAAGTTGCGTCCGCAATCGCGCTGAGGGAAGGAACGATATCAAGATGCATTGTCTGAAGGTGTTTTTCGTATGCCGCGGCTTGTTGATAACGTCGCCTGCAATAAGGACACTTTGTTGTCTTTGAGGTCATCGTGTGAGGTGTTTCTCTTTCAACTAGTCTGGCGAATGCTTAAGCAGATGGGCTGTGCAGCTGCAGCGGACTCAGTCTTTCAAAGTGAAGGGTAGGTTTCTTTCGACGGGTAAATCGGGAAAATTTCAAGTTTGTTTAGTCGGATGACGAACAGGTCCAGACATTCAAGCTGCCAACCGTTATTCACGGTTTAACTTGTAAAACCTGTTCGTTGTTGAGAGTATGGGAGGGCCTTGGCTCATGGGTCGCGGCTCCCATGCGGCTCCGTTGCGGCTTAAAACCTTATCTGAAACCTATCGTCATTGTAGGTGGGTCACGTGACTTGCAAGATATTCAAGTTTGTACAGGGTACAATCCTGCGAACCCCACTAAAACCGTCCTCATGCGGCCTATATAAACTCTCTCTTTCCCCCCTTCCATCTTCTCTCGATAATCCTTTCACCAATCACAATCACATTCTCGATCCGCCAGCCCATCCTAACAGGACCCACAAAGCTCAGCACAACCTCTCACTTGTCCGCAGTATCACCAGTGTATCCTCAGCTCATTTCAGATTACCTATCTACGTTTCCCTAGCCAATAACCTTTTCACAGCCATTACCATCCGCAGAACTCCCTTTACCGTCCGCCAGGCACGCTCTATTATTTTCTGGTCTTCCACAATCCTTCCTCCTCAAATGTACCAGCATCTACTAGGGGCCATCCTCCATCCGCTGAGGGACCCTTTAAACCACCGCAAGAGGCAGCCTCTTTCTGATCCATCAACCACCCCCCACCCCGATCACTATTACAATGGCAGCCTCAAAGGTTGGTCTCAGTTGCGAAAAATTGGTGTCCTTTAAAATCGACAGCGAGGTTACCTGGTGCAAGAACGTTTGCGGCTTCCCCCACCCATGAACCTATAGTCCGGAGTATAAAGCCTGGCGAAATGCTATGAAACGTAAGATGGAGCAAGACAGGATCCCAGGGTGGAAGCAGAGTACTGCCGGACAATGGGCGGCTATCCAGGCACATGCTCTTACCCTCCGGCCTGTTAGCCAGTGGTCATGACTCTGGCAGTCTAATAACCCATGTGGCGAACGTTTAACCGAATGCCTCGACTTTTTGCTATAGGACATAGCAAAAAAACATCCGGGAATCTTAAGAGAGATGTTGAGAGCACCCGTTCCGCTGTGCCGGTTGCGGACCCGACCCCCGCCAGAAATGATCGTAAGTTATCCCCAAGCGTCCGCAATAAAGATGGACCATATATGGTAATACAGCTCCTGCAGGTCTCGCCGGTCCACGGTCTGTCCGTCTCTGGATAGATGAGCCATCCGTAGTCCGCCCAAGCAGCCCACTTCCTGTCGGGATGGACAAGATCCAGTAGCAATGTCATGAAAATGTTTACTGGATGGAGCTAACTGAGCGCAGCTTTCCGAACCTCCTACCGGGCATAGACAAAACCATGGCACCGGGTATCGGATTTCGTATGCTTATTGGTACGACGAGACAGAGTACACGTCTGCTGCAGGACGATCCAGAGGAGTTGCTGCCGCTTGCTAACATGATCCGAATCACAAATAGCCGCCTTGTCCGCATATGGTTGTCTTTGAATCCGCCAAGCGAACCAATGGATCTGCTCTTCTGTTGCCATCGAATAAATAATACAGAGGATAGTACTCCTCCTTCCGGTGAGATCAGGTTTGCTCCATGTGATAACCAGGACCTCCCTCAAGGGGCCTCGGATGACGGGTCTGCCGGTAGCGATGATGGACCGAGCTCAGATGGCCACCAGCCAGAGTCATCCGCTGTGGCCGCAAAGCGAACCACTTCAACAAGGACCACCAGGAGCGGTAATACCACAAAAAAGACTGGGCGAACACACCGCATCAATTGGGCGGACGTTGGCGAATCAGAGCCAGAGTCTTCTGGTACGCAAGCTTCTGTCCCTCGTGCT
>Ga0307517_10007470_pt1 | contig 15906 bp, 3 predicted proteins | sample 23_EM_MG_FD_194515 | JGI IMG/M metagenome (GOLD analysis project Ga0307517, IMG submission 194515) | Populus trichocarpa ectomycorrhiza microbial communities from riparian zone in the Pacific Northwest, United States - 23_EM | ecosystem: Host-associated > Plants > Roots > Unclassified | place... | reverse complement strand
AAGTAAGGGATTGAAGCATAATATTCCATGCAAAAAAAACATTCATGTGTTTACTATTAACTGTCATTTTACCGTTCACTAGACAATTAAACATTGAAATGTTCAATATATTTATTGTTAACTATTTATTTTATTGCTCATTAGACAAAAAACACCAAACCCTTTTATTTTGTACTAGTAAAAAAAATATACATGCTTTTCCAAATTGTTTCTGGATATAAATTTTTTTTTATCATAAATTAAAATGCTTATACACACATTTAATTAAATAAATCGGTATTTGACCAAGAGATAACTAAGATTAAGATATTTGATCTCATAACATGAATCATGTACTTAGTTGTGTTTAATAACTTTGTTTCTTATAATATTGTTTTTTGTTTATTCAAACGATCATCTGTTCCAATAAAAAGTAAAAACAAAATCATTAACAAAAGCAAATTGAATTAAACTACTTGTTCAACTATCAAACAACTCAATGTTGAATGGAATTTATATATATTAAAAAAACAAAAAAAAAAAGATATGGGTCAACCAAGGTTAACTCACTACCCCCAAGATCATGGACATAAAATTAGGATAGCTCCATAGAAAGAATGGTGAGAAAAATACATGAACATCAATTTCTAGAAATTTAAATGTTGAAGGATGAGATTGAAAAAAAATCAATTTTAGAACCTTAAAAAAAGACTAAAGTCAGCCCATGTTAACCTTTGAAACCGATGACCATAGTCATGAGAACGATATTGACTACATAGAAGGCAAACCCAAAAAAATAAAGCAAAATACTCAATAAAAAATGTTGAGCGATGAAACAAAAAAATAAAAAAAAAGGCAATAAAAAAATCTAAGTCAACCCACTAACCCCGCAAACATGAGCATGAGATTGAGATAACTTTATATATAGAAAAGTGAAAAAAAGAAGAAGCACAAAGACCAATTCCAAAAAAATCATGTTGAATAATGAAATTGAAAATAAATTGATTTTATAAAAGGACTTAAAAAAGCTCAAAGTCAACCTATGTTAACTTTCGAAACTCATGACCCTAGTCATGAGACTCAGACTAACTCTACAGAAAACAAAAAAAATACAATAAAAAAAGATTCAAAACAAAACAAACAACAATAAAATAAATAGAGACCAAATTTGACATAAAAATAAATTAAAATCAAATTTTGAGAGATGGTATTGAAAACAAAATTCAATTAGTAAAAAGGTTAAAAAAATCAAAAGAATAAGGAACGAATTTGATAAAAATCAAATTAAATCAAATGATAAGGACAAAATTGAAGAAAAAATCAATCAAAAGAAGATAAAAAATTAAACAAATAGCAACCAAAAGAATAAAGATCAAATTAAATAAAAAATAAATGGCAAGACACCTTCATAATTTGGTAAGGAAAAGTGAGAAAGGAGGGAGGAGAAGAAAAAAGTCCACCAAAGCCCAACCGTCACACAGCCGTACACATAGGCCATACAATGACAAACTCATCTTTTTAATATGGATTGCCACAGTGGTTTACCTACATGTTTTAGAGTTTGTTATTATTAATCATAATATAATGGTGTGGTCTTGTTGTTTTGTTTAAAGTCATGGACCAACAAGAATGTTACAGGTGTTGCGATAGTAATAGACAACTCATTATCAATTGTGAAGTTTTTGTTACGACTTATGTCTATGAATGGCATCTTCATGAAGCTTTCTTGAAAAGTTCTCTCTCACTTTCTCACTCATCTCCTAATGTAAAGATATACTTTTATTGATGCATCAACCCAAGTCAGGCGAATTACACCTTAAAGCTAAAGGTTTTCACGCCACTCGTTACAAAACAAAACTAAAAACTTAGTGTTTCATTGTACACCTAGCCATAGATTACTGTGGATTAAAACAATGAAATAACCATTTTGTCATTGTCAAACAAAATCATTTAGCTATTATGGGTAAAACAGTCTTTTCAATAAGATCTATTTGTCATTATCATATTGATCAAGAACAAAAAAGTTTTTTACATTTTAGATGCATGATGAAATGTGTTAAATACCTTTAAATTAAAATTTTGGTCTAAGATCTTTTCGATCTATTAATGCTTTGGTTGCACAATGAAATGAGTATATTTTTCTTAAAAGTAAAAAATAAAAATAAAATTAACATTCAGGGGCTTTTTATATTTTCATCATATTTTTTTTTTAGTTATAATCAATTTGAGTGAGAGGCAATCCAATCTTTTAACAAATATAAAAATAACTAAAAAATAAAAGTTGATGAGCTTGTTAGCGAACTATCATGCAAAAAATACTATCATCATTTAGGCATTTTTTTTTTATGTTAGGAAAAAATTAACTCAGCCTACAACATAACACAAGTCATCTATCTAGCCCTGTTTGTTTTTACGTTTTAAAAGCATTTTAAAAAAAATTTAAATTTTAAATTTTTTTCTTTACTTCAAATTAATATTTTTTTGGTGTTTTTAGATCATTTTAATACGCTGATGTCAAAAATAATTTTTTTAAAATAAAACATATTATTTTAATACATTTCCGAGTGAAAATCACTTTAAAAAACAATCTCAACCACACTTCCTAGCACATTCAAGTATCAACCTTAAGTATCATAATAAGCCTAAACTATCATGCAAAAAAACAAAACCGCAGCAGCTTGAGAAGAACAATCTCCCATGGAAGCCGCCAATTACCAGGCATGTCATACACCTAACTGACTAGACCTAATTCGAATCTGTGCTGTGGTAGGGTTAACCTGAGTGTTCCAGTTTTGATTGCTTTTTGGGTATAGAAAGAAATAAAACAAAGAAAGAAACGTCAGCTATAGAAGCCTACAAGGAGTCCCCATTGTCAATTTGATTTTGGGGTAAAAAAAAACCAAAAACTCATCCGGGCATGTAGTCAAAATATATCATCGAAAGTAACGAGCTTTCGAGCTGGGCACCGAGGATTCTCAATTTTTATTTTAAGGTGAGGTCCCTTCCATCAATACTCGATGCTGACATTGCATGATATGACTAGCTTTTAATATAGTAAAGATTTGATTGGAGGAGCAATAACCCTAACATAAATCCAAAATTTATTCCTAAATGCTGTTGTCAATTTGTTACGCCACATCAACATCAGCCAGTAGTTCGAAAATAGCATGCCTATAACTTTTCAAGAGTGCATTTAGCTTTGACGAGATATAATTCAGCCAGGTGAAGTTGCATGGGCGAGACCACATAGCTCTAAATGTAAATGGGTCCTCCATATGGACCTACCTGTGCCACCTCCAAAGACATTTCACTTGAATAAACTAGAACCATTGTTGCTCATTTTTCCAGATGTTGAAACAAGGGACCCCTTTCAATCTGTCAACTATTCCACAAAATTCAAAGCTAAGCACATGCTGGGCCGGGGTAGAAAAAGAAAAAAGAAAACAAGAATAATTTGACAGGATTTTGCAAGGGCGCGGGGCTATATACTGCCTTTTTACAAGGGGAAACTTGGGGACATTTGTTTTAGAGGGTTGAAAATGTGTTTTTTCATTTAAAAAAACAAAAAAAATTGCTTGAAATTATTTTTTTTTGAATTGTTTTGATATGCTAATATTAAAAATAATTTTTTTAAAAATAAAAAAAACATTATTTTCATACATTCTACGAAAAATACTTTAAAAAACAACCGCTACCACACTTCCAAACATTACCTTATACTAATGCAGTTTATTGTTATGAAGGATACCATGGGGTCGAAATACAAGCCATTTAATGAACAAACTTCCACAACACCTCCAGCAAAATTCACATCAGACTACACTTGTCTTTTGACTTTGCATCAAACCTGGAAGATGAAGAAGATGTGGTTTTCCCACTGCTCCTTGGCACCTGCAAGAAAACAAAGAAGAAAGAAAGAAATCTTGTGAATCAGTAGTCATATATGGTTATAAGTTTAACATAAAAGTGCCATCGCCTGCCTCGTTAGAAAAGAAATCAAAACAAAAGTTGAGTGATCGCAAATAGTATTCCAAGAGAACGAAGGGATCTACAGTCAGAACAAATCATCTCTATATAGGGCACTACCTCAACCCTTAACTTTATGCCATCCTAAAATGCTGCTAAATGGAAGGTTCTTGTCAACGTCCATGAATGACAAATCCTAGATCAAACTGTCAAATTGGCAGATGACCACGAGAAGAGTGGGAATTCACAAACTCCACGTTAAGTTTAGACTTTAGATACAAGAAGTGCCAGAAACTCATTTAAATCGTCAGCATCTTGTATTTATTGATTGGTCGCATGCCTTAAATTAAAATACATTATTCATTAAACCTCGTTAATGAAGTATCCTTATGCTGTTTTTTTTTTTTTTAATAGAAATCAAGTCAATGACCAGCCAAGGTAGGCCAATAAACAATAGCAACTGAAAAACTAATACCATGATTTCTTATTTCTATAGCCAACAAAATATCCAAAGCATCCAAGCATAAAAATTATAAATGATCTACCTGGGGGCCTGTGATTAGCCTCGAACCACCAGTACTGGATGCTTGCAGCATGTTATGGCGTTGCGGTGGCGGCGGCGGCGGCGGCTGCTGCTGCTGCTGCTGCTGCTGCTCAAACTCCTGTTGCTGCAGAGCTATTGCCAGTTGCAGATCAGAGCTGCCATAATAGCACAATTAGTACATACATTCATGAATAGAGATCACTAAATTAGTAATGGTCGTATATCCACATTCCAACTAAAGATTAAATGGGTGCATAAGCAACAAAAGTTAAAAGAGTACTTTATATCCAAACCCGCTTGTGCAGCACTATCGATGCTGGCAAGATAATCCTGAGACATGTAGTTAAAAATAAGTTTTAACAGTAAAATATAAAAAGATGAAAAGTTCTAAGAATATTTTGGACCAAAAAGTACATACAGCAGTACTGGTCACGGCATTGTGCTCATCCCATGGGTCATTTGAATGACTTTCCACCCTGAATTCCTTGAAGTTGCCTGTCATAAACAATGTATCTCCATTTACCTGAAATCATGGGAAGTTAAGATTAGGATACATATTCTCAGGGGAAGAAAAGATCAATATACCAAACTCCACAAACAATGCCTAAAAAGAACAATTCAGCAAGTTATTCAATAAGGTATGGCAAATTCAGAAATCTGATATATACCTTTAGCTTATTTTGAGGTTACAGAAGAAAATTGAAAAAAGTCAGAAAATGAATTTATTACTCATGGGCTTTTGGAAGTTAGGAGTTTAAAGGAAAATCTTTATTACCATTGACTTCTATTAAGACACCCAATGTAGCATGACTGCCAGCATAATCACGTTAATTTTGATTAGATGTGGAATAACACACACCTCAATCCAGATTTTAGAGTAGAACAAAATTATGTCCTTGCATACTAGTTTTGACTAGAACCGGAATTGGGAACCAACCTCAGTATAATATTTTATCTAATGCCTTAACAAAGATGATATCTGAGCACATAGTCTTACCTCATTTAGTTTCTCCCACACCAAATCAGGCTGATTAATGTAACCTTGGTCTGTAGCTAAAAGATACAGCTCACCATCATACTGCAAATTAAACAGGAGTGGATAAACCATTGACATCCAGGAAAAGAAAAACAGGAATCTAAATAGTCTTTCTTTAAATGGTTCACTACTAATAACAGGTCTAATTTGAAATAAGAAGCTACAGCATAGAAGGCTAAGCCACAAAAGAGCGCATCTCAAACTGTAACTAACCTTAAACATGGTGCTAAAGTGATTGTTGCGGAAAAAAACACACAACTCTCGCTCTTTAAGCCCATCCTGTAAGCAAAAGAGACTGCAAAAAATATTACGGAAAACAGATGATGACCTAATCCAGATCCAGCACAAAAAAAAATCTACAAGGAACAGGGAGATTCAATAGCCAAGCACTGGGTCAACATACCCATAAAAGGTCAACTGACTAGCATTGTTCTTCAAAAAGTTCCCTATCAGCTCCCCTAAAACATTTCAAATATATTCAATATATTAACTTACCACACAATATATCGTACAATAGGATGTAAAAGAAACAAAGATATGAATAAAATCCAAGACAACTAACATATTTTAACACAAATCATCACTCACCTTGCTGTGGAGTGATTTCATCCTTAGACCTCACAGTTCTATCAGCTTGTTCTGCAAGAACCACTTCACCTTCATACATAGGCTCTCGCTCTTCATAATTTGAAGTTCCTGTATCCAAAATGCATTCTTCTCCCTCGTATATTGGCTCACTGCCATCAACACTTGAAGTAAAGGTATCAGGTGCGTCTACGTTCTGCATTCTGCCAATAGATGAATTTGACTCTAGAACTGGTGAAGCTGACCCTGGTACATCCTCCTTGTCACGCCCATTTGAAATATCTGCTGGTTCATGAACCTCGGTAATAGAAGTGCACTGATTCTCAACCTTCTGACTGTAATGTAAAATATCCACACGGTCTCCATTCAAAGATGCAGTACTCTTTGCACAAGAAAGGGACACTGCGTCTTGAATCTCAACACCTGTGTCAACACTACGATTCTTAATGGTATCATCACAAGAGATATGTTCTCCAGATTCTGTACAAGTTGAATGATCAAAATGAACATTCAGATCAGTCTTTAAGGAAGAGCACGTCACTTCCCCTGGAAGAGTAGTTTCCAAGGATGTCAGATTATTATTATCATCATTGCTCAATGCATTAAAACTGCCATCAATACCAACAGGTCCCTCTGATGTATCCAAGGAAGTCACAGTCACAGCCCCCTTCATAGATGTACTTTCATCTGAACTAACAAACAAAACCCTTCCATTAACATCAGATACAAGAGAATCGCCTGCTGAACATGGCAACTCAGCCTCCGAAAATTTTAAGACCCTCAATAGTGCTGCTGCTTCTTCTAAATCCCCTTTTCTTACATTTTGATGATCAGAGGCTGAACGTGGAGAATCATCAAAAGACCTAGCTTTTGAAAGACAGGGAGAAGGAACGCCCAAAGTAGCAGTTGTAGCAGCAACAAAGTCAACGCAGTCTTCCTCGGTCTTACTTTTAAAATCTTCCCTGGTAACATTTTTACTTTCATCTTCCATGTTTCTTGTTTCCAGAGCAACAAGCTCCCCCATAAGAGTATTATAGGACTTTGACCCGATGGCATTAGCAGTATCATAGTCCTAGTGCATATGATTAAAGAAAATCAATCATCCCAAAGTTAAAACCAAATCACGACATCCAACCATGGAGGCTTTCTAATAAAAAGCAGGACCATTTAAGGAACAAGGAGGAAGGTATTGTCAATTTTACATCCTGATAATTTTAACTACTTATTTCCCCAACATAATGCAACTAACAAAATATGCTTTTGCAATTACAAGATTCTGAACAACTTTAAGAATCAGGAACTTACAAATAATAAAATATAAAAGAAAGCAAAAGGAAAGAGCAATTTCCATCCAAATGTAATAGTGAAACCCATGCAAATTGTGAAATATCGATTTTTTTCTCAGCATCAAGATAACAAATGGGATCTATCAAAACAGAAAGAACCTGTGACCATTCATATAAGAAAATGGTCTCCATCTGATGAAAGGAAATAAAGTAAGTTTTAAAAGTGGCTAATATAGAAAGCATCCACAAAAGGTAAAATTACGCAATCAGTATGCAAATAATGAGATCTCAATGACATAATTTAGGATCTTGGACCTCCATGGAGTGGACCCTAAAATCCCCAGTAATTATCGGGTTTTTTTTTTTTTGGTTTTATACTTCTTTGATTGAGTGGTGCCTCGTTTATGAAAAAAAGAAAGAAGCTCTATGTCTAAATGATCTCTTTTGAACAAGAGATCATGCAACAAACAAAGCATAACTTCTAGAAAACAATCTAACAAGACAAAAGGACAGAAAATTCAAATGCCATTGCACCGCTGACATGTTTTAACTGAGCTATATTTAGTCTAGGGGTAAATCATGTCCAAATTTTAAGGCTTTAATTTGAAATAGGAGTATTAGTATTAAAAAAAAAACTAGCACCAAATAAATCTGATCAAGAACAGATCCCATTGCAAAGTAACAATTATCCATTGGCTCAACATATACAGAAAAAATTTTACTTGAAGGCAACTGGATATCGAATCAATACCAGTTGAAAAGGTAACCATGCACCAAATCAATAACAGTTGATTCACAATGAAGTAGCGAAAAACTAAAAACTAATTTCTAAAAATCTTTAAGCCTCCAATTCTTTCTAGCATTACCTAATCTTCAATATGGTGCTTACAAGTTTTACTCTGGCTTCAAACAATTTTCACTAGCGGCAAAAGGTAAACAGCAAATGACCTAACATGACAAGTGCTTACTGCTTCACACAAGTATTTTCATTTCCTACCTTTAATTTTAAGAAAACAATTAACAAGGTCTGCATGAAAACGGACAAAAGTATTTCCTGTCAACAGACATGCCAAAATATGCAAGATTCCAATATCAAGATTACAAAAACATATTATTCCCATAAATGAGTCTGGTTCCCAAATGACATCCATCCATGAAAAACCACTATCAGTGAAGCTTTCTCCTACATATGTAGTTGGTGTAATAATTGGAATTAACCTCAGGTATGCCTACCTGCAACTTTTAGTTTCCCTTTCAAGACAAGTAGAACCAGACTAGATAGTGCTTTTTTTCTCTGCTAACTTTGAAAAGAGAGGTTATACAAGATTTCCAAGTTTGCAGAGAAACAACTGTTTGAAAATTTTATAAGCCCATCAAGTCCTAGCTCATTCATACATGACCAGTTTACATTCTCTTAATCTAGAAAGTGTGAGGCTTCCTCCCCACACCATTTCAAATCTCCACAATCAAGAATATCTTCCTAGGCATTTCCATTGTGGAAAAACTTGCACTCTCATGAAACCTAGTCCTTTAGCCAACCAAATACAAGTCACATTAATCTTAATGATCTACAAGAAACACCGAGCTTGGCATTTTTAGTGTCCTCCATGTTTTTTGTGCCCAACTATACAGACATGCCAATGTTTTCATTTTGTCATTTCCCTAGTATACATGCTGGTCATTACCTGAAGAGGCATCCAAGCTTATACCTTGAATGACATACATGTGGAGAATTCATTTTGTTAGGCATATGTTAGTGTAAAGTGTATAAATGAAAATCAGAAAAAAGGGGAGCAATCAATGGAAGTTGAAAATTGAAGGGCATATAAAGTATAATTAGGAAAAGACCCTCTCATTAACACTTCCATACAGGCAACCAGGCATCAACGGCATTCAAAGAACAAACAAAACTGGAGTAGATTAATTTAATTCAACTGAAATATAAAATGTGAGGCTTGGAAAGTGCATACCAGGGGATCAACTATCCAACCATGGTATAAAGGAATGTCAAGCAAATCAAATATGGCACATTCTCGGGTAAACTCAAAATCATCTATCCTGCATGGTCATATAAGCTGGTTAAATAAATAAGAAAAAGCAGTGAGAGAGAGCGAGGGGTGAAGAGGCCTACCTCCTAAACTTTAGATTTACATCAATTCCAGTTGCAAGTCGTGGAAGCAAATCAATAGCATCTGCAATATTCTGCTGTTGATTTTCGACATATCCTGCATCTTTGTTCTGCATGATGAGAAAAACAATCTAAACAACATAACCAATAAAGAATAAGTATATTGAAGCAAACAAAAAAAAAATTGTTCATGGTGATTACATTTACATTACTGTTGGAATCAATCAATCGTTCTGCAACAAGGGATAGCAATTTCTCCTGTGAAACTTCAGCGCTATCTGGGCTCAAATTTAGATTGTTCTTTAGCAGAAGAACATTACCTATAGCAAGCCCACATGTTCATAATCAAACCACCTTTCTGATTGTAATTCCCACCAAAACTTGACAAGGTGGTCCTTTGCATATATTTTATGAAATAATCCATTAGCAGAAAATGTAAAAATATAATAATCTTTCAAGATAATGTAATCCAAAAACAGCAGCATTTGATGCTTAAACAACTGATCCCTTCATTTCACCGAGAAACTATTCTAGTGAGACAAATCACAAAATCCAAGCCTCTTTATGGTAGTTAAGAAAAGGCAGTGTAAAGAAAAAACTACATGAACTTCATTAACCAGAGTGTCAGGGGGACTATGTCTAACACAATTTTTTTGGGTTCAGTGAAGTCAACTGCTGAATTTCTTGGCACCGGAACCACAATTAGCTTAACAATAGAAAAGACAATATTTCTCTAAAAGCTCAATCCTAAGAGTTCTTGTTGCCAAAATAACAATGAACTTAACAAAAGAAAAGCATATTTTCACCTAAGCAGTGAATCCCAGCAGTAAACGAAACATGACTGAAGTTTTCTGTAAGAATTTACGATCAACTATCCCTAATAATGAGCTGAAATCCTAGCAGTCAAATTCTCAACTTACCACACAAGCAATTTCAAGATTGCACATCGTAGATTCTGTTTCTCCATAGGTTATCAACCAGTATTAGAACATTACACTTGCCATACCTACCTAAATTCCCTTCACATTCAGTTTTCTCTCAAAATTACATGCAAAATATAAAAAACCTTAAAAAATTGAGAACCTAAACTAAATGCCTAAGTTCTTTCAACCACAGTAGTGAAAAATATTACTTCACAACATCAATTTCAATTGCTTATTCCTTGCATTAAACTTCAATAACATTAAAAGGAACCTTAAAAATCACAGAAGCAGTTGATCAAATTAACGAATTTTCCAATTTGCATCATTAGCAACTCCAAATTACACCTAGTTAATCAATTAACCACTATTGAGAAGATATCCAAGAATTAAATTGTATTCTTAAGAAAAACAAGAAACGAATTTTCAAGACTGCCTAACCCGGTCATTTTCCATAATCAAATTAGATTGCAAACGAACTTCCCTGATTTCTCGGAAACCTAAAAACATTCTTTTCACTTTCGTAAAAAAAAAAAAAAAAAAACCAAGTGAACGAACGAGCAAGAAGGAGAGAGAAAATGATTACAGATGGCTAGCAGAGGACAAGGTCCATTGTCATTTTGGAGAACGATAGGAGTGGTACGGCCTAAGAACTCTATCGTTTTGGTTTTGTGAAGGCACTCCTTCTCTTGCTCTTTCACTGCTGCTACTTGTTGTCGATCTTGATTCTGGTTTTGTGATTCTTCGCTTGGAGGAGAAGAAGCCATTTCTTTTTTTGGTATTCAAGAAGAGGCTGGAGGATTGTGAAATTTTAACTTTGATCACGAGAAAGAGAGGTGTAAACGACGACTCGTTTTTAATGTTTTTACAATAATCTGTACTGTGGTATAAAGATTGAGGGAGTTTTTTTTTTTTTTTTAATATGGATGTTCGCTTATAAATATCTGAATTAATTTTATAAGTTTTAAAGTTTAATATCCTGAAATTTATCAAATTCAAATCAATAATTTTTAAAAAATAAATCTAAAGTTTAGCAGTTAAACTAACGGGCAGTCTCTTAACATTACTACTGTTTGTTTATTATTGGTAGAAATTATTTTTTTTCTTTTTAGTTTGGACGGTGAGACCAAAGTTTCCCCTCTATATATTTGATTTCGGTTATTTTTTCTACCTTCTTTTTCTATGTGCGTCAGGGGTGTCATGTAAAGCGGTAGAAATTGTTTTTTTTTAATATTTTTTATTTTTTAATATCTACATGTCAAAATAATTTAAAAATATTAAAAAATAATTTAAAAAAAACAAAACAAATTTAAAATTTCATGAAATACCGCCACAAACACACATCAGTGAATCAATACATGTTTTTCTTTTATAATGATCGTCCTAATAATTTATGATATTTTTAAGAAATCTTAAATATTTTATATTCCTAAGAAGTTGATGATGAAATTCAAAGCACTGATACGAGATAATTAATAAATTAAGACATAGAGTGCCACGTTGATATTTTTTTACTCGACCAAGAAGAAAAACAAATTTGCCGTGGACAATTGTTGTCGGCGGCATGCCTTGAAGATTAAAGTTTTGAAATTGTGTTGCATTATGACATCTTTTGTTATTGAAAATTCTGATTAGGGAAACATATGCAAGTTATTTTCCATTGCGAGTAGCAAGAAAAAGTTGTGGTAATAAATAAATAACTCGATTAGAAATATTTTTTTTATAAAAAAAAAGCATCCTCCGAACACGTTTCATAATTTGTTCTATAAATTGAAATGAAAATCATAAACTTGATTAATTACATTATTGAGAATTCCAAACTCATTCTTAACTCTCTTTATATTTGATACTGTGATAATTTTTACGTTTAATGTTTGAAAAATATATTTTAAATTATCAATAAATTATAATTTTTTTCAACCAGTTTTTTTTTAAAAGTTTTAAATAAAATTAAGTAGGTTAATTAAACAAACACTTTTATACCGAGCCTAACATCAAATATTCAGATTCCAAGTATTATTTATTTTAAATTAACTATATGGAAATTAAGGGATTTATTAGTTCAAGACTTGCTACTCTATTCAAAATATAAGAAAAGGAAAAATATCACTCATGTATTGCAACTTCGTGAAATTTTATCCTACTCAATGTTAACCGCTTAGACTTTGACTGGGTGGCAAGATTATGTTTTTTTATTCAAGTAAAACCTAAAATTATGGGAGGAGCAAGCACCTTTATTTATTTATTTATTTTTAATTCTCCAAACTATCACATTTAAAATCTCCTAGCTGACTGTTTAAAAACCACAACAAAAATTAGGTCAGCATTTATACAGGTAATAAAACCTGGCATTAATACAAAGATAATGGTACCACAGATTCAACAGAAAACAAGATCCTGTTGCTAGCACCGATGGACCATATATAAAATCAAGCGGACAGGCACGTCCAGGTTGTGAGAAGAATGGCTTGTTCTTGACAGGTAGGAGCTTTTCTTAAAAGCCGCACGAGTGAATCTGCCTAATTGGCAGATTTGAACTTTATCATGGAGATTGCAAAGGGGAAGTAAACTCCAGAGACTGGTTATACACAGAAATGGTAGATTCTGTAGAAGTTGCATGCATGAGATGGCAACTTTATAATGCCAACAGTTCAGGATTTGGCAAACCATACGTAGGATTAGTGTTTGTTTATTTATTTATTTATGAATACGTAGGTTTAAAATGTAATTTGTTTTCAAGTCTCTAAAAATTCTTTGGTATTATCATTGAAACTTAAAATGCAGTTTTTTTGAATTTTTTTATAAAGATAAATTTTCATATCTCTTGTTTATTTTAGCTAATACAATGTTTATAATCAGAAACTTTGTTTTCATCTAAGAAAATATATGATTTTAAAGCAAGATTTTTTAAAAAATATTAACATGGTATGTTCATATTTTCTATGATGTGAAAGCTTAAAAATTCATAAATGTGATAAAATTATGTTCAAAATTTATTTAAAATTTTTAATAATAAATATTTGATTTCAATCAAATTTCCATAAATAATTTATTATTAGTATTATTATTTCTAGATCAAACATGATAATTGAAAAAAATTATTAAGATTCAAGTAAAAATTTATAATAATATTTTTAAAAATATGTCAGAAAAATTGAATCTGGTAAATTTTTTCTGAAGTATTAAAAAAAATTAAAGAAATAAAAATCAAGAAAGGATCTGGCCTACGCGCGCTTAGGCATATGAATCTAGCCCTATTGTTGTTTGCCTTTTATTTTTTTGAAAAAAATAACAAGTTGTGTCATAATTTAGAAAATAGTCAACAAAGTATCAAGTCAAGCCTCTCTGTCTGACCCTATTGTCACCCATCTTGTATTTCTTTTAAAATAATAATAATAAGTGACAAATTATGTGCCATAATTTAAAAATTAGACACGCTTCCCAGGACTCGAACCCAGGGCCCCTACTTGTCAAGCGCATTAACCGATTAAACTATAACTTGGATTTATCATAAAATAATTTAACAAATATATTAAAATTTTATACGGTTCATATAAAAAAAATTACCATGAAAAATCCTAGTTTTTTTTTTTTTTTTTTTGTGTTTTTGGTTAATTATTTTATTGGGACAGTTCATTGTGATTCTAAAGAAGGAAAAAAAAAAGACAACAAGATATTATAAGTAAAGACTTTTGATTAATTGTTTTCCATTTTTTTAGCTTATTGCATTATGATTCCAAAGAATGAAGCATATATCTTCCCCTTAGTTTGACAGTTATGCAGGGTTACCGACTATCACATAAAAAATATTCTGAAAATAAGTGGATTTCTTCTTATTTTTTAATTAAAAATAAGAATTTACATATAAATTGATCACAATATAAAATATTATATTGTTTATATTCATATTCATTTATAAAATATTTCACTGTATTTATATCGTAATTGAAGTTTAGAATGCTTCTAAAACTAAAGATTATAATAAATGCATATCGTTATAAAAATAAAGTCAACAGTGGAACTCAAATTTTAAATTGAATACGTTTTTCCTTATCATTTAAATCAGCCATTCTATATAATAATCTTTAATCAGCGAAGTAAATCCTTGTCGGAGCACTTGCAAGCTGCAACGTGGGGGCACGAAAATTGGGCATAGGAGGTGGAACTGTTCAAAGCGAATCCACAAGAAAATGGAAATATTACCATATAAATGCGTACCGTTGTGACGGATCAAGATTTCTTCATTTTTTACACCACTGGGTAAAATATTTTTGGATCATTTTCAAAATTTAAAAAAAAAAACTCAAGGAAAAACACTCGCGTATAGAAAAAAGGTTGGGCTCAGGTTGAAACTCCAGCCCAACCGTCAAATAATATATTTTAGTTTATTTTTAAATCTAAAAATATGTGTTAAGTAGATTCGGTAGCCCGCGTCATGCTAAGAACCAAGCCCAATGAATGCTTGAAATAAGATGGACCGATATAATTTTTTTATTATGTTTGATGATATAGTATAAGATGTCTTTATAAAAATATTTTTAAATTAAAAATATATTAAAATAATATATATTTTTTATTTTTAATATCAATATATTAAAATCATCAAAAAAATATTTTTAAAAAATATTAATTTAAATAAAATTTTAAGAAAAAATCAATTTGAAAACTAAATTCAACCATAAAAACAAAAAACAATTAACCCACGACTAAAATAGTATTTGATATTGTGATAATGATTATTTTTTAGAATATTTTTTATTTAAAAATGAATGAAAATAATATTTTTATTATTTTTATATTATTATATCAAAATAATTCAAAAACTCATAAAAAAATTAATATGAAATAAAAAAATTAATTTTTTTTTAAATCTTGACATGGCTGAAAAATAAAGAGTACCTAAGCATTAAATGGAATGGGGTGGACGATGACAGAAAGCAATAGATGGCTTTAAAATGCTGCGACCAAGCAGTTGATGGTACCGAAGATTTGGAGGCATAGTTGAATTGCTTTTTAAAGTTTATTTTATTTGAAAATATATTAAAATAATATTTTTTTATTTATTAAAAATTAATTTTGATGTTAGTATATTAAAATAATCTAAAATATCTAAAATTAATAATTTAAAATAAAAAAATTATATTTTTTAAAAATATATAAAAAAAAGTCCTGAATTAAAAAAAGATGAAGGCCAATTGATAAGCTAGCTTCGTGAAAGAAAATCGTTTCGTGTTTACTATATAGATAAAAAGAAAATGGATCGTTGTATGAACAAGTGTTGTCTTCACAACGAGGCCTTTTCCTGGTGACCAGAGAAGGCTACTGTACGACACTGATAAAGTAAGGAGACATGTCAAATCCATATATTACCTGGCACTGTCCTTATTTTTTCTTTTCAACATAAAACAGCATTTGTATTCAGCCCCGCACTTTATAATGCGAACCTTACTTTTTCTTTTTTC
>Ga0307517_10007469_pt1 | contig 15907 bp, 4 predicted proteins | sample 23_EM_MG_FD_194515 | JGI IMG/M metagenome (GOLD analysis project Ga0307517, IMG submission 194515) | Populus trichocarpa ectomycorrhiza microbial communities from riparian zone in the Pacific Northwest, United States - 23_EM | ecosystem: Host-associated > Plants > Roots > Unclassified | place... | reverse complement strand
TTAAAAGACGATTTTTTTTTGTTATGCATTTAAATTTTGATGAGTTTTTCTAATTCATCTATATTTTTTTTCTTTTGTACTGATGAACTTTATAATAAAAAAAATATTTTCAAATAATATTTTTAATATATGCAGCCTTGCATAGTGTTTTTTTCCTTTTATTTTATTCAATCAATTTAATTTTTGTCTCTATTTCTATTATTGTTTGCTTAAATAAAAAAAATTATTTTAAAAAACAAACTTAGCAAACACAACTAGGTAAATGTCTCAGCTTGTGAGATTAAATATCTTGATCTACATGTGTCTCTCAATTTTTCTATTTTTATTTTTAGTTATCGTTTATGGTTTTTTTTTTCATTTATTAACATACATAGTTCTTAATTTATTTGATTACTTGTATGCACAATTTTTTTTATTCTCACTTGAATTTATTTTAACTACAAAAAGGTGTTGAAAAAGTCTGTGTATATAAAAAAATTTATTTGAAAAAAAAATATTTGACCCGCGGCAAAACATGTGTCAAATATCTATTAAAAACTAAAGGGTATGGGAAACTATTGTCCACCTACACTCATTGCAGTGTGGATTACAATAGTAATCCACAGTGTTTTGTTTTTTTTATTTTATTTGTTTTATTGAATTTTTGTTATGATTTTTGTTTCAAATTTGTTTTTGTCAATTTCATCTTTAAATATCTGAGTGGTTGAGAATTTGACTTTGTAATTTGTTTCTTCTTACTTTGTACTTCTTTAAGGTTAATGTGGTTTGCAAGTTTGTCAAAGCAACTCGGGTTGCCCCGGTTTACGGGTTTGGCAGGGTGTCTTTCTTTCTTTAATTGAATTTAACTTTTTTATAGTTTATTTTTTTCTCATATAGTTAAAAAAAATAGTATTCTAGAAAAGTCACGTTATTAAACTTTATAAAGTAACCAAAATTAAAGGGTGTAGGGAAACCATTGTTCACCCACATCTATTGCATTGTGGATTACAGTGTTTTGCTTCTTCTTCTTTTTTTGTTAAGATTTTTTTTAAAAAAATAGTTTTAGAGAAAAGTCATGTTATTAAACTTTATAAAATCCATGGACCTATTCATAAGTTTGATTGGTTGACCTAGTTCGTGGGTTTGGCGAGTTTTATTTTTTTTTTGTTTTTTTATTTTTTTTTTCATCTTTAGATATTGAGTTAATTATAAATTCAATTTCATAATTGGTTTCATTTTGTTTTCTATGAGGTTATCGTGGTCTAAAAAATCTAGGTATTATGTTGGTGTTTGATTTTGATATTGTCTATTTTTGTTATTATATAGTTAAACAAAAAATAGTTTCAAAAGGAAAAATTAAAATCTCAGTGGAGTCCATAACTCGATTTACAGGTTTAACGTGATAGTTCAAGTTACCCGATTCATAGGTTTGACGAGTTTACCCACTGACAAAATATGTTTTTGTTTGTCCTTTAATTATTTTTAATTATTTTTTTATTTCATCCATCAATATTAAATTGGTTGAAAAATAAACCGCATAATTTATTTTTGTTTGCTTTCTATAAGGTTATCATTGTCTCAAATAAGTGTTTATTTTCAGGTCGTTATTCGATTTTGTGAGCTTTTATTTTTATCATAAAATAAAATAAAATAAAAATATTTTATAAATTTTTTTTATTAAACCTAATAGATCTATGACCCGAGTTACGGGGGGACTGGGGTCGAATCAATATGTCATTGTCTCAATATTTAAAAAAAAATATCGTTTTGAATGAATTTTTTTAAAAAATTAAGTCATTTTTTTACTTATCATCAAGGTTACATTTGAACTTATAAAATCAATTTCAATTAAGTCACGCTAACTCTCACAAAGTTTAATTGAAAACTCGAGTTAGACTGAGTGCTAAATTGTAAGGTTTCAAAATTAACCCGCTTCATCAGCTTTGCTAACAATCAAAAAAATCTTTGTACTTTTAACATTTATTTTTATATTTAAAAAAAAATCTAATCCACGACAAAACACGAGTCCATTAACTAGTTTTTTTATTATTATTAACACGGGTGTCCAGACCAGCTTGCGCGCACCTCGACTAATCCCACGGGCCCTGAAGTCAATGACCATGTAAGCTTACAAATGGCCCTGAGGTTTGTGAGACTCGAACCGGTGACCTTTAGGGAGCAAATTTAAAATCTGTCCAATTAAACTACACCCCTTAGGGTTAACTAGTTTTTATTCTATGGGATATTGGGAGTGCATTGAAACATCCTGATATGCTACAAATAATCTCCAAAGCTACTACAACACATTTAGTTATACTTTAAATTCAATTTTCCTCGAGTAAAAACTAGAAATAACAGCAAATTGGATCAAAATAACCATCCCAATTTCCGGTTTTTGTGTTTGCTTTATTTAAATGAAAGCCTGGCTGAGGTTAGTGGTTGAAGGCAATAAGATTCGACTTACTAACCAGCCTCATGTCCATCAGAGAAGCAAGATGGAAACAGAAATAAAAGCAGGAAAGTAGTCTCATTAGCGATTCACGTCAAGCATATGCGGCATGTACTGTCCTTAATGGCAATGAGCTTGTCAAACATGGGATCAAACACGGTCAACAACATAACATAGAACAGAGATTATTGATCCAATCAGACTTTACAGCAGGCATACAAAATCCTCATTGATGTTCGTGGAAGAAGTACAAAAGTTTCAAATCAAAATTATCCTGATCCGAGCATCAAGCGACCATAGAATGGGACGGATCACAAAGACTTTCCACGAAACTAATGGGAAAAATAACCAGGCCAAGTTTCATATAGATGATGTCCATGCATGCTTGGAATTCACTTAAACCCTTGGGGGCGTGAGGAGGCGGTCCTTGCCAGACAGCCTCGTGCCAACCTTGAATCACAAAACGCACTCTTCTCCTTTATCAGAGAAACAATAGCAAAGTCTGGAGTCTGGAATTGCTTAACTTCAGAATTTACAAATTGCAACTAAAACAACAACAATCAAAGAATATTGCATGGTGAAGACAGACTTTGAATATGTGAAAGCAGCGACAAGTGACTGAGCTGACAGGCATTACTATACCCCCACCCACGACGGATCACCATATCCTCAGGAAAACATTTCAATTGCAGAACATTTCTATATCACCATCAGATGTCACAACCACACTACCAAAAGGAAACTCGCAATCATGACTCCAACAAAACACTCTTGTCCATCACATTATAAAATATCAAAGTGCACTTGAAACAAGTCTATGACACTGTTAAGTTTAGCTGTTCAAACACATATTTACAACACATTTTCTGTCAGCTATATTTTTAGGTTTCTCTGTTGGGTTTCAGGCCATATACAAAATAGTTATTTGATTTGGTTTCTTTCCCATGAAAAGACGCACATGACTAGAGGAGAGTGACCGCCGAGGTGAAGAGCCCATGAACTTCTACGTGTTTATTTATTGCTTAAATAACAAAATATTAACAAGAACATGAAAGGCCACAAACTTTCCAACTCTCTCTGTTACTCAAGGAATCTAACTAAATATTGACAAGGATTTGAAACAATGATCCAGAAATAAATTATACACCTCTAATGAATCTCTATCAAAAATTATAAGAAATTACTTACAGAATTTTTCCTCCTCTACTTTCATGGATAACGCATTCTGTTGATACATATCAATCTAGTGAATGCTCCAATATTGAATCAGATGGGAACTTGTAAGTCGAATCCAGGGGTGTCGTATTATTTCGGCCAACTGCTACTTTGTTATCATGGTTAAGGAAAAAAAACAAAAAGAAAAGGAAACAAAAATCTGTACAAAGATCCACAGCCAAAACTCCACACACCCCTTTACCAGCAGGATCTGTGCAGGTAAACCAGCTACCACGAATAAAAAAAAGAGTGGGTATAAGACCTGGAAAGTCGCTAACCAAAACTGCCAGATTGATGAAAGGTTAATGCGGCAGAGGCAAACAAAAAAAAATAACCTTTCTCCCCTCTAAATGTCACAGCACTCCTGTTAGAAACCCACTGGAGAGGCTAATGACAAAAAGTCACTGCCACTGATAAAAGAAACACCAGACTGTTCCAGCAAAAACAATGTGAAGTCTATAACTGAATTCTTTGGATTCAGAGGATGCAGACTGCAAGCTGAAGGGGCTGGCAAATTCGTATCATCTCATATGTGGTTTTTTCGTTCTACCCATCACCATTTAAGTCCTCAGAAGAAGCTTTTATCGCCTCAGCATTCATTAGAGCAACCACAGCCTTGTGAATTGCAAGATCTGCCCTGTAAAGCAATCTTTGTGCCCTTTCTCTCTTGATATTAGCCATATTGAGTGCATGCTTAGCTGCACCAGAAGCATCACGCAACCTGAATTCATCAAGATCTGAACCATTTAACTGTTCAAGGCCATGTCTCACATTAAAATCTATCTGGTGATGCTGCTGACTAGGCCAGTCAGAGAAACTTGCATTCCACCGATGAAATCCATTTCCCTGATCCATCATTCTCTGGTTATATAAAGCAGCCATCTGAGTACCATAGGGAGACACACAGGTCCCAGGTTTCTTTGACTTGGTCCTGCGAAGTTTCTGGAGATGATTTCTATCAGACCTATCACCTGTCATTGAGAAATATCTAGGGGCACAAGCATCTTGTGGTGAGAAGAACCTGGGTGATATCCGAGGCAATGGGGAATCATCAAAAGATTCATTGTTATGTATTGGATATATAGTCTTTTCATCTCCAGAAGCAAAGCCATTTATTCTTCTTCCTAGGAAAACAAATATAATATGATTAAGGTGAAAGTTGAGAAGCACATTAAGGAACGGAAATGGAGAAAATATCAATGGGTAAAAAAAGTTACCATAAGGATGAAAGCCATCATGATCTCCTGCAAAAGCATTGCTTTTTCCAGCAACTGAAAATTTCCTGTGTGACCTTTGTTTTGATCCCTTGTTAGGCACTTCCAAACCCCGAGGTTTCAAACAGAAAGCATACATGGGTGGCTTGTCTTCGAGTGCAACCTTCCCATGGCATCCACTGGGGAGGCTTGTGCTGCTTCTTTCCATTGCTTGCTCCCACTCCCTCAATTGCTGCTGATACCTTTCCCAGAGTGGTGGCTGCATAAAAAGCATAGTTGCACATCTTGTCATGCCAAAAAATATGTTTAACAGAAAACATATCAGCATATAAATGGCGCATACAAGAACACAGCATATTAAAAGATAAAACAAGTTTGACAAAGTTACATGCTGGACCATAAGATTAGAGAACTGCCTGGTCAAATTGAAGTAAAATGATACATTTTTTATTCCATTAATACAGATGTGAATAGTGGTCATGCAACAGTTGGTCATTGAATAATTCAACAGAAGACTAAACTCTCGGTCCATTAATACAGATGTGAATAGCGGAAACAATAGTTTCCTATCTGTGCACGATACAGTTTATCTTTCCCTTTGAAACTCTCTCCGGGCTCATTTATCCCAGCTGTTTTTTTTTTCTAGACCCTATATCATAGGTATATATGCTGCTTCATCAATATTTAGCTCCTTTCCTAAGCTAATATGTAACTTGACTGGGATTATTTAATCAAGACAAATGAGCTGAGATTTTTTACTAGACCATAAATCATAGGTCCATATGCTGCTTCATCAATATTTAGCTCCTGATCTAAGCTAACATGTAACTTGACTAGGATTATTTATCAAGAAACTTGTCCTTCATCTAATTCTTACTCATCTGTTTCAATGAGTACTTGAACAACCAAACTATAGCTCCAAAGGCTCCTTTACACCTCCTCCCTTTTAAATTCATACAAGCATGACTTTTCTTCATATCTTGGATTTATAAAATACAATGCTTTATTGTTAACAACCTCAAGATCATGATTATTTCATCAGAACCAAATACTTAAACTTCTACCAAGAAAACAGGCAAATCTTCATAACCTTATGCTGAACCAAAAATTATGTCAACCATAGCTCAAACACAAAAAAAAATAACGGAAAATAAACAGCAATTTCAGAAGGTACCTGGAGATGACGGATCAGAGGCATTCTCTTCCTCTGCCTCTTATGCTGCCAATATTCATGGATGATTTTGATGGCTCCTGTGGGCCCAATTCCAGCCATAAGTTTCATTATTTCATCAGATGTAAACTGGTCCCGCTGTTGAGAATATGCAGCCTTCTCAAACATGTCCATCGCCTTCTCAAACATTTCTTCTGAAATCTGCCGTGAACTACTGTTGACTTCTGGAGAACTTCGATTTTTCAGCATCCACTTTTCATCATCACTATCCATATCATATAACACCCTTGATGGATTCAAAGCCAACTCAACATCTGTTTCCAGCTGCCGAAAGTACTTAAAACCCCGGAAAAATGGTGCTTCTATTCCATTATCATCATTTTCCTCTATCAGGCAGACCCCAGGAATAGGAATGTTTTTAACTGATGCAGCTCGCATGTTCCGATTGTAGCATTCTTCATGCATCTCTTTAAAAAGAACCCACTGACTCCTATCAGGAAATTCCAATGTCCATTCTTTTCCTCCTTTCCACATCATAGCATGTGTAAACCGATTTGTTGACCCAGTTTGCAGAAACTGATGTGCCTTGTATGAATACTTTGTAGTTCCTGAAAGCTTAATACCAAGCCTCCACTCATTATGATCGAAAAGCTCTAGTACAACCTGCACCCCACATTCTCTCCATCCTTTGTCACCATTTGTAATCAACACATTTGCATCACAAGACAACAACTCTAAGTTTCTTTCAGAACCCCTGGAAATGTCTGAAGTCCTCTTCTCAGTGGCTGTCCTGATTCGTTTATGTGAAAACCCTTTCTGCTGTTGTCCTCTATTCCTCGGGCTGTAATCAAAACCTCCTAAAGGCAATGTATAAGAAACATGTGTCCGTGGCTTCTTAGGTCCATTACCAAAATTGTTTTGAAGAAAGTCAGTCCTTCCATCAGACCACCCAAAAGATGCAGAACTACTTCTATTTCGATACCAGGTACTTCTGCGAGCAGTAGGGTTTGGGCTGGGAATAATGCCACCATTCATATTCCATGACAGATCAGAGGACCGTTGAACACTGTGTAATTCCTTATTAACATGCTGGTTCAAATTAACTGATGGAATTTCAACCGTAATACCCTTCAGAAGAGTACGAGAACCAGGATCAGTCCCATCAACTGTTTGTGACTCTGGTTTAGCACGAGATATGCATCCATCAAAGTCAGCACCCATCGACAAAGCTTTAAAATCATTACCAGGAGTACCATCTAAATATTCTTTGGAGCAGTCCTCTACACTAGAACAGCTGTCAGCCAGCAAACCACTGGATTTTTCTGGATGCTCTATTGAATCGTGATCCAGAAAGTTAATGTGCATCATACTATGTTCCATAAGCATCTTCAGATGCAAACCCAAAAAGAAAGTAGGAGCAGCAGTAAAAGAAAGCGCAAATGAAGGTAAATATCTGTTTTTATCAGACTTAGAGGAAGACAGATTAGCATTAACACAAGTAGATTCTCTGGAGAACCCCACGAGACCGATGCTCTCTCTAGACCTCCTATGCGAGACCTGATTAACAAAAAATATCATAGCAGTTAATAACAATCCTGAAAGAAAAAAAAAAACACCGTGCAGCCATTCAGAATTGCAGTGCAAAGGATTGCACAGTTGTCCCAAACAAGGGTAACTATGCTGCAGCAATTGGTCTCATCAGATTAATGATTACAATAATCAAAACAAAAATGAACATAAAATAATGTAACAGGACAAAAAAAGCCACACGACACGTATGTAGAGAATAAGAGAAAACACGGAGGGAAAAACATCACGAAAAGGAATTTATTTTCCAGGGAAAAATCTGGAAGCAAAAGTAAAAGCTGCAAGTCATCTTCAAAAGCATATTTAACTATATAAGGTTAAAGTACCTTATTTAAGGTGGCATCACTGCAGGCCCAAGGACTAAGGAGCTGATTCATTCCACATTGCAAGGCCTTCACATTATCATAAGTGCATTCAGACAGAGGTAATTGCCTAGAAAGCAAGCAATGCTTTTTGAGCTTATGGTCCAGGTATATCCACTTTGAATTCTCTACTTCAGAGAAGTTGTAGAATGCAAAGGCAAACTGCTTTCTGAAATCTTGAATGCAAGAGAATTTGAACCTGATTGAAGTTATTGGCAACTGGAAGTCAGCACATTTCCCCTGCTGCTCATTAGGTTGATAAAATATTGTCAAGACCAGGAAAACAAAAGCTACAGCCTCTTTCAAGCAACCTTCAAACAGGAGAAACCTCAATCCAACCCCATTATCGACAAAAAGCATCTCTAAATGAATCCTTGGCCATGTAGTCATAAGCATACCATACTGAAGCAGTGCCATAGCATGGATCAACCAAACAATTTCTGAGCCAAATGAGTAGTGACGGGGGACAGAAGGCAATAGGAAGCTTAACTTGAACCTGAACCATCTTGGTTCTATGGCAGAAATATTTAATCTCAGCAACCCTGCTTTATTAGTTGACCATAAAGGATCAAAAGCATCCAACCTATCCAAATCCTCATCAGGATTCAATCTTCCAAGAGAAGTATCATGCTCTTCCAAAGCCCCAGAATTAACAGTATGACGCACCAGAGATCTAACAGATTCTGCTACACTAGCAGAAATATGAACACCCTTGGATTCATGACACAACACATTGCTTGTCTCGCGGAACCGCTTCCTGTAATAAACAATAGGGAGCTTACTACCTTTGGGGTAAACAGGCTTCTCCATCACAGGCAAACCACTCCTTCCATCAGTGGCGACACTCTCTGATGAAGCAGAATTACTACATAACTTGCCTCTATCCCTGTTTAGGGAAGACAGTGGTGTCCTAGTAGAAGATAGATAAGAAGTTTTCTGTTTCTTCAAGGCACAAAGAGGAGAAGATTTGACTCTATGAGTAGATCGAGCCAACCACGAGATGATAGGCTCTGAGTCCATATAAGCCCCTTCATAGCTATCATCCTCTGTCATCAGGTCCCTCTTTTCTTTTCTAGACATCAGTTTTTCCTTTCCCCCATTGGAGCACTTGTTTCTTGTCACTGACCTTTTCCTTCTGGTCTTAGCTGGAACTTCACAAGGGAGCATCAAGAGTTTAAATCTTTCATTTTGGAGATTAATCCATTCCTCATCCCGGTCATCATATTTTACATGATGAAGCTTCCTATCTTTGTCATAGTCACCAACAAGACCATGATACCAACTCTGGTCCAAAGGCCAAAAGACCTTTATTCTCCGGTTGAGAACCCAATGTGCATCCAAGTCCCCAGAGAAAATTTCATAATAATGGCGCCGTTTCCTCGTGTTACCCTTCTCTTTGTTCTGTTTCCTAGGTCGTAATACTCTACCATCAGTATCAACAGATGAAGATTCAGATCCAGAGACATAGCTAGACTCACGAGCAGCAAATTCTTGGAAACCATCTTTAGATGGTGAGGCTGAGGCTTTGCTGTTTGAAGAAAAACCCGTGCAGCTTGGATCAAATCGTGATGATAGCATCATTGCTGCATTCTCTTCAAGATTCTCCTCATCCTCATCGTGCAAAACATCACTGATCTTTATAGAAGCATCAACTGATGGGTCAGCCTCCTTGGTTCTTTTCTTGTTAGACACCATATCCTTTTTTTTCCTACTCCGCTTCCTCAGTGACTTTTTCAGAGATGAATCCCCATTATTAACAACCAAAGGGCAATTGTCAGACTTCTTCAACGATGAATCTCTTTTTGTAGCAACTGAATGATCATCATGCCCGTCTTCTTCCTTCAAATGCCTACTTGCATCCAATTCACCATTTCTATTTTCTTTCAAATCATCAGAACCTTTCTTCTGTTTAGCCTTTGAATGCTCAACCTGCTTAGCTTTACCTTCACCAGTTAACTTGCTAGCCTGATCCACATCACCCACTACACTAACCAAAATCACCACTGCCTTCGACTCCTGACTGCCATTCTCAACCCCTTTACCCTCATCTTCACCAGTTGACTTATCAGCCTGGTCAGCATTGTCCACTTCCCTGCCAAGCCCTCTTGCCAGCTTGCCCCCTTCACTACCATTGTCCACCTTCCTTCGCCCCACAAAACCCCGTTTTCGCCTAGGAATTTTAACAGCCCCGTCTTCCAAGGGTAACGAAGCACCACTAAACCCATTACTATCAGCCAGTCTCTGAATCAACCCAGTCCTCGGGTCCTTCAAACCTGAACTCAAACTCCCATTATACACTTCCTTTAAACTCTTACTATAGCTACTGTTAACATTCTTAAAACTACTAATGCAAACCTCCTTTCTACTCTTCTTGTTTTTATGTCCCTTCTCATCATCACCTATACCACCACCCTTCCGCTTCAAATTATTACTATTTTGATACCATTTTGAATTTTTAGTTTCATAGAGACTCTTGAGATCCAAGGATCTCGACTTCTTAGGAATTCCCACTCCATGAGACTTTCCTACTCTATTTTCCATCAATCCAAACACCAAAAACCAAAATCCCTTATTTTCAAATCCCAATCATGCATTTTCAGATCTGTAAAAAAAACAAAAACCACACCAAATGACCAAAATTACCCTCTAAATTACCAAAATTCAAGCATTAGCACACCAAACAAAACAATCAAGGCCTTATTATCACCAACTAACCCAGAATTGACCAAATAACATCCAAAGGGACAAAATAAAAAACGTACCTGGATTGAAATACTGCGAGAATTCGATTTCTCGAGAGAAATATGAAGATCACGTGCATGGAACATGGATCAGTATGTGAATCTATGAATTGCGAATTAAAACCCTAACCGAATTGTTGAATTTAGTCACTAATTTTTCGATAATTTGAGGGATTTGTTTTTTGGTTAACGTGGGAAACAGAGAGGAGCTAGGGTTTCTTTTGGTTTCACGAGAAGAGGGGTTTTGATTCGAAAATAAAAAGAAAATAAAATTAAAATAGTGACAAGAATAGAAAATATTTCCAGTCCTTTCGATTATGCTACGTGGAATAATTCAAAACGTCAGATACTAAACCCTCAATTATTTATCATCCGTACGATTAATAAATAAAATCGGCGGTGAAGATGAGCTGTTTGACACGTGGAGAGGTAGGATTTTAAATTGGTGAGAGAGGAGCGGTAGTTAAGCGGCTCGGTTTTTGCTAGATTTGTATATTTTCGCAAGATAAAACTAATAGCTTTAATTTACTATTCCTTTTATTTGTTTGTTAACTATTCTTCGTGTCTTTTATATAAGCTTATTTTTTTATTTTAAAAATATTTAAAAAAATAAAATTTTTAATTTTTTAAAAAATATATTTTTAATGTATTAATATCAAAAATAAATTTAAAAAATAAAAAAATATTATTAAATCAAACACACTTTAAAAAAATAGTCCTTAACACAATATAAACTCAAAATATCGAGAACGCCATCAGGATTTTTTTATTTATGAGGCGCCATTAAGGAAACTAGAGAGCTAACGCAATGGAGAAAATAGGTGGATGTGTACTCTCGCTTAATTGGAGTGAAGCGTGGATTTGATGGAGGAAGAGCTTGAAGCCTTGATTGGATAGAAGAGGTAGAGGCTGGAAGAGCCAGATACGTGGATTATGTATTCGGGGAAAATAAGTGGAATACTTTTAGAAATAAAGGTTGCTAGTTCTGTTGCAGTTCAAGTTCTGTTTTTTCAATTAAAATGTTATGTTTTGGTTCAGAGTATTTCATCATGTGTGTATATATATTCAAAGTATCAATTAAACAAATATAATTTAAATTTAAATTCAAGAATAAATTAATTTGAAATTATACAATTCAAATTTTAAACAAGAGTAAAAAAAATAAGAGTTGAATTAATATAATCTTATTGACTCGATGAGTCAAAATACAACTTGAATAATTAGTAAAAATATAGTTTAACTAAAAAAAATCAAGATAACATCTTTTTTAAAAATATATATTAAGAAGACAACATATTGGATCGACCCGGTTCAACTTGGGTTAACATTTCACCTTTCAAATTCACGACCCGGGTCAAGAGACTATGATAACCTCAAATTAAGCAAATAAAAAAAAATAAAGCTCAATTCTCAATAAACTCATTATTGAATAATGAAATTGGAAAAGTTTAATTTAAAAAAAGAACGCGATAAAATGACCTAAGTTTACTCGGGTTATGAGATTAGGATAATTTCATAGAAAACAAACCGAAACAAACGACAAAACTTAATTTATAATCAACCAAATGTTGAAAATATTGAACGATAAAACTAAAAAAAATTAATTCAAATAATAGACAAAAAAAACTCGAGTTAATTGTGTTAATCCGTCAAACTCGTGATTTTGATTATGAGAATGAGATAACCATAAAAAAACAAACTACAATAAATTATGAAGTCTAGTATCCAGTAAACAAGGTGCTGGAGGGTGAAATTAGAGAACAAACATATATTTATTTTAAAAAAAAAAAAAAAGCAAACAAAATACGCTATTTGGCTGGAACAGGACGGCTATAATGGAACTGGAACATTCCGATTGTAATTTGGGTAGAATTTCCAAATCAGACCGAGATTTTCAAGTGAGATGAAATCTATTTTAGTTTGTTCTGTTTTTTGAACTGGATGACATATAATGATAATTCCATACAAAACTGAATGGAATTGACAACATTGTTAGATATTAGAAATTTCATTTCTTGTAAATTTTTATGGATTTATTTATTTATTTTTGCAATTTTGTAGTCACGCTCATTGCATCATGTTTTTAGATAATAACGAGATTGATGACCAGCGTTAGGTCACCGATCAGATCAAATTTTTGCTAATATAAAAAAAGATATTCAAGCGATGGTAGTGCCTTTAAAGAAGCAAAAAAATAAACTCAGTTAATTTAATAACATAATTAAAAAAAAAACAAGCAACAACGATACATAGATCAAACAAAAAAATAGCAATACTTAATTAAAAAAAAACAAGTTGCTAATACCATACATGAGATGAGAAGAAAAAAAAGCCCAACAGAGTCTCATTATCGCTTCATCATGAACAATGTCGTGCCATCAGAAAGAGTTCACTAAGATGGTTTTAACGCCACTATGAAAGATTGTACGACAACATTGAAAGAAATTGCATGCGCTGGTAGAACAATGACTTGAAAAACAAACTAAACAAAATATCATGAAGTTAACATTTCATGCTTATATTTACTCAATTAATTTAATTTAATTTAAAAATATTTTTTAAAAAATCAAAATTTATTAAAAGAACAAAAAATAAAAATACTCGAGATAATTTAATTCATTTTCAAAATCATTAAAATAGAACTCATTGACACAACATATAAAGGGGGGCGAGTTAAAAATTTATTTTAACCTAAAGCATCTATAATACATCATAAAAATCTAACCAAACCATATATAAACTTCAAAATACCTCAAAAGCATCTAAAAAATCAAAATCAACAAAAAATAAATAAAACGAAAGCTGGTTTCATTTTTCAATATTGTTTATAGAAAAAAAAAATCTATTACTATTTAACTTCTCTCGTCAAATAGAACTCATTGACACCAATAACAACGAGTTTTGTATATGAAAAGATATCAAACCAACTACTTTTTTTCTCTTCTCATGGTTTTCAAGCGACTTTCTCTTTATTCTCTCTAAATAGAGGATTGAAATATAAAGAAAATAATTTTTTTGACTTAATTTGAAATTGCAAGTAATATAAGTACCATAAAGATATAAAAGGGAAATTACAAGGACAAAAAAAGAACTTTTCTTCCTGTTTTATACCGGCCATAAGGTTTTTTTTTTTTTTTACATTTCGATCCCTTTTTTTTAATCTCCTTAACACATTTTTTCTCATATTGGCGATTAATTTAGGAATAGAGGCTGCAATTAAAAATAGAAACTTTAAGGATCGAATTAAAAAAAAAAAACATTAATGATACTATAGTGAAAAGGCTTATCGTTTTTATTTATTATACAATAGTCACCTAGCTTGGTCTAGATGGTTATATGTAATTATTTTAGGTGGTTATATTACTCAATTGTATTATATAACGAGTGTTTTTTTTTTCTTCTGAATTCAATGAAAATTTTTTCAAAAAACTTTATTTTTTCTAGTTTGTTTATGATTTTTATTATTTGTTTTTAAGGCTTTCTAGTTTATTTAGGTTAGTTTTTGGATTTATTTAAAAAACTATAAACTTATTAGAGAGAGGTAAACTACTTGAAAATGAAATATTTAATAATTTTATTTTTTTTTGTATTTATTGTTTGTTTTGTATTATTTTTATTTACCTCGCAACGTCTTCTCATTTTAGAGAGACCTTCTGGATGCCACCATAGATTTGGTATTTTGTTGGTTCTCGTTAATGCCTTTCACGGGGAAAAAAGAAGAAGAAGAAGAGAGAAGCTAAAAAAGAATGACAGCTAGAAATGTCTGGTATTTCTTTTTATTTGATAATAAAGGTATTCTCAAGTTAACTTATGATAAAAATTGTTTGAGAGTATGGTTTGATTGTTTTTAAAGTGTTTTTACGCAGAAATGTATTAAAATAATATATTTTTTTATTTTTTAAAAATTATTTTTGATATCAGCGCATCAAAATGATATAAAAATACTAAAAAAATATTAATTTAAAGCAAGGAAAAAAATAAAAAAATTTTAAATTTTTTTAAAAATATTTTTTAAACGTAAAAACAAATAGGATGTTCCGAGAGATTTTAAAAGCACACCCTCCACATCGATATGATTCTCTTAAAGAAACAAAAAATATTGATGATGGGCTAGTGTTTGAATCTAAAATTTTTTAAAAAGAAACGAACATTCCTAACCATAATAGAAATTTCTTGAAGCTATCTAGAGGTTTAATAAAACTATTTATTATCTCTAAAAAAAAAAAATTTCAAATGTATTCTTTCAAAAATTTTAGATAAAACCCCACGTGATCTTGTTTATGCTTAGCCAATGAAGAAGGCAATAAATCAAACATTGTTCGTTCGAGACACCTGATACTAGTTAAAAAGGTATCTTGTATCAAACCTTGTTTTCATATGCAGTGAAGTTAAATACTAATTGTCAGAGTCTATTTTACCTGCTATTTATTGTGGATCAAATAAATATTTAATTACTTGATTAGATGAATGTTTTGATAAAAAAATCTTAATTTGTTAAAGAGACATTAACAAAGTTTAGATTTGTCAAATTAACCGGATGGAATAATTTTTATATAATTTAATATTTAATTTGAATTAAATAAAAAATCAGGTGAAAAAATTTTAAAATTAACCTGTAAACTAAGTTTAACAACAACAACAAACAACTTTCAATAATACAGACACGTTTTATTTTTACATTTAGTTTTATTTTCTTTTATTTGAGCTGTAACGCATCACGACCTTATTTATAAACTAGTTTCTTACCAACTAAAGAAAACAACACGCAATTCGTCCACCATGATTATTTATTTTGTTCAGCTGCCACAATAATTCTGGTGTTAATTATCACTGATAATGCTGGTGACGTTTCAAGACATTATATTGAATACTTACTTCAAGCAATAACTTTAAAAAGAATTAAATTTTTTTAAATTAATATATTTTTAATATTTTTAAATTATTTTGATATGCTGATATCAAAAATAATTTTTAAAAAATAAAAAAATATTATTTTAATATATTTTTGAATGAAAAACATTTTAAAAAACAACCGTAACTATATGTTTAATAACTTGATAAATGGATATTAAACTATTTTATAGAAAAAGCATAAAAAACTGTACATCCAAGGGAGAAAAAATGAAAGAAAAGATGACATGGATTTAGAAATGAATGACAACGAACACAAGGAATTAAAAGCACCTTGG
>Ga0307517_10007468_pt1 | contig 15908 bp, 19 predicted proteins | sample 23_EM_MG_FD_194515 | JGI IMG/M metagenome (GOLD analysis project Ga0307517, IMG submission 194515) | Populus trichocarpa ectomycorrhiza microbial communities from riparian zone in the Pacific Northwest, United States - 23_EM | ecosystem: Host-associated > Plants > Roots > Unclassified | place... | reverse complement strand
ACGTCTTCCGTCAGCCCAGAGCAACTCTGTAAAGCTATTGAGTTCACTATCCAGCAACTTGAATGTGACAGCACACTCACATAAAACGTCACGTTCTTCAGCGTTCGACCCAGGGTATCCGCAGCCCATGTCGGAAAAGTATGGATCAGCTTCCAGGACGCGAATTCCAGTGTGACGCTCCTCAAGCCCCGGACTTGTAGAAGCAAGGGCTGTTCTTCCTCCTTCAGCAGCTGCACGTTCGCCCTGAGGTATCCGATCGAAGATAACGTTGGCAAGATGTCAGCGAAGGTCTTGACCTCGGACGGGGTGCACTCGAATGAATCCAGGCTCGTATTCGCGCGCAGCGCGAGAACGTCACGACAATTCTGAACCTGTTCTGATGACAATATCGGCAAGGTTATCCCTAAACACAGGCGTTAACTCGGGAGCACTTTGGGTGCATGATCGTGATCGAGAGGGAAGCATCGGGACATACGGATGTGACGGATGTATTTGGCCAGTGCAGGATGAAGCAGTATCGTGTCGAAAGCCGATGCATGCTGCACAAGAAAGAACAAGGATCACTTTCACGGCATCAGGATGTATGTGGCTGGGACTAAACTGACCCTAAGTGCGGGATTTGACGATTGGCTGAAGTGATAGCCGATGGAGCGATACAATATGGGCGCAGCTGCGGCGAGGAAAGTCTGGCAGACGAGACAGAGGTGAGACAGATCGTGTTGGTCCAGATGCGTGAAGATGAGCTCGAGGACATCGAGGTTGAGGTTGTCGGCAGAGACCATGAACTGCGCCCCGGGCTTTCGGTTGTAGGGGATAGTTGATGCCACAGGACAAACGGCAATCGGGGGATGCCGAAAACCTTGTAGGTGCGGCACTGGAGGCTTCACTCTTTGACCGACGCCCCCCACCTGCCGTTCCCCATCGTCGTCGCCGTCGTCCGCGATGTCGCGCTCCTCAGCCTCCCTGGAGTCTCTAAGCTCACCCTCACCAACCCCTCCGCCCCCCAAGCAACGCGACTCCCCACCTCCCCAGTCTAATCACGACCCTGCCGGCCTGGACAGCGGCTCCGAGTTATCAGAGTTGACAGAAGACGAACAGGACTCCTCAGAAACCAAGTCCAAGACCAGCATTCGCAAACAGCCCACCCGAAGGACGCGAAGAAGTCTCATTCCAGATCAGATGTGGGGATGGTACAAGAAGAAGTCGCTCTCTGAGGAAAAATCCAAACCCTCCGAACCCCCAGACTCTTCCACCCACACAGATCATAGGAACGGCGTCGACAAAGAGTCAAACTCCGTCTACGACGACGACGACCCCGATGACGCCCCCGACTCGCCCCAGGGATGTCATGATCAGCCTCAGCCACCGCCAGCCAACTCGGCCAACAAACCCTCGAACGACTCGGACTCGGACTCGGAACCAGACCAGACTGAACAAGTCCAGGTCAAAGTCAGAAAACCTGTCGCCCGTCCCGACGAGGATTCTGATTCCGAGTCTGAGGCTTCCGAGGTCGCGGACGAGGACGATGGCGAGGGGGAGAGGACCGAGTCTGAAGATGAAGAAGAACCCAGTCGCGGGAGCAACTTCCCTGGAGAGACCATAAGCCCAGAAGAACTCGAAACACCTAATCCCGAGATGGCGGACGACGCCAACAATATGGAGGTGGATATCGTCCCCATTGCCCCAACCGCCGTCGTGGCCGCCTCATCTATCATGGCTGGTAACACCGTTATCGAATCTCCCTCCCCTCCCTCTTCGGCATCCAGCTCACGATCACCCTCTCCTACCCCACCCAAGGTTGAAAAGACCAAACTCGTTGCCACTCCCGGGAAGGATGCCCCCGACACCTCTGTTCTCCCAGAAGACGCCGATGTGGCCGCAGAAGACGAAGAAGATGACGCTGAGCTCGGGGCAGATATGCAGCCCGCTCATCGCGCTGAAGCCCTTGATGTGTTGGCCACCATCGAACTCAAGTTCGCTCTACTACGGGAGAAACTTTATGTGGAGAAGATGGAAGCACTCGCTTGGGAGGAGGCTCTTGTTGCTAACGGTACGTGCTCTCAACCCATTGTATGCGCCCGCTTTCGTCCAAGATTCGTTAATCATCGATCCACCACAGGTATCCACCCCGAACTTATCCATCTCGACGAGGAATTATCAAAGAGGAGGGACAAACGTCTCGAATTGGCCTCCCGACGCCGTACATACGAGGTGAACGACGCTACGAAGCGGAAACGCGCCGCCGAAAACGCGGTGTGGAGTTGGTGGAAGGTGCTGTCCTGCTCAAACGCCCGGGCTTGGTGATTGACACGTCCAGTAGTACGAGCGCGACGAACTTCAAGTTGAAATGCTCGCGGAAACAAACAGAAAGCGAAGGCGACTGGAACGAGAGCGCAGAGCTCTGGAACGACCACAGCCCAGTACGTCATTCGCGCTATATGCTCGTCTTTCCGTGATCTAAGCTGGAATCCCACTCCAGTTCGGCATATTCCACATATCCCACCAGAACTGCCCCCACCAATTACACTACGAGATCTCACGCGAAACATGGCCTACGCATATGCACCTGGACATATGCTGGGTATGACCGGCGCCTACCCATCACTTACCATGTTATCCGGCATCGATGTCGAGGGCGACCTCGAGTTCTTGAACCAAAACCGCAGAGGATGGGATATGCACCGTGGAGCCGGCAACCTTCAGATGTTACACCACCACCCCTTCGAATCGTACGGACCGGTGATGGATAACGTTCCTGGTTACGGAATCCTGCCTCCTGGTTCCCAGCCATCGACGTCATCGACCATTCCGAACTATCCAGCTCCACCACATCCGTACAATCAACATCCGCCACAACAACACTCTATCCCTAGCCATAGTGGACGTGATAGGGATAGGGAACGCGAGCGGGAGCGCGATAGGGAACGTGACAGGGAACGTGACAGGCAGTTTGCCGCGGACCCTACATTACCTCACCCAAACAACTTCGCTCCTCCGAGATCGATATCTCCCGTTCATGTTAATGCCAACGGAATGTTGAAAGTACCGAATGGATGGATGTCAGGACCGGGAATCATCCCTGCTGATGAACGGGTCCCAACTGGAAAAGAATCCCGACGCGAGCGGGAGAGGGAGGAGGCTAGGGCAAACCGCGAAGAACGTGAAAGGGAAAGGGAGCGCGAGCGTGAACAAAGAGACAGGGAGGGTTTGGACCGCGAGAGGAATCATCAACTCCACCTCATGCAGCAACAACAGCAAAGACACCAACAACACCAACCTGGCGGTCCCGTACCCCCACCGCAACAACACCCGCACCACCATCACCATCACGTCGTTCACCACCACCATCCAATGCCACCTCCACCATCCTCGTATAACCACAATCAATCAGGGTACCCTAATCACGGGAACCTGAGTCCGAGGAGAGTAGCGAGAGACTTGGAGTACAGTCGACCAAGGTCAAATCCACCGTTGCCTACGGAGGTCATTGACCTCAACTCCTCTTCCGTGCCAAATAAGCGCTCTATGGTCAACGTCTCACCTGTCCTTTCCTCCGGTCGTGACCAACGTGAGAGGGAGAGGGAGCGCGAGCAACGCGAAAGGGAACGCGGGGAACGCGAGCGAGAAATTCACGAGCAGAACTCTCGTATGCCCCCGATGGGTCACACACGACCTTCCTCGAGGAACGCGCCAAACATTGGACCTGGGATGGTTGAACACCAACGGTTACCACTGCTCCCCAACCCCAATGGTGATCGAGACCGTGAACGTGAAAGGGACAGGGACAGGGACAGGGACAGGGACAGAGAACGAGAGAGGGAGAGGGAAAGGGAGAGGGAAAGGGTGACGTCGTTTGTGATACCCCCGTCTCAAGCCACCCAGGCTCACTTTCCGACGACTGCAGACGCAGTACCAAAGGTCGTGAGGGAGGTCAGGGAGCGGAGAGAACCTGGGCCCGGGCTGCCAGCTCCGGAAGAGTTGATGATATGAGAAGGGTTTTCGTGCCCTTCTTCCTGGCCACCTCTCCCCTTTGCTTTCCTCTGACATTTTTCAGATACTATTAGCGTTTACAACACTGCTCTGATTCCTTGGTTTAGCTCATCGCTGTTCTGCAGATCCTTTCCGCGTTATATCCATTTTATCCCCTTTTTATCTTTACGCGTGCATGGATTTCCCTCTCCATCCCACCTGGGCACCGATTCACCACTCCTCCACCGTCTACTGTCGACGCCACATCTACTCCGCATCCCCCACATACATAGTCTGTGTTTTCCCGACCTTTTCTTACGATTTGCTTCAATGTTAATAACCCATCCGTCCGTGTCCTCGCTCTCATATCCCATCTGTGCCTCCCGCGTACTATGATATGATATCTTTTTTTCGAGTCCCTGTCTCTACTATTCTCCCCTTTTTTCCCGTAGAGTTATAGCATGTAATTGGAAGGAAACATATAGTTGATATCGCTCACTCGCTCCTGAATGAAAAGCCGTCGACCCATTCTCGGGCATCTCGGATCCTAAGGGGAACTTGAGGTGTGGTTTGCCCGTTTGCATCGTTCGAAAACCCCGTGGGTTTCTTAGTGAAGGGAGGCACCGTTAACTCGAATGCTGGAAAAAAAAATGGGTGTACGCTATAGTTAGTACGCGCATTACGGTATCATCCGCCGGGGGGTTTCTACCTTTTCTCCCCGTCACCCATACCCAGGGAACCCGTAGCGTTGCCCGTGGCCCAATGAATGGCCGAGACCTGTCGACCTCGTAGTAACTGCTGTAGTCATTACGCTAGGGAACGATATCACGGCACCGACCTGCCTTGACGGTCCGGACCGAACTTGTGAGAATGCCAAAGCGCATATATAGTGATCGACCATCAGCTAACATTACATAAGATACCTCATTCCCGACCGATGTCTTCCGCAAACCGGGTTGTTTTCCATGGATCAAAGGTCCTCCTTCCAGGTCGCGATGAGCTCACTGAGGCTTCTATCGTGGTCGATGGTGACAAGGGAACGATACTCTCCGTCATCGAAGGACCCTTGGGCCAGATCGGCGAAAACGTCGAGGTCATCGACGCAGGGGATAATGTCATCCTACCCGGGCTCGTAGAGTAGGTCCCTCGCGTTTGCGTTTCTTCATGGGGTGACCGAGGCTGACGAGCCTCTTCTCCCAAGCGTACACGTGCACTTGAATGAACCAGGTCGCACGGATTGGGAAGGTTTCTGGACAGGTACCAGGGCTGCCCTTTCCGGAGGCGTGACGACCGTCGTGGACATGCCGCTCAACTCTATCCCTCCAACGACGACCGTGGAGAACCTGACGATCAAACGCGATGCTGCCCAGGGTCAGTGTTGGACGGACGTCGGCTTCTGGGGTGGTGTCATCCCCGGTAACGAGGTAAACTCGATATCCAGAGTATAGCAGTTTCGCCGAAAATCGCTCAACGACCCGAAGAACCACCTTGTGCCCCTAGTCGAAGCGGGCGTCCGGGGATTCAAGTGCTTCATGATCGAAAGTGGAGTGGAGGTCTCGCAATTGTGTACACTATACCACCGCCTGGAGTGCTGACGCAGAACGTAGGAATTCCCATGCGTGACAGAGCAAGACCTCCATAAGTCAATGTCTGCTCTTGAGGATCAACCCTCGACCGTCCTGGCCTTCCATGCCGAACTAGATACCCTAGAAGGGCCCCTACCCGACGTCTCCTCCCACGACCAAACCCACTACTCCACCTTCCTCAAATCTCGTCCCCAACACCTCGAAACAAACGCCATCTCCCTCATAACCAAACTCCAAACCCGCTTTTCCTTGCGCTGCCACATCGTCCACCTCTCCGCTGCTTCCGCTCTCCCAATCATCCGGAAAGCCAAAGCCGAGGGGGCGAAATTGACCGTGGAGACTTGTTTCCATTACCTTTGTCTGTCATCCGACGAGATTCCGGATGGGAAACCGGAATTCAAGTGTTGTCCTCCCATCAGGGATAACGCCAATCGCGAATTGCTCTGGGAGGCTTTGAAAGACGGAACAATTGACTTTGTCGTGTCCGACCACAGCCCGTGCGTAGCAGACCTAAAGAAGCTAGACGAAGGCGATATCATGTCCGCCTGGGGCGGTATCAGCACTCTCGGTTTGGGTCTTAGCCTCTTATGGACCGAGAGCCAGAAAAACCAGAACGGAGTCGGGTTGAACCAGATTATCCAATGGACGAGCACGGCCACCGCCAAACACGCTGGCTTGGACGCGGTCAAAGGCGCGATAAAGGTTGGCACAGATGCAGATCTCGTGTTTTGGGATCCCAAAGCCGAGTTCCAGGTAAGGGTTACCAAGAGCCCGCTTCTTTCTTTTGCTTACACAGAAGCGCTTGCATCATTAGGTGACTCGGGAATCCCTCCAGTTCAGAAACAAGCTATCGCCCTATCAGGGCTTCACCCTCAAGGGACAGGTCCAACAAGTCTATCTTCGCGGAAAACTCGCCTACAACAAGGACAAAGGTTTTGACGGGTCCTCTCCGATGGGAAAGCTTCTGTAAGCGTCGCCGCAGGCATAGAACGTTCATATTTGGCTGCCCTCCCTCTGTGGAATGGTATAATAGACATCCAGCACCACACTGGAGTTTCAACGTTTCAACGATGGTAGGCGCAGCCATTGAGTGTCGATCTTTTGCTGTCAGCAAGAGGTCAAAGTATTCAGAAATTCTAATTATATCGGTTACGCGAAGGAAAATTGCAGAATAAAACATGATTGTATGCAGAGTCCATGAGAGAGGAGAGTCTGGAACGAGTGGATGGGTAGTAATAAGTGTCAAGAGGAGGTATTGTAAGGAGAGGGAGGGAGGGATAGAGAAAATCGATAGCACGAGTACAAAACGAGTGAGAAGAAAAATCTGTCCGTGAGATGTTATCAACATGAATAGGGGAGACATAAGTCTTTTGGGTTCCCTCTAGGCGTGACTAAGTAACGCCCTATCGATGGCCGCGTTGATCGTAGTCTTTCGAGCGTTGAGGTCCATATTGAACCTCTCCTCTAGCCGCCTCCTGATCTCGCGTTTGGTGATCGTGTTCAAATCCGCGTCACGAAGGAGTTCTTGAACAGCACGGTCAAGCTGGGCATCCGACGGTCCATCCCAGATATCCATGTCTTCCGGTGTCCTTGTCCCGGGAATGTCACCGAGATAATTCGAAGCGCGAGTTTGTTGCTGCTGGGGATAGTAGCCGTTAAATTGTTGGCTGTTACCCGTCATGTTGTACCCCATCTCGTTCCCTGGGGTATTACGGCCAGAATGAGGACCTGAGTGGTAACCAGGAGGTTGGTACATCATGCTGCCCATCTGGGAAGGAGCGGGAGAATACGCCCTCGACATAGCTGGCTCATAGTACGTCTCGTGGCCATAAACGGATGCCGTGCGGGATTCAGCGTAACCATCGTTGTGAAGCTTGGGTGGGGCCCAAGAGCCAATACTGTGGTTCGATTCCTTGTCCCAAAGCTCGTTTTCCTGTAAACCTGTGTAAGCAGCCGCAAAACAAGCGTGTCGCTGTGGTCAACTCACGTAATCGTTCCAGGATTTCAAGGGAATCGAACGAGGGTCGAATTTACCCTCATCCTATCGCAATCGCCAATTACCGTATTAGCACGTAGGATCGTGGGAGGCAAAGCAGACAACAACTTACGTGGACAATCATCTTCTTTCCTGATTCACCTAACACAACACGAGTGGCACCCCAGGAGAAATCGTCCATCCTCCAGAAAGAATACAACGGCAAAAGGAATGAGAAGGCGGGGATAGCAAGGATATAGAACACCATCCATCCGATCATGTCCCATTTACGGCGGAGTACGAATACTAAGGCTTGTAAACCGTATACCGCAGCGATGAGGACGAGAGAAATGGTGGGAACGCTCCTGCCCTCTCCAACGACGAGATAGACCAGGTACGCGATCTGTAGTCCTGTTAGTAGGGAGAAAAACATAAGCTTTCAGAAGACATACGTAAGCGACAGTGACAGGTTGGATGATTGTCGAGACTAAATCGATCATAACCACGAATCGCATAGAGAAACAACAGAAACCACAAAGTTGGTCCAGGAACGCCAATTCGCCCAAGTTATGCACCGTAGAATTGATCCAACGGCGACGCTGAGACACCAGCACCTTCCAATCGTCCGGAGCGACAGTGTATGCGTGAGCATCCCGGACGAACTGTGTCTTGTAAGTGGGGAAGTGTTTCAGAAGCAAAGTCGTCAAGTATCGATCTTCTCCTAGATGCAACAAGTTCTTCATGTGAAGTGTGTCGACCCGGTTTTCTGAGTAGTCGTGAAGAAGTTGGTTGGAGATGAAGAGGGGTTTATGGGTGTCGGGGGTGCGCAGACGGTAGAGGGTGAAACAGCCGGGAAGACAAGTAACCGATCCAAAGAGACTTTCAAAAGCCTTGGCCATGTGATGTGAGATGAAGTACTCGTAGACCTGCATCATGGTAACTACGGATTGTTTCGAATTTGCCAACGATGTTTCTCCACAGGCACCGATCAGTTTCTTGTCATGGACCATCCTGCAATTCCATCATCAGGTGCGAGCGTGGACCCCAGAATCTGGAAGTACATACCCAGAGATCAACCGATTGAGAGCCAATGGATCAACCGTGGTATCGGCATCAACCATGAACAGGTACTCGTAGAATGTCGGGTTTACGCCAATGACGTTCTTGATCTGGTGATAAATCTCCAGTTCCAGCGGGTTCATCGGTGTGTTGAAGTGGACCTAGACTTCGAATTTAGCCACAAAGGAGTTGGATTCAGCTCAGGACATCGCTGACCTTGTTCAAGAAATGCATGAGCATCATCTGGGAATCACGTTTACCACGATTTCCAGGACGAGCTTTCTCCGACGGCTTGCCGCACTTGGCGACGACAATGTAAGGCACAACGTGCCCATTGACTTCGTAAAGACCCGAGTAAACTTTGCCCATGTTGTGCTGCTTGGCTCCCTCTCCCAAAGAGATGAAGCTGAGCGGTTCGACGTCTCTGCTGGTGTTGTGACCGAGGATATCGAGCACAATCCTTGGCGTAGGGCGATCGTTTCCGGAACCAACGATCATACCGTCGCAAATGATGAACAACAGTTTCCGTTTGTCGTCATACTTGAGGTTCGCCAATGAGTCGATCGTCCCTCTCAACCCGTGCTCTCCTTCCGTATAACAAGGGACCTGGCAAATGACGAACTTATCATGATCTTCAGGCGCGCGGGGGGATCCGAAGTTGATCGAAGCCAGAAACTTGAATCCGATGACGCTAACCATCATGATCGAGAGGGCCAACAAGATGTACGTCGCGAATTGACACTGGGCGGAATTGCGGTTGTCGACTTTTCCGATGGTGTATAAGTTCCTCAAGCAGACCTTTTGTCTCGCAAGGATGTCCGAGTTTATGTTGAGGCCGTCCAGCAGTTTTGTGATATCCCCTCCAGAGTTGTAGGTGAAAATGTCGATAACGGCCTGGTGCATGAACTGGGTGGAAACTGGCGGAGGGACCTGGTTGCCCGGAGCCGCCCGACCGGGGGGAGTCTTCACGTAACTCGTGACTTCGTAGACGAGGCCGTTGTAAATACCGACCAGGCGTCCAGAGGTGGCCATGTTCCTGATCTCTTTCGGTGCGTACCCGATGAATCCTTTGCGGTTGTTCCATCGCATGACGGTCATTACCTCCCAGTACCAGTCCGGTCGCGAGTCAGTGGTGGAGTAACGGAAGTCATGATATGGAATATTTGGATCGGTCCTGTTCCTGGTGTCCAGCGTGACGTAGGGACTAACATTTCCGTCGATGCCATTACACAGGGCGCTGACCTGTGGGGAAGTGGTCAGGGTCGATACGTTCCGATTGTTCCAGTCTGCTCACCTGCACAGGAAAGATATCGTCCGCAAAAGTTCCTCCGTACTCCATAATCGATCTCATTGACACAACATCGACCTGCCTCTGGTGCGTCTGAGCCACCTGGGTTAGATCGAATACCTCTCCTCGAATGGCTGTGAAGACGTTATTTGGATCTGTCGTCAACGAGTGGGTGGCCAGCTCGCCAGTGCTGAAAACGTGCTGAGTCGGGCAAATCAAATTGCCCAGCACGGCGATAACGAAGACCGTACAAGCGCAAATGAACCAAATAATCATGTTCAGCGCCAACTTCTCCCTCCACGCCTGCTGGACGTCAATTCTCTTCATCCGTCCGAACCACCTCAAGAAGGGAGTCGGACACCAGAAGGTGAGCATCCAACATAATGCAACCCATCTCCTACGAGCAGAAGTCTCCTTCAACACTTCTGCTGTCTCGCCCTCTTGGATCTCGCCCGGGATGGGATCCTTCTCCATCAGGGCCTTGTTATCCATATTGTGGAACATGTTCCTGGAGGGGGCATAGGATTCGGATCCAAGGTGGGACAAGCTGTCATCGCGATTGCTCGTCAACGCACTACGGGCATCGTAGTCGTCTTCCCTGAAGGACTTGTGTTCGTCGTAATCTTCGTAGTCTCCGCGGAAGGGGGCGGCATGAGCTACAAGAGGGAGCTGTTGGGTTGATTCGTAGAAATCCTGTCGATATGGATCTGCAGAAACTGGATCAAGCTCCAGGCCAGGTGTCTGGTAGGGAGCATATGGGTCTGGGCCGCGTGGGGTAAGACCAGCCTCTGTCTCAGCATCTCGCATCTTGTTCCTCTTCTGCTCCTCGACATCGTGAGCACGAAGCTGATCTTCGAGTCTCTGGAAGGCCTGATGAGAAAGGAAAGCCTGGAGTAGATTTCAGAAATCATCGCCACTTAACAAAGGACAGTAAGAGACAAACCTTGTATTGTCCCAAAACGACATCGTGATCACTCAATCCCATAGCAGCCCTGGTCTGTTCGACCCTCTCTTGGTTTGAGCCCTCGGAGATACCGAAAGCAGCCAACGGCTCCCGGTATCTGTCGACAAACTCCCGATGGGTCATGCCGACAGGGAACGTATGTGCGGACCTCCTCGTGATCTCCGCTAACCCGACACTCCTGACCTGCCCCTTCACTGAACGCCCCTCCAGCTGATTGGGAAGTTGGGAATCGTTGGGGTTGATACAGAAGACATACCACGATTGAGTTTCTTCCAAGGTCTCAAACAGGGTGTCGAGAGCGGACCTAAACTCGCCAGCGATACAGGGGATGCCGCCGGCCGAAGGAGGTGCGTTGGCGTCATCGTCTTCACGCTCCTTCTCGTCGATATCGCCAAGAGCGGGAATACGCTTGATCGTGTTTTTTCTACGGGTGGACGGCGCTCGCATGGGTTTCACAGGCTGCTGAGCGGCGACAATGGTGTCTTCATCTCGGGGATGAGCCTGGACGGCAATGGCTTTGGCGGAGAATAGGCCCTTGATGAAAGGGTTGATCGAGCCGGAATTCTCCCCGCTGGACGACTCGGGGTTTCCTCTCAACAGAGAAACAAAGTCCGGGCTGAGGGCGTCGACGTTACGCTCGATGAAACCTTCAGAAGAATACGTGACAGGCCCGCTGTAATGATTGACGGTGAATGTCGGGAATCCGGATCGGTCGGGGTTCCCAAGCTTGAAGGATGAGTGGCTGTTCCATCGTTTAGCAAAGGCTTCGACCATGGTGTGGTCGGTCTTCTTCGGGGCCCTACGTGCCTGGTCGTCCATGATGTGAATCAGGCCACCGGGTCGATGTTGGAGAAGTCGAAGGCATTCGGAGTTGTCAAAGTACGAGATACGGGGGATGTGATGGGCGATTCCTTCAGCTGTGTACTCCGGGAGATGGTTCTCGAACATGGTTTTCTGAATGAAATTCTGGAGTCGTTCATTGGCGAAGTTGACACAGAATTGGTCGAGAGAGTTGGCACGACTGGTCATGTTCTGTGGTCCGGGAAGATCGAATAAGCCTATGAATGTGACGAAATCGTCGCGACATAGCCGTTGGTTGATATGCTCGTTCAACCAAGCGAAAAGCAACGAGTAGAGGGTTTTGGCCAGGTCGTCTCGGTTGTCGGTAGCGCCATCAGGATCGAGGAAGACCGTACACAACTCCTTCTTTAAGAGCTTGGTCTTGTACGAAAGCGCGGTCTCCAACGCCGGTGCGGTTACCCCCAAAAATTCAGCGACGATGGCGAGGATATCAGTGTTTCGCACCACCGCGGCATCCTCGTTTCGATGACGATCGATCGTGAACTCGAGGTTTCCAAGGTGAAGGATAGCCGCAATGAGTTGGCAAGTTTGGGCAACGTGACGCTTGGAGAAGCCAGCGTTTTTTAGTGCGTGCTTGAGGTGATCAAATCGAATACCATCGTCGTCCCTTCCGCCTTGTCTGGGATTGCCCGCCCGTTGGCCAAGGTAACGGTAAGTGTTTTTTTCTGTCAAATGAAGGTGTTGGCGCTCTTCAGCGGAGGCACCGGCGACGAGGTAGTAAAAAATATGGAAGTTTCGTTCTCCAGACGGGGGTGTCGAAACGCGATTTCGTTCCAAGTAGTAGTCCAAGGTCTTTATTCCGCACAGGCGACCGCGTTCAGTAAACTGAAGTTCGGTATACTTGCCGAAACGCGAGGCGTTCGCGTTGAAGAGGGTACGAGCGTTGCCGAAACTCTCTAGCACGAACTCTGCGGCGGGGATTTGTGTAACCAACTTGGAGCCCTTCTTGCCCGGATTGCTGACACTGAGCTCGAGCAAGGTCTTAATCGCGAGCCGCCTATTCTCTGACTTGCCGCCACCTGACTCTCCACTGGAATCCAGATGTGAGACAAGATCGGTTAGTTAAAACCGAAGAGAACAAACCTAAAAATAATGCATTGGTCCTGAGTAGTACGTCGCATGTGGTAGTAGGCATTGTTGGCGAGCTGGAAAATATGGGGAGGGAGAAGAGTTTTTTGCTCGGAGGTGTTGCGATACTCTGAGGCATATTTTGCGAGAACGGAATCCGCGTTGCTGGGAACATATTTATGGGGGTTTATGACGACCAGAGCGGAGGAGTTGATTGCGGTGTAGATGTTGTCAGTGAGAAAGCGTTCTCTGAGGCAGGAGACTATGGTGTCGTCCGAGGCGTCTGGGAGGGTGGTGAGGTCGGTGACATTCTCGAGCTGCTGATGGTAGGCGGACGACTGCCTGTTCATCGTCATCGTAAGAACTGTCACCTGCTTGCTGGCTCGCAGCTGGGCAGACGCGGACCCTGGTGGTGGTACGTGGGAGAGGCGGTGAACGGAGAGATGACCAGAGCCTGAACTGGCTCGTTGCAAAAGCTGAAGGGGACGGGAACCCAAACCACGTGGTCCGTCGGCCAGAAATTAATCGGGATTTTCCTATTTTTTCCGCTCTTTATTTCCACCACTTCGATTCCACCCCTGTAAGCGTCTACGAGAGACACCACTAAGCTCTCTTCGAATATGCCGAAGCTCGGCGAACCTCCAGGCAGCCCCCCGCAGACTCTGCAACAAGGCCGACGGGACACATCCGCTGCCGGAGCGGCGGTGCAACGAAGTGTGATGCCGTCAGTGATGGGATTTCCCATTCTTGCCCGGTTCTCGATTATCGCCTGGGGTCTCCCTATTCTGTTCCACTCCCCTCTTCCTCTGAAGGGGTTTCTGTGTGGAACAAGAGCCCTACTCGATCCCGTTCACCGTGCTACACTCAACAGAGATCCTTCGCGACGGGTCGGGGCTTTTCTCGCACTTGATGAAGTGAGGCCATCAGGGTCTTATAGGGGCCAATGCCGTCCGTTCCGGGGTCACTCTGATGTATACATTACCCGAGTAGGGCTCACATTGGGTTCGCGGGACGGGCGAACAGAAACCTCGTCAGTTGCGGCGGGCGAAGCCCACACTAACACATATGTTACGTTTACTCATAGTCATTGCCCCTCGGTTGTTTCTCAGCTCCATCCGTGGTGACCTTGTTTGTTCGGTTTGATAACCCCCAGTACTGTAGAAGCCCAGTGTATCACCCACCAGACCGGAGCACTACCATTCTTGAGATCTGAGAAGCCAACTGAGCTTGTTCTCCCTGCCGCCCGTCAGCTGGAGGCATGGAAATCCGCTTCTCACCTACATAATGGCGTCTCACGACATTCTCTAGCCCCAGTGGGTCACGATTCGGAAAGTCTAACTGGTGGCGTAGCACGGATCTTCGCAGAGTGGTATGGCGGTCTTACCTCGATAACAACGCGGTCTGTGACTGACACAGGTCAGACTTGACCCTGCCCGTCCTCCCGCACGAGCCTGCCCTTTGTACTTTCCCTACCACGCGTCTTTTCGTTTGTGTCACAATGACGTTGATCGAATTACATACTGTTGTCAGTTCCAGTGAGGATTCTTCAACGGATTACAATATGGTACAGAACAAACAAGAGGTGAGGTTCGGACCTACCCACTCAACAGGCCCAAGCGAGGGGTCCCGATTTCCGACTTCAAATCAATACTGCTGCCGTCAACACGGGCACTCCCCCACCCAACCTCTCCAACCATAACACGACCATGGGTGCGGTGGAACTTGACCGTTCTCTTCCTCCCCTCCCCAGTAGGATCTTCTACCTCATCACTGACATTGACCACAGGAGGGCCCATGTCCGAAGACAACGAGAAAGTACCCTCGTAGGTGGGATGTAGGTCAACGTCGATCGGCCCCGCGAGAGTTTTCGAGGTCAGGGTAAGAGTAGAGTCGACCGGGGCGCCGTCAAAGTTGAGGCGAACGGGAGAAATGCCGGATCCCGTATCGATGAAGAAGGACCCCCCAGATGGAGCCCGTACCTGACCTTCGGTATCGACAGCGAAGAGAGAGAACCTGGTATGGATCGCACCGCCGTGTGTTGTGATCGCAGCGGCGGTCGGAGGCTGCTGGGAGGTTGTAGCGTTGCTGACCATGAAAACGTTGGCAGTGATGGGACCCATGAACGTCTTTAGTACTAGGGACTCGGTCACGGTGAAGTTTCCGTGAATACTCCCATCGAGGGTACCGATATCTAACTTGTCAGCCTCGACATTCTAGAAGTATAATAGGGGGCGATAATGAGAATGTCGCCGGAATAAATACGGGAGGAAACCTACGTCAACTGATACACCTCCGGCTACAGACCTGATAGAGAACGTTCCCGGCTTGATGTTTATGCCACCGAAGTGGACACCGAAAACGGGGACGGAGATGACGACGCTCTGCACCTCGAACGGCTCGCTGAACTTCGGCAAACGGACTGTCACTTCAGCTAGCATCGGCCTTCGCCCGCGGGCAGGCATTGGGGCCTGAAACTGGATCAGGTCGCCGCGTGGGATGAAGCAGGTGATTATCGATTGTCACTCACGAAAATTCCAATACCAACGCCCGTGATATCCTCCAACGCGCAGAACTTGGTCTGACCAAACGTCTGATTATCATACTCGACGCGGAAGTCGACGATAGCGTCGTCCTTCAACGAGGCATCTTCAACGAACTCGACTTTGCCGATGACTGCGCCTTCCACGACGAAGTATAACCCTTCTTCGCTCAGTGGGAGAGTGACGTTGCTGCGTGAAGACCAACGCTGGTTCGACTCTACAACATCAGAATCCCACCACTGTGCTTCTCGACCGCATTTTTTCTGGACCTCGCCTGTCAGACGTATCGTGGTCCTGCGATGAAAGGGACACTCACTGCACGTGGAAGATTGGAGATTTCGTCGCCATCGAAGGGCCAAGGGCCACCACCAAAGTGAATCCAATGAGGGTAGAGGAAGGAGTGTAGCGCATAGACTAGGAGTTCAATCGCAATCAAGGCTCCTCCGACCTTGAGCACCAGTTTGAGAAGTGACAGGCGAGAGGCTGGCTGTGGCGTAACCTGGAAATCTTTTTCGAGGAGTGGTTCAGATTCCCCATCCTTGCTCTGGGGTTGTGGCTGTTGTAAGGCGAGGTCCATATCGATGGGGAGCTAAAGAGA
>Ga0307517_10007467_pt1 | contig 15910 bp, 13 predicted proteins | sample 23_EM_MG_FD_194515 | JGI IMG/M metagenome (GOLD analysis project Ga0307517, IMG submission 194515) | Populus trichocarpa ectomycorrhiza microbial communities from riparian zone in the Pacific Northwest, United States - 23_EM | ecosystem: Host-associated > Plants > Roots > Unclassified | place... | reverse complement strand
TTGCTCAGGGGCATAACCAACAGTAAGCTGGTGATGTACACCTTCATCATCACAAAACAAAATTCCTTGGAAGTATATTCCTTGCCTCTGTCACTAAGGCTTTGAGTCGACAGCCACTTTGCTTCTCAGCTGCATTCTTTCATTTTTGTTTTGAAAACTTCAGATCTTTCTTTCAAGAAGTACATCCAAGTCATTTTTGAGAAGTTATCAATAAATAGGATGAAGTACTTGCTGTTGTCAAGAGAGGGAGTCCTCATGAGACCACAGACGTCAGTATGCTACACGTTTTGCTTTTACAGCGGGAGTGACTCCACGTATTGCTTGACGTAAAACAGAAAACAGTTAAAGCTTACGTGAAGCTCTCCTGGCTGTGCCAGATGGTAAGGATTTTCAAGCTAACTTGATAAAATTCCACGTTTGTTAGAAATTCAATTTTCCATGAATTGATCGAAGTTGTCCTGGAGTGGTTCTAGCAGGGACGCCAGTTATATTGCAAACACCTTTCCTTCCTCAGCTCTTCCTCTCCTTATCAGTCGAGTCACCGCTTCGCCCCTCGGTAAGCGTTTTCTTTTTTCATTCATTGATTGATTCAAGCCTTTAATTTTCCTTTGACAAGGTCGGTTTTCTCACGGTTCGAGACAACGAAGCATTTTTCACGCATAAGCAAATGTGCCGCTGTTTCCGCAACTACAAATTTTGACACAGAGTTGGAGGGCGCGCCAGGCCCTTGCAGTAGTGCAACGCATGGGCGACGCTTGAGAATCCCAGTAGCAAGCTACTGCGGTGGATCCTCCCCTTTAAAAAATTAATTTAATATCGTGTGGACCTATGGCCCACGTATCAGATATTAAACTGATAAGAACAGATACTACACTTGATCTTAGCCAAAAGGCCGAGAAAGGTATGATTTGAACGATGGCTTCGATTTCGTTTTATAGGCACAGCTCTCAACAGTATCTTATGATTTATCGATGTGGGATATGAGCACCTACCTACCTTTCTTTCACTTCTTCCTTCTCTGCTCCCTTTGAGTCCTCCTGTGTTAAAAACATATTTTTTATATATCAGAAAATAATATAATTACATTGGAGATGTTAATCTGGCTTTTAGTATTCACTTTGATAGCTTGTTCTTAAGGAAGAGAAATTAATTAAAAATCTTGGAAGTTGTAAACTTCTTATAGATGGGTCTCACAAGTTATAAAATCCATGCTAAGTGTCATATGTTATGTATATTATTTGAATCCTTTAATGACTAACTCATGACGGAGAGGTTCATGAAACTCAAATCAGTTGAAGTAATGATAACATCTTAAGAGTGATTGGCAAAGTTTCACTTAAATCGATCTTCTTCGCTGCCATTGTTTTTTGCTTAACATCTCTACAGCATACGGCTATTATATATGCAGGCAGTAGTGTCATGGCAAATAACCTCAACAAGAGGCTGGAGGTGGTTGGTGTGGCTCTAACCTTATTGTTTCCCCGTTAGTGTCAAATTTGATGCATAGGATGCTTACGATTTGTTGAATTGGGAGGTTTCCTTGATCATCGCAGATAGGTCCCTTCTGCTTCAGAGTTCGAAATGCATGCCTGCTGTGCTAAAAGTTTCAGTGAGGTAGTCAGTGGGACTGCAGGAGTGTTGCTGATTGGATTGCAATAAAGGTAATTAGAAGTAATATAGTGCCTTAAAGGATGAATGTTTGTATATGATTTCTCAATTGAATAAAAGGATACAGCTCAAAAGAAGTATTGCTGTCAACAACAAATTTCCGTCATAAGTTCTAGGATGGCTCAATTACCAACAACTGCTTGGCACTTAGGTTAATTCATTTTACATCCACTCTCTTTGTGTGTTTGGCTGGGAGATATGGAGATTTTTTTAAAAAAATATAATTCTTTTAAAATACAAATTATACCTCATAAAAATAAAAAATATATACTTTTTATTTTTTATGTGAATTTCATAAATAAATAAAAATAATCATATCTCCAACCTAAACACCCGATTATGACAATCCTCACGCCACAGAAATCTCAGCTCTCCAAACCCAACATAGATGCAGCAGGTATAGAAGACTCTACAAATGTGTAGGCTCAATCCTCCTTGCAAATGGTACGAAAAACAAAATCCCCTAAATCTCAAATTAGGCCGATGTTAGACCAATACCTATCGCATCAAACCTCTAAGTAAAGTCCATTTAAATATATTTGTGAGAGTAGCAAGTACAAACAGCAACTCTCACTACGCCTTTCACTAACGAACTACTCCCGCCACAAAAAAGAAAACTGACAGACTTATCCAAACAAAACAACACAAGCTAAGAGATAACACTTCCACCATAAATTCATCAATGGCTGCGCTACCATCCTCTCCTTCTCTGCAACTCTCAACAACAACCATAACAGCAACCCATTTCCCTTATCCACGTGCCGCGTTCCCAATCAAACCTCACGCGCCCAAACAATCCTCCATCACCCGCGCCACCACAGATGACAACAAAGCAGACACTACCCAAGAGCCCGAGTCGAAACCCGGATCCGCATCCGACGACCAATTTGAGAGCCGCCTGTCCCAGGTCCGACTCCGATACAGAAGCGGGACCGGCAAGAAAGCAGAGCTCCGGAAAGCAAAGAAAGGGAAATCTGGGTCCGGGTCAGGATCGGGAATGTACCTGCCTCCAGTTCCTTTAAAGAAATCGGTTTCTGATGGGTTAAAAGTGGAATTCGGGTTTAGCCCGTACAGTGAAAGGGTAAACGGGCGGATCGCAATTCTTGGGCTATCAGCTTTGTTATTAGTAGAGCTTGCAGCGGGTAAAAGTGTAATTAATTATCACACTCCAGCAATTGTGGTGATTCAGATTTATTTTGTAGCTGCGGTGACTGCTTTGTATGTTAAGTACGAGAAAGAGAAGGTTAGCATCTGGCCTGAGTCTGCTCCTAGTGAGGAATGAATGAGTAAATTGTTAGCAAAGAAAAATGATGTTTTAACACCTTTTCTTTTCTGTAATATTAGTTTGTTTTGAAGCCATGTTTAGTCTACGCCAGTTTTTTATTTCATTGTTTATTCATGGATGAGGCAGATGAATTATGATTTTTTTTATATAAAAAAAATGACTCGATGGAAATAAATTTTAGACATTTTCATCAGATAAAAATTTCTTGGCGTGTTCTATTCTTTGAATGTGTTTCATTTGGAATGCTAGACGTTCTGGATGGAAAATGTTGGACCTATACGTTTCTGGAATGCATCTCCTCTGTTTACGGATTCATTGGATGAAAACAGGAATTAAAAAAAAAAATATGCATACTGGCAAGATCGGGAGAAATGCTGCAAAAGTTACCCAGCATTTGACATGTTTTACGGCCTTCAAGTTATTAATAATAATAGAGACGGGTTTCTTAGGTGCTTCTGCGTCCATTGTTTTATTCCCAGTGATATTCCTAATAACGTAGAATTAGATCAGAACCCAAGTTTCAATCACACACCAGGCGATCAGATAGTGTGTATGATATTCCGGTAGTTTTTATGATTGTAATTTGAAAAAAATTATTTTATAAAAATATTTTTAGTTAAGAGGGGTTTGATATTTATATATGTTTGATTAAAACTGTGATTGAATTTGAAGTTGAATAAAAAGTAGTATAATATGTTTGGTTAAAAAATTATTTTTTAAATTAAGGTTATAAAAATAATTAATAAATATATATTAATATTGATGGTTTTAAATTTAAATATTATAGATTTAACTATTGCTATTACATCATGAAATAAATAATACTTTATATAAAATATTTTTTATTATTCAATTAAACTATTTATAATTCTATCACGTATGAAATACATCCGACACTACAGTTTTCTTGGTTTCTTAAACGCGCAACAACATCAAATAAAATATAATCAGGAATAAAATTAAAATTGCAATCAAATTCTGTAAATATTACATTATTAATAAAATACAATTAAAAATAAAAAATAACAGAGTTTGTTTACGGTAATATTTCACAGTGTTAAACACTAGCTAAAATTTGCATAGCAGAGGTTGTTTTAGCTAATGTTTAACATCAGGCAATTTGTGTTTACAACGAGAAATATTTTGATGGTCAAACCATCTGGACTTGAAAATAAAAACAAGAAGAGCATATAAACATTTGTAGGAGAAACAATTCTTCTCCAGTTTACAAGGTCTTTGGAATTGCTTCTTAACAAACTGCAGTGAATAAAACAAACAAACAAACAACAACAAAGAGTTGCGTCCATACCTTCGACCAGCTAATATCTTGGTTATATTTTCTTTGTTGTTGGTGGAAAAAACATCACTTCAATCACGAACAATGGAGAAAATGGCGTCAACTCTCCCTTGATGGCTAATGCCTCTTTTGATTAAAAAATGGAAAGGGGTTTTTGTTATTAAGAGTTTTTTTTTTTTTGAAATATTATTTTTAATATCAATTCTAATGACCCTCTGATCAGTTTTTAGTAATTAAAATCCATTTAAAATTCAAATCAATATTTTTAAATCAATCGAGGATTCTGGAGAGCATGTTTCAGACATCTAAGAATGATTCTTCTGAAATATCTTGTAAAGGAATTTTTTTACCGGATGCGTCACAGTCCAATCAGTAGGTAACAGGGATAGTTTATGACTTATGTTGCAAGGGAACAGTGTAAATCATGTCATCGCAAAGACAATCGAAGGCATTGTAGAAGAGGGCTTCCCTAAAACTGACGTGGCATTCTCTTAAACTCGTGCAATATATGGAGGTCATCTTATAGAAGAAGCAAATCAAGCAACCATTGCATGTGAATGCCCAAAAAATTCATTGACTTTCATTAATATAAAATACAACAAAATTCATGTTTCTTATTTCCCTTCATCATCAAGTATATATTTAACATGTTTTGTCTTCCCCGAGAAAGAATGAATCATTGTTAACAAAAACAAACAATCTAGTCATAAGTTATAGTGCCAGTTCGGTGCCCTCAGCAACCCTAGGCATATCATTTCCGAGGGGAATTTGTGTGCTCTATTTCATTTTGTGTTCCAACTCTATACATCTGTGATCTACCCTCTCTAAAGTTACAGGCAACCTCCACAAGCTTGAGCTAAACTCCCCAGGCCAGAAAATAGCCCTGCCCCCGCCCCTGCTTGTTGAGGGCAGCATAGATATTTCCATGGTTTTCTTACTATGCTGTCTATATAATTAATTTCAATCACCTTGGCTACAAGGATGTCCGTGTCAGAAAATCATTGACAGCCAGATTAGCATCTCCATGGGCCACAGCATCTTCAGGTTCCGGCATGTATAGACTGGAGGATGAAGCCTGCACATCAAGAATCCAACATTTGGTCCTCATGAAACTAAAAAAATGTATAAACCAAGCACCCATAAGCTTCTATTGTGTTCGGTCCTTTTTGTACAAAGTGCAAACCAGACAGTAAAAATTATAAAATGGACCAAAAAAACATGCCAAGGGAATGCCTTAGAAATTTAAGCTTTCTTTTTCACTGGGCAAGTCATTGGAAATAAAGAAGCATCTAAAGCTCAGTGCCATGGCTGTAATTAGGCACCAAGCAAACGTTACTTGTTTTTGTGAAAATATTATGGTTCGATCGAGGATACCTTTGTATCAAGCTGAATCTCTCCACTGTTATCTGTGGTAAGGCAAGCACCATGTGTATTCATCCATTCCACACACTCCACTAATCCTGACCCATCCGAGTCCTTCTCATCATTTCCATCACTTGTTCTGGAGAAGCCCAAAACCTGTGCAATGTAAGAAATAGGTATTGTAGGGCGATATGACCGGGACATGCAACTCACAGCCTTGTAACGCATCTTTTCAATGTAGAGATCTGTAAGAGGACAAAATTTCTTGTCAATAATGAATTGTCAATGTGAAATTTTGAAAAAATAGGAGAGTTACTAATGCCCACCCATAAGGCAGGTGTTCAAGTTAGGAGCCTCCTTGTAAAGTCTGAAAAACATAACATAGTTTCCCGAAGTGACAGCTGCACGAACAGCAAGAGCATGTTTAACAGCTTTATCCTTCTTCGCCCCCTCAGTTAATCTGGAAAATCAAAACAGTAGCATTTAAATTATAGAAAAATCATTTTGAGTCCATAATAAATGAATCAAACTGATCTACATTGATTATCCTAGAGTCAGCAGGTGGAAATTAAACTTGGATGCAGTTACCAATAAAAAAGCTAAGTGTGCAACGAAAGGACAATTCAATACATAGAACATCAGTATAACCAAAATTCTCATTCAGCAAATGTCACCAACCTTGACATCGATGATACAAGATCTCTGTGGTTATTTGAGTGCAATATAACACATAGTAAGTTGTAAGCTGCAAACTCCATATGACATCCTTCAATTCCTTCAGCATAGAGGGTTTTCAACTGCGATTGACACTGAAACAAAATAGAGAAAGTAAGCAAAAAATTATAAGCAGCTAAAACAATCACAATCATCATATGCAAAGAAAATTTAACATGGAATTGGAGAAACAACTGCTTCATTGTTTCTGATACCCCATTTACTTCAGACTCAAACTGCAATAAAGTACAAGCTTCTACACTATCAGAGACTTGACATGAACCAGAAAGAAAGAAACACTAATATAAGAACACCACGTCAGAGTAGAAGTTGCAAAACAATACATGTAAATAAATTAAAGCAATGGGGTATGGATATGTCCACAATGAAAAGTTTCATTGATGACAGAACACACAACGAAAAGCTGCATGGTAGATAAAAGCTATAAAGCACCATTTCTCTACATGTTTTCAAATCGTTCAGCCACTATTAACGTAACTAAACATCATTTTTCTAACTAGACAAATTTTTATGGTCTTGCATGTAATGCTTAGGCATAATTATTAGCATGCAGACTCTTCTGCAAAGTGCACTATCCCAAAGGAAATTATTTGGCTGATTACTTGGAACAAAAAAATATGTGCAAACAGAAAACCACTTCTAGTCTCAGGAAGGACATGGATGAATGAGTAACGCAGCATATTCTCAACAGGGGTTTGACAAAAGTCCAGCCAACACAATGAACTAAAGAAAAACGAATTAAAAAAAGTGGTTTATCCGTTTATGGCCATGTTAATAGCCTCACCAACCTGATTATACTCAGGCAAGTCCCCTGCTTCCAGTGATAATCGAGCATGTGTTTCATACACCTGAATGTACAAAAACAAAACTAAATAAAGACTCAAAAAAAAAAGAACAGGAAAGTTTTCATGTTGCATGGCAACATAGGTATCATACATACCTTAACTGTTAGCTGATTCTGTATTCGTTGAACAGTTAGATCTTGACGAATAGACTTCAACTGATCGCATTTATACAGGTAGTTCTTCTGAGAATTCTGAACCATAAGCAGAGCTTTTTCTAGCACTTCTTCTGGTCTCACCTGTAAAGCAGTTTGGATTTAGACCAAACAAAACACATTGTGTGTGCGTGTGCGCGTGCAACTCATCTTTCGCTTGAAATGTGAGAGGAAAATGAATGGAATGGAAAAGTGTGAGAAATATTTTCTCCTTAACTTGCGCGCGCACGCATGTTTGTGTGACTCATCTTTTGCTTGGGAGGAGAGAGGAAAATGAATGGAACAGAAAAATGAGAGGAAAGCCTTCTCCTTGGATCCACAAAAGCCAACCAATCCAATTGGGAAAGAAAATGAGGAAGAGTTTGATTCAAAAAGATAGATTTCAAAGTTTAACTTGATTCTAAATTCAAAATAGCATCTCATGGGGAAAAAAAAGTTAACAGTAAAGTAAATCCTCCCACCCAGAAAACAAATTAAAAAGGAAAAAATCCTTCCCTTTCTTCTCTTCTTCTCTACAAACAAGGGAAAATAAATTTTGTCCTTCACTCCTCCCATTTCCCTCTCTTCCAAAAAAAAATAGGAAGATATGAATGTTTTCCTCGTCTATTGTTTCCCACCATTTTCCTTCCTCTCATCTTTCCTCTCTCCCAAAAAAGAGGCAACTTCTGTTCATTTAAGGATGCAAAACAATGGAAACGACATAAAGATGTTAGATAATTACAGTGGAAGGATCAGGTGCAGAAGTTAGGCGCAAATAACGTTTCTCAATTTCCTGGCAGGTACCCTTGACAGTTAGTGCATCCCAATCAATGTCTTCAACGGCTTTGCTTCCACTGTCATCAAAACTTTTGTTAAGCATCAACGCGCTAGCCCGCCTACTGTACAAGTTTCCAGCACCAGCATTTTTTTGTTTGAGGTAATTAATTTCAGCTCGATGTCCTTGTCCTTTTTCAAATCGCTTAGATCGACTTTCACGTCTCTTTTTTTCCTCTGGTGTATTTGCAATTGATATTGCACTAGAATAATAAGCAGTTAAACTTTGCTCCTTATCACTATCACTTGATGCATCATTATTAGCAGCATTCAAACCATCAGCTAGATGCTGCCTCTTAGCTGGCCTCTGAGTATTTTTACTTGGAAGTTTTTGCTCCGAAAAAGAAAACTTCATATTATTCAAAGCATTCCACTTGCTCTCAGAATTCACACTTGGAGGCTGCATGGTTAAACAAGTTAATAAATGATTTAAACAAGATGCAGAGAACACTTCCACGCTCAAAATACAGAAGCCAACAACGACTCCAAAAAACTAATGAGTGACGAGAAGGGAGAAAAGATGAGAGAAACAAGATGTACCTTTCTTTCCCAACCATCATATTTTACAATATCATTACTGATGGAAACAGGCTTATCAACCGATTTCTCTTCTGGTAAAGGCTCCCATCTACTTTTAGATCGTCTACCTGGACTCCTTTTATACCTTGGTAATGAAGAAACAGGAGTGGGACATTGTGAACTGCAACCATAAAAGTTCAGCAAATATCTATTGGTGGATTCAAAGAAATTGCATATCAACCTATAATTGCTAAAAGGTCAGATATGAGATAGATCACAAGAATTATTTCAGCCATAGTATTAAGAGGAGAGAGTAACTAAAATGGTCATACTCCATATTGACAGCCTCAGCATTTGGTATTGCAAAAAGAGGCTCTGCATCCCAGTCCCGAGTGTTAAGTGTACCATCAGCAGTTGCCTTCGTAATGATCTGAAAAAAAGAAAAAAAAATGATATACTTGCTATCAAAAATCAGAAAGAAGTAGCAAACTAGAAACCGTGGCAATTTAAAAATCTAGAGGAAAACCAAGTTACTGAAGCTCAATAAGACAGAAGACCGGACAGAATATGATGCAACAGAGAAGTTTCAGCAGATATAACCTCAAAAAGTTTAGAGGTCAAATCCACAAATAGCTTTTAGAATACGGCGCTTTCTGGATTTGGATGATTAGAACAAAACTAAAATGAATAGACAGTTGATAAAGATGCAAGGCAGTTAGCAGAAATATGGCATTAAAGACTTATGGAGTTAGTCGTGGACACTCCCAAAATAGTGTATCAGACTTCATACCAGAGTTTCAGATGGATGAGGACAAGCATCTACCTGTAGTCCACTATTCTGAAATCTTATGATTTCTTTATATTTAATCAATTTCAGTGATTTATTTGAATCTCTAACCACTATCTCACTTATCATAAGTCATAACACATATTGGCCAAGACATGGGCAGATAGATCATAGGGGAACAGGCAGCCCAACAAAATTTGAAACTCTATCAAATTTCTTCCTTGCAACAAGATGACTTCTTTCAAAATGCAGCCTCTAGTTCCACTATAAGATTCTGCTTGTCGAAAGGAAGGTATTTTTTCATCTTAATATGTCAATTTTTAATAAAGTTTTAGCATCAAGAAAGACTTCTTTCTCGCTGTCCACATGCATTATATATATATATATATATAGACCATGTTAAACCGTATGTTGACAATATATTCGTTCCAAGTCAGGATGAATGGATTCCTAGAGGTTATATAAGTGCTGAAGTATCAATTTCAAACTTAAAAATCCTTCCGAAGGAGAAAACGAAGGTGAAAAAAGGAAAATGAGCATATGCTATTGCACACTTTAAAGGCAACAGTTGATGCCAGAATAGCTTATAGACAAATGCAATTTACCTCCTTCATGATAGCCTGACAAGCTACCCTTTGTGTATCATCTTTACAGAGATTGAAAGCTCTTTCAACATAACGACGCAGTGAGTTAGGAAACATTCCAGGCTGCAAGAAACAAGAAAGTGATTAATGCTGCATGAAATCAATATTCAGACAATAGTTTTTACAGAACAATGAATGATAAAAGACCATTGGTGAAAAAAGAAAGCTTCTTGGAAAAATTCCTCTTTTTCCTTCTTTTGAGAAAAAAAAAGTGTTTTTTTGTCACTGCCTATGGACAAAAACATGAATCCTTGTACAACATCTTCAAAGCATCATGCTTTATACCAAAAGCATAGAGGTTTAGTCTAAGTATGGAATGTGAACAGAGAAAGGAAACTTCTCTCCATAAAAATTGGTTAAGAGGGATTAAGTAGGGAATTGTTCTGATATGTGTATAGAGACATATAGCCATACACCAGCCCAACCGCACAACCCCCTCTTCAATCAACCCTACTCGGCTACTACTCCAGGTCAAAAACCACCCACAGCTTCTTTCTCATCAATGCTGCTTGCATAGATATTAAAGGATTTTTTTTTAACCATCACATCTACGAATACACACCTACCTTTTCAGCATAACCTAAGTCTTTAGCTTAGAAACAACAAAAGAACTGGTCACACCCCTACATTAAACCACATGCTATGAAAACAAAGCAGATCTGGACCCTTCTAAAATCTTCTAACATCTAGAATACCACGATCATAATCTGAAACTGTTCTGGCAAAATGCACTACAGAGACATTACTAGTAAATTACAATTTTTTTAGACTTTTTGGGGGGCATCTCAACAACAAATTATAAATATGTGTGGAAACATTAAATTTAGAAGGACAAGTTGATAAGAAACCAATATCACCTTAAGCATGGAATTAGTCGCATCATTAGACAACACTTTGTCATTTGGCTTTGGCATCGACACACTGATATAAGCAGGTTTTGCTGCTGCACTGTTCGTAGGGCCATCCTTATCGGTTTTTGATAAACCCAAAGCCAAATTTGAAGCAATTCTAGGATTTGTTGGAATCTGCATTCTGCTTACCCTTCGAGTATCTAAAGATGGAGCATTTTGCAGAGTTGATTGATAACTCTGGGTCACCTGATGAGCTGCAGGAAATTGTGAATTAGGAGCTTGTGGAGCAGTCTGTTGTTGTTCCTGAATATTATCATATGAAGCTTTTGACTCATGAGAAATTTGAAAGTGTGGTTGCGTAGGACTAGCATGGTGATTTTGAAAACTTGGAGTCCCTTGTTTCCAGCCATCATGAGTGCTACTGATAGTTGCACCGGTCTGACAATAAAACCAGAAAAGACAACATTAATTAGAGTAACCAAAATTTTGTTGTGAAATAATTGACTGATCCAACACAATGATACAGTATAATATGCTGCAATCCACAATAAAGTCAAATGAGGATTTCATGTATATATTGCAACTACAACTGCATGTCTGAACAATTAATTGAGGATTGAACTACAAAACATTCTCAAGAGATAAGAAGGAACCCATATGAAGAAACAAGCCACATAGAAACAAGAGCTGTATAACATGTCTGAACAAGTCATCTCTAGTAGAGGGCATCATATAGACAGATTAAAAGCATTTGAAAGCTATCATTGATATGAAATAATATCAGAATCAATTAGGCATATGACAATAATCTAGAGACCAGATATGAATCTATATCACAATCACAGTATCATGTTGTGACAGCAAACCTGAAAGAATCTATATCACAAAAAGGTTATCCTCTAATACCCATGCCTTCTGAATCAACACCAAATTAGGAAATAATTTTAGAATACATATTTTAAATTAATAAAGAAAAACACCATGGAGTAACAAAACTCCACAAATCTCTAACAGTTCAGCATCCCTTAAAAGCCTCACAATTTCTCAAGAACTGCAAATTTCACTAACATAAAACTTCCTCGCTCTCTTTCACCTGGTTCTTTAAAACCCACAAAGATAGCATGCTGCAATTATTTGGGAGAGGAAAAAAACAGACAATGTCCAGAACATTTCCACCAGTCTAGCCACATCATAAAATATATGCATCTTATTAAAACATGAGAAAGTGCATTGTGCATGTGTCATTTTACATTACAAGGGAAGCAATAGTCATGTTTAAATAGAGCACTTCAAAACTCTTTTCCCAGCCCACTCTGTAATTTCAGAAACTACAACGCGCATTTTTTTAAAGTCTAGTGGAAAAATCATTCCTGTTGGTTAGTAACAAATTTGTTAAATGTGACCCACACGCAAGGAAACAATTCTCATGCAACAACAGCATCCTAAATGCTCAAATACCAGATTCCAATCAAACCGAACCCGGGAACTTATATACTAACCCTCCCTGATATCCTTCAGTCTAGTCCATGGTCATTGATCTCAAGGCCCCCCCACCCACCCACTGGACAGGACCTCAGATTGCAATTCAATAATAGAAAATTAATCAGGCAAAGAAAAAGGTCAAAATGCAAAGCTAATCATGAATTAATGATAGAAGTATGGGGAAAATAAGAACAGGAACAAGCATGGATATCTTCATGGTAGCAATTTGCTCTTACTAGCTCCAACATACTATACCTGCAAAGATGGCAATTCAGATGATGCAGATTCAGGCCTCCAAGATGCCGGGGTGAAAGACGCGGGAGGTTGGGTGTTGGAAGTAGGATACACACCAGACACTGCACTTCCCAGGTTAGATGTGCTAGCAGCAGACAAGTGTTCTGTCCCTGGAGCGCAACTAACTTCTGTTTGACTGTAATAATCAGCCCATTGCTTGTAATGCTGCTCGTAGTTCATTGACGTTGAGGCTGCAGTACCAGAACTATAAGCACTTGTTGTGTCTGGAGCATAGGTTGAATACTGCTGAGATGTATAATTTGCGTTATTGGGATCATTCCACAAGGAAGTCTGATTACTGTATCCACTACTTGGGTAACCTCCAGCTGTCTGATAATCACCAGGATTGTAGTAAGTGGTTGAATAACTTGTTGTCCCAGTATAAGACCCTGTATTCTGAAATGAGGAAAGAGGCTGATAAGGAGCACCTGTGTTTTGATATGCTCCTACAGTCGACGAGTAAGAATGGCTAGGTTGTTGCTGCTGAGAGTATGAATGGCTAGGTTGCTGCTGCTGAGAGTATGAATGGCTAGGTTGTTGCTGCTGAGAGTATGAATGGCTAGGTTGCTGCTGAGAGTATGAATGGTTTGGTTGTTGCTGAGAGTATGAATGGTTGGTTTGCTGCTGATAACCATTATTATAGTAACTTGTTGAATATCCAGTGCTTCCATATGGATCTGTAGGGTTGTATGCTGCATAACTACTGTAATCTTGTTGCACTCCATTTGTTGTTCCTTGAGTCGATGAACTAGAAAGGGATGTCGTGCTCAAACTATCTTGAGCATTTCTTGCAGGCTGCTGTGTTTGCTGATCATGGTGATAACTGGAATTTGAAAGGATTCCATTCTCTGTGGAGTGATTATCCACTCTATGCGTGGTCCATGGTGCAGTTTCAGATCCATTAACTGAGGGAATATAAGATTTCTTCCCTTGGTTCGCATCAACAACATATCGACCCTAAAACAGCAGCAAATAAAAATTATGCTCTGACAAAGACGTCATAAATCACAAATTTTACAAGAATCATCGAAACACACCAGTTTGGAAATTTGAACTAAACTAGCTTTCCATACACACAATCATATCAACATCAGGATCGCATGTACACTTTTGTTCAATCTTCTACTAATGTGCTACTAAAAAACAAAGATTAACAAAAAACTCCCAACTGAAACTAAATTTCCTCTAAACAACATGGTAACGCTAAACCTAATTCATTGGAATAAATATAATTTACTCTGGTCCACCATTAACAATAATTCATATCAAATAAGTTCAAAAATTAACTCAAAAATTTGCCAGTAATATTTATCAATTTAATACAAAAAAAAGTCAAATCAACGTCGGACATTACTTCGTTAAGTATAAACTAAAGCTAATGCCAGAGAATCCAAATCTGTGAAACTTACCTCGAGTAAATTAGGGTCCACCGAAGCTATGGTTTGCGCATTGACTCCTTGATTCATCATCATCATCTACTCAGCATCCTAAATTAAACGTATTAGGATCAAATTAAGCTTGAAAAACAAAATTTAGAATTCCACAAAACCCTAATTTAGTAACAGTAAATTAAGAGAATAATCTAACCTTCGATAGATTAACACAAAGAAAGCGATTGAAGAGATAGAGAAAGCGAGAGGGAAGTAACAGAAAATCAATTGAGATCAGCAGAATCAAAAATAGCAAAAAAAATAAAAATAATTCTGTATGTGTAAATATTACAACAAAAATTAGTAGGAGAAAAAAACGTTCGATAAGTTGGATATAGGAGGAGATAAAAAGAATTATATATATATATTAGAGAGGGACTGAGAGAGAGGCGGATTCAAGTAAGGAGGTGTCAATGATAGGCCGTGTTTGGGTCCGTGCGTAATGTAGTTGATGGCGGTACAGGAAGTTATAATCCTTTTGGATTTTCTGAGGTTAAGTCGGATTATAATTTATTTAGTGCTATGTCAATTATAAGAATTGCAACTTGACATTAGTTTTCCCCCCTTTTTTTTTTTTAATTTTTATTCGAGAGAACGTTAGTATAGTTTTTACTTTATTGATTAGGGTTGAATGTTCTAATAGTTATTTTTTAAAATATTTTTTATTTAGAAATATATTAAAATAATATTTTTTTATTTTTTAAAAATTATTTTTAATATTAACACATTAAAATGATTTGAAAATATAAAAAAAATATTAATTTGAAGTAAAGAAAAAAATAAAAAATAAATAAATTATTTTAAAAAGGTTTTTAAAACAAAAAAATAAAATGGATTTTAAACATTTATTTTGTGTGTATTGCCTTTTGTGGACGGATAACAACATGCTGCACTATTTTATGCATTTATCTATGTTAAGACACCTTTTTTCCTTCTTCTTTTTTTATTTTTTTTTTATTTTAAATATATCAATTTTGATGTTTTCAAGATATAAAAATCAGTGTATTACAGTTTACAACAATATCACACACTTGTGTGAAATTTGATCGAAATAGACACATAAGAGCAATCAAATTTATGCACGTGGATCTCTATATATTATGAGAAATTATTATATATTTCAAATTGTATTCTTTCCCTCCTAAAATAACTTAATAGGATTTATTGTAATAATTATTCATCAACTCCACTTTCTCACGGGAGTAGAATTTTTCGAATGCTGAAAAGCATTTTCCATTTCAAGAATTCAATTGAATTATTCAGCACAAACAACAGAGGAAGCTGAGAGAGAATGGAGGGCAGGGACCCTAATCGAACAACGCGTGCGGACTGCGGAGGTTAATAAACGAGAGCGCACGTTTCGGCCATGATCTGACCAAATCCTACCGAGCACGAAGCCCAGGCCTACTCAAGGCCCATAAAGGGGGTTCGAGATGGCCCATTAGAAAATCCACTCGAAAATGTTGCTTTCCTGTACTCTCTTGGACTTTTAGCCAGAGAATATAAATTATAGAAATCACACAGCCAACTACGGCACCGGTGTTCCTCGCTCGAAAAAAGATATCATGCATACAGAATAGTAACAGGAATCATCTTTAAGATATATTGTAATCATGCTACACATTGTGCTACTTTTCAACTTACTTTCATTACCCATGCTGTTCTTGTTCTTGGATGCAAAGCTGGGAACTTGGGATTTCGTACCTAGAAATTCAAAGCCATTAACTAGTTAAATATTTTTGCATC
>Ga0307517_10007465_pt1 | contig 15913 bp, 17 predicted proteins | sample 23_EM_MG_FD_194515 | JGI IMG/M metagenome (GOLD analysis project Ga0307517, IMG submission 194515) | Populus trichocarpa ectomycorrhiza microbial communities from riparian zone in the Pacific Northwest, United States - 23_EM | ecosystem: Host-associated > Plants > Roots > Unclassified | place... | reverse complement strand
TAACCTTCATTCATATGCCTACCACAGCTGTACTTTTATATAAATATCATTCGGGATCCAAGGGGATCTGTTACTGTACACGGATAGCTAGAACCATCTCAACTTAATGTCTTCCCAACCAGAATCTACCACGATGGGCAGCCAACGGGGGCTCTACACCTCCAGGGCAAGAAGCCGTACCTCTTTTTTACAGTTCCACGAAAGCCCTGCACGAGAATACTCTCTATCTTTATCCCAATTCTCGGTAGAATCCAGCCCAGATGGGAGTGAAGGCCCGGTAACACCAACCCCAAGACCTCTGACTGGTGTGGCCCGCGCACCTCTTTCAAGTTCCACAACACCCTTGCTCTCCGATTCGCGAGCGCTGCCCCCTGGAAACCAAGATCACGCCTGGAATCTGCTTCATCCGCTAGGAGTGACTTTGTCAACAAGCGACACAGTTAGATTTGAGATATTTGGAAAATTTTATCTCTATACGGAGGAATATCATGAGAGTTGGATGGAGTGGTGGCAAGGCACACCAGGGTATATAGCCTATACTGCGAAATATGCTGGCAAGAAAAGGATATGGTAGAACTCGGATCTTCGAGGCACAGAGGTGTGGAAATACTTTCCACAATGTGCCGACCGTTTAGGTAGTGCTATTGGCACGTCGCGAGTAATGTGCATTATGTGCAGAAAGGTGCTAGCTCACCCTAGTGGCACGGGGACTAGCTCGATGCATGACCATAACAGGTCCTCTGCTTGTCTGAAATCGAGAAAGATTAACGGATAGGATGGACGGGCTGGAAGCCCGCTTGGTTTAGACGTTCATACGCTATTGCAAAAAGGAACTAAAACTGGAAATAGGCGTAGGATTATCGATCTGGCCACACCAGCAGGATTCAATCAGCATGATTTCGAAGAATACTTTTTAAAAGCGTTTACAGCAACAAATATCGCCTTTAATTGCTCAAACAACCGTGCCTTTCCTGCTGTCTTCAAGTACATTCGTCCGGGAGTCGAAATCCCCACCCCAACGACATTAACACGGCATTTGAAACAGCTGGGAAAGTCTACGGTGGATGATATTCGAACATGTCTACCTGCTGCAGGAAAGATTTCTCTGGCTGCAGATACATGAACTTCACCGAACAAACTTGCGTTTTTAGCAATTGTGGCTTATTGGATCTCAGATAGCTGGCAGATGGGGGAGGTGCTGATTGGGTGCGAGGAAATCAGGGGTTCTCATACGGGGGCTAATAAGGCAGGGATAATTAATGATGTTCTAGCCAGATACGGGATTCAGGATAGAATTCTGGGTTTCACCACCAATAGTGCCAGCAATAACCGAACACTCACCGAAGCCTTAAACAATGCTTGGAGTTTACTATCGGTTGAATGGTGTCAATTGGAAAATCATATTCCATGTATGGCCCATGTTGTTCAGCTTATCCTGGGGGCATTTATGAGTTCGATCCAGGTGAAATCGCGGGATGGTCATATGCCGTCTGGCTTTAATGCGGGCTATATCAGAGGGTTATGAGATTGGATAACGGCTTTCACAAAACCGTAGAAAAGGTAATGTGTCTAAGATCTCATACCTAGCACCTATATTACAAATTCATACGCACAAATTCATACGCACAAGGGTATATGCACCAATTGATTATTCCAAATTGAATGCGCGCTAATGTGAAAGTAGAACCAAGTGTTTTCCCCATTGTTCTCGCCTAAGATACCTTTGGTCAGAGATAATGCTAATAATGGTTTATAGCATCGGAAAATGAGTATTGCGGTTGGTGCTGCACCTCAACGGCGTCAACACTTCATCAAGATTCAGAATAACCGGGTTAAGATACCTACTATACTACTTTATGATGTCAAAACACGGTGGAACTCAACCGTTAATGTGTGGGAGAGATCTGTACGGCTACGGGAATTCACCCAGGACTGGTTACAAACCTATGCTGAGTTTACGCCTCTCTGGTCAACCCTGGAAGAGTGGAGGCAGATTGAATCCATCTTGGAGGTACTTCAACCAATACGATTTTGGACTTTGTGGATGTCAAAAACACGTGGCGTCACCATTCATCGCGTGTTTCAAGTGTATCAAGATATCTTGGATCATTTGGAAATGCAAATTTCGAAGTTAGAACGGAAGCGGATGCAATGGAAGATTGATATTCGCGAGGGCCTAGTGAAAGCTAAATTGAAGGCCGCCTCTTACTATGGTAAAACAGAAAGTCCAAGAGGGCTTCTGTTCGGCATTGGAACTTGCCTAAATCCCTATTGCAAACTCAACCTTTTTCGAGAATGGAATCTTGATGCCAGTGGGGAGACTGAGTATGAGAAGTCATATAAAAAGGAGTTCATAGCGTATTATGATCTGTACTATGCACCAATAAATAATCAGGCACCTGACATGTCAATTCCATGGAGTGGTTTGAACAGTCGATCCAAACACCGTTACTCTTCGAGACACAGAGCAGTTATCCTGAGTGAGGCACTAGCGTACATCGAAACCGATACTGAGATTGAGCCGCCCGAGCCAGACGCTGAGGCTACGGATCCCACACGTGAGGCCTGCCCAGCTGGGATATTTTACGAGGCAAATATACTGGAGTGGTGGAAGGTTAATGCGGGAAGATTCCCGAATTTAGCTTGGATGGCTAGGGATATTCTCACAGTTCAAGGGGGTAGAGTTGGAGTAGAGCGGGTATTTAGCATGGCAAGAGATGTGATTCCCTATCGGCGCTCACGACTCAAAACCAGTACAATTCGATCTTCAATGCTGGTAAAATGCTACAAGAACGAACAATTATAACGAGAGCTAGCAGGTCAGGATAGTGAACGGGAGGCAGAAAAACTCGAAGAAATGGCTGCTGCGGAGGATTATCGTTATTGGACTGATAGGAAGGAAGAAAGTATAGAGAACGATAATGGCTGTATCTCATATGCTGACGAATCACACAAGAAGGACACCGAATGGTCTTTCGTTGATCAGGATGGCAGGCAAGCATTTGGAAGAGAGCCAAAGGCTATACTACCTGAGCGTGGACTGGTTGAATCTCAATATGCACGTCCATGGACCACCTCGAAACCAAGGTGCAGATTACTTGGGAGACTCCGAGGAATCAGATCCTGAAGAAAGAATCTGGGATAGTACAGTCAACATGTATGTTGCATCCGACACTGATGAGGAGGAGGGCTTACAAGAGAGTGAGGCGGAGATTCCCGGTGAAGGACTGAGCGATCTTGGAAGTATCGACAAACAGGGTGACGAAGGTTCTGGCTGCATAGCAGGCTCACGGGGCCACCTAGAAGAGGAGTGTTCGGAGGAGGAGGCTCTATCGGAAACCACTGATTCACTCCCAGTTATATGTGCAACCGCGGAGGAGACCAGACAGGAACTAATACTACGATTCGAGTTCCACCCAGGAAGCGTGCCGGAACTGGGGGGGAAAGAAAAGAAAAGATCCCGTTTCCACCAAGTTAATCTTCGTGTAAGATCATTATAAAATCATAGAATTTGACTGAGTAATTGAGAAGGCATTTTTACTATCCCCTAAGTTATCCTAGTGGCCAAGACATGCCGAGGAGGTATCAAGTCAACAATGTATACCGTAGTGAATGACGAGCCGCCATGAATTGATTGGAAAATGCCCTATATAATCGGGGGACTGCATATGGGATCGGGCGGATGGGGTCCATTTTCTGACCCTCGTCCGCCCGATCAGACGTGCACACCCCAAGTAAATGTCAGAGTGAGTAGAATGATTCTATGTTTTCAGAGGCGGAAATTCAAGAAGTATGAATACATTGTCCATTTATTCGAGTTCTTACGATAAGCTATAGGAACAGGAGCATCGTCATGAAAATCATACGCACAGAAAAATCATACGCACACAAATCATACGCTCAGAAAAAATCATACGCACAGAAAGATCATACGCACACAAATCATACGCACACAAAATCATACGCTCAGAAAAATCATAGGCCCAAAATAATACACTGGTAATGGTGTCGTAGATAATACGCACTAGTGCAAAGGCTAGTTGCATTGGCTCTAGTTAGTCGAGTTTGTCAGGTCATAGCGTGATTTGTCTTCCCCTATATTCTTTCTGTTTCCCCTTTTCTCCCATAGACACAGAAACCGTTCGCCCGCCGCCCTCTGAATCTATGTCCCGCGCTGCGCCCTCTTGAACCCAAGTTCCTCCCCGCCCAAGTCTCTCCTTACCCGCCATCCACTCGAGCACATTTGGATACCTTTATCGTGGCTCTATACCAACCGCACTTCATTCTATCCTGCTTTGAGCGGGAGGGAAGCTTGCTTTGAGCGAGTTTGTGTGGCTGCGGAAGACTACGAGAGGGCTATCAAAAATGAAGAAGAGGGATGCGGAGAAGCGCAAGCGGCAGCGCGAACGAAGAAAAGCTGCGAATCACCTCCACAACTCTGAACATGGGAGTGAAGATATTGCAAATTCTACCATGGATGCCAAAGGTGTGTTATTCTCTGCTATTTAACCGATCTCTCTGCATAGGCTTGAAATTAGCAATTGTTGTATTTAGCTTTCAACTCGGTCGCATATCTGTATTTAGGGCATATACTAATCTCCTCGTCGCTTGTATTAGATTCGGGGGAACCATGTTTACGGCTGGATATGGATAAGGTTTATTCAATGAAAAGGAATATTTCCCACATGTTGAAAACCCCCGATCATCCACGCGTCAGATACCACCAATGTGGCGATTTTGACGTTCTGGACTCAATCCTTTCGAGACCTAAACGGCAGCCGGATAGCAACTTGAAGGAGCGTTTCGAAGAGGAAAATGAGCCCCAATTACACCGGATCACCGGTGACATTGTTATAATAAAGGACAAGTAAGTAATTCATCCTTTGGGCTAAGACTAGGCTTATATACTAAACTATCTTTAGGCAAGGCGTCCCATGTGTAATCAAAGCTGGGAATAGCAAGGCATGTTGGCTATTACCGGAAGTTGAACCGGCGGTACACAAATATGTTGCGTCACGGAATATAGCGGCAGATCATACCCGACATGGTGCAAGCGGTACGTGGAAGCGCTATAGGCCAAGCGAGGTGGAAGGCGCTCATACCACTCACAAGGCTGCAAGTGATATTATGAAGGATGCTACAACCCTGAGTTCTCCTGCAGGAAACGGGAGCAGCGAACATAACCCGGACAGTACTTTGAGAACAAAAGGCTGTGTCATTGGGCACCGTGCCTTCGTTCCACGAATGGGATCACGAAGGCAGAATATTGAACTTGGACCCGGGCCAGCCCAGTCATATAACACGAGATTAGCAATTCACGGACTAAAAGAATTCGGCCAACAGCTTTTACCATTGACTCAAACCGTTGAGGCGCTATTTCAGACTTTCCTCCCAGAGGAACATTCCAAATACACAGCAGTCTATGAGACAATTTACGATTCGAAAGCTGACAATGTTGACAAGACATTTGGAATATGGACCTCCCGCTCACTTGTCATCAAGGCGAATACCAATAACCATAAGGATCTGGAGGACGTATGCCATGGGTTGTGTGCGATGGTAGTATTCGGAGACTTTGAGGGCGGCGATGCCTCCTTTCCTGAGCTTGGAGTCAAGATTGATTGTACCCCTGGTATGTAGAGACTCCCGCCCATCTTATCCAATTCCAATAAGTAACTAAGATATATTCTCTGGGTTCCAGTATTTTCATGCGTTCCTATGCAGAGGAACATTATATTGGCTCTTTTGTGGGAAATCGGTGTAGTGTTGTCCACTTTACACATCAAGAAGTGCACGATGCATATGTGGAGAAGACGGGGAAGCCATTGTGGGAGTTCAATAAGATGCTTAAATGGTGGCAGAAGTTGCTCATGCATCTGAATGTATAATAATGTTTCTAATCATTGATTTTTCTATTTAGTATAGGTATACACTCACACCCTGCTGTCCCGGATCTTGATAATCCAGATACCTGGCTGTGTCGTGCGAATCTCTGTAAGTTCTGAATTTCTTGACACCAAAGCCTAGCCTGTTGTCCCGGATCACTCGCTATGCCGGATGGATTCTTAGGATTTTGTTCGTCCGGGCTAGCGGGCTGCTAGTGTATACTTTTGAGCTTGGCCTGCCCTCGTTTGCAAGGCTGTGCCCCAAAATCATACGTCCAAACTATACGCCGAAAGCCATACGCCCAAAACCATACGCCTATAACCATACGCCCAAAACCATACGCCCCAAGCCAAACCATACGCCCAAACCCATACGCCAAAAACTAGGCGCCCAAAACCATACGCCCAAAAGCCATACGCCCAAAGCCAAACCATATGCCCAAAACCATACGCGCAAAACCATACGCCCAAACCCATATGCTCAAAAGCCATACGCCCAAAGCCAAACCATACGCCCAAAGCCATATACCCAAAACCATACGCCCAAAACCATACGCCAAAGAGAGTCACCTACAACGATAGCTCTTTATACACCATAGTGAGCGCCCAGTTTAACCAACTATCTGCAAGTTTAGGGTAAGTGATTGGCTGAACCTCAGACCAGTTTTAAATAGTGGCTAGTATTTGGGTGGATGGCTTGCAAGGTATGTGAGACGTGACGCCTAAACCAATAGTCTTTGAATGAAAAGCCCAAAACTCAATGCCCAAAGCCATAAGCCCAAAGCCATACACTTTGAATGAGATCACGAAATGATAAGCCGGAGACTATATTAGTGTTCGTTACGGGGCGGGGCGGGGCGGGTTTTCGCTCGCCAGACCCCGCCCTTACACGGGGCCGGGGGGGTATTTTTCGAGTAATCCCCGCCCCGCCCCCATCCAGGGCCCACCCGGACTCATTCCCTGGACGGGGTCCCGTTTGTTACCACGTATTTTTAACGGGGACCCGTCTGGGGTATGGGTGGGGCAGGGGCCTGAGCGGGGACAGGGGCAGGGAATGCCGAAAAATACCCCCCACCCCAGGCAATTGAGTGGGGTGGGACGGGGAAAAAGGCCGGGGGCCCGCGTGTTTTGGGGCCCCGTCCGCCCCGTAACGAACTCTAGACCATATCCTCAGGAAGATAGGCATCGTGCATGCACCACTATACAACTATACGCTTAGAGTTACGTATCCGGAATCATATGCTTAGAAGTACTTAGAAACATACCTAGATTATACGCTTACAATCATATACTAAGAGCGATTTCCAAACACTATTTATCGCAAACTAGAAGCCCAAATCATAATGATAATGTGAGCACTATATTCAAATCCTATCTTTTGAGATAGTTGCCGGATTGCTATATGGAATATCCAAATAGTGGTGTCATCATACTAGACATACGAAGTAATTAGGGGGTGTTTGGCCAGGCAATTCTGATCTCAAATTGTGATTTCAGATCAGAATTGAGAGGCCAAACACCCCTTAGATTTCAACCTGCCATTTGTTTAGTCAGAGAATTTCACTCGTAGGAATAAGTGGGGCCCCGCACAGGGGCAAGAGTGGGGGACGAGAAGACGGGGGCCCATTTAGGCAATCAGCGGGGAAAGTAAAATACCCGCCCCGCCCCACAGCCCGGCCAGGGCCCCGTGTCATAAGGGGGGGTAGGAATGGCAAAGAGTTGACCTCGGGCCGGTGTAACGGCGGGGTCACAAAGTGACAACCCACCCCGCCCCGCCCCGTAACGAACACTAATCTGCCATGTGAGTGACAGTTCTGTTTGGTAAAATTCCCCACAGTATTTGGTAGAGATTTTGCACAAATCCTACCAGTAGTCAGACGAGGTTCACGGCTGGCTACTGTACAAGCCAGTATTTAGCATAGTTCTATCTGGAACAGCTTGCAAGTACTAAGACTTAAGACACGTATGAGGATTGAGGCTATCAATTCCAACCAGTTCTTGGTTGACTTTCTTAAGAGTCTTGTAAATGATGCAAATGTGTATGGAAAGAGACCTCTGCCAGAATATATTTGTAGAGTTGACACAGGTGATCTACTATGTGATCAACTCTATCCACAGACTCTGTTAAATGAAGCTGTTACATCTCACCGTGCTCTAATGTGAAGAGCAATTCTGGCTTTCAAGAATGACACTGTAAGTCATTTCAATAATAGTTTTCTTGATAAGATGCCTGGCACAGAACACTGCTTTGAGGCTGTTAATAAGGTAGAGATAAGTGAAGAAGCCGCAGTCTCTGAACCCTATGCGGTAGAATATTTGCAGAGTATAAACTTGGCTTCAATACCAGCATCAAGTCTTAGATTAAAGATTGGAGTAGTAATAATCCTTATGGGGAACTTGAGTCCAAAGTATGGGATGTGCAATAGTACTAGATTAAGGCTGCCAGGAATTAAGCGAAACTGTTTACAGGTGGCTATCTTAGGGGGTAGGTGGGATGGAGAGATCTGCCTCCTACCTCGTATAAAGCTTACCACAAGTAATGAGCAGCTGCCCTTCATTCTTGAACGCAAGCAGTTTCCTGTAAGACTGTGCTTTGCTATGACTGTTAACAAGTCACAAGGCCAGTCATTCGAAAAGTTTGGTGTAGATCTTCATACTGATGCATTTACACATGGCAAACTTTAAATAGCACTGTCAAGAGTAACATCACTTCATGGATTTACTCTATTGCCATCCAGTAATACTCCAACAGTTATATGAAACCTTGTTTATCCTGTGTTCCTGCTCCAAGATACCTCTTTGATACAAATCTCCATTTTGACTTCTGCTATAGCCAATCATTACATTCAAGTTTCTCATATATGAATGATACTAAGCTATTGAACAGAGTTCAGTACAGCTCGCTGTTAACAATGGTACATTTATATTCGAACTCTATTACTTTCCTTGTCTATATCTTATTTTATTACAGCGAATCCGGTGAAAGTACTCTTTTGGCATATCACTGATTTTTTCTTATATACTAAGGTTTATAACTGAATGGTTTTAATAAGGCTTTCTATATACTGTTTTCATTTTTTAATTTCATTTTACATCTGTTACATAAAATGTATATATATATTTCTTTATTCTTCATCCAGTTTGTTCTTACATAATCAACAAATTATCATTATTTTTTAGTATTTTCAAGAGATTATATAATCATCTAATTGGATTATTAAGTTCTGTATTTGCATAGCTTTTATTATTGAAGTCATCCATCGAATGTCTGCTTCCTGCCAGACAATGTTGACCTTCTTCTATCCAAAGTCACCTTCTACCCTTACACAATTGTGCTTTCCACCTCCTGACCTTATTCACTATATCCTAATATTCGATACTTATTATACCAACTATATCACATAGGATACAGCCTCCAGGTCTTGAGGAGGGCTGTTAGTATTAGAAGTTACTATAACTCAGCTTTTGGGGTTCTCCTGCATATGAGCTTTCATGGTTGTGGCTAAAAGGTATTATTTCCCACTAAATTACTTACCAATAATTACGGAGTCAAATTTGCAAGACTTAACCAACTGCCTCGAAAGTTTATATCATATCTAGGATTACTTAATTGAAATATATCAGAAAGTATTAGAATGTTAGGCAAACCTTAATTGCAGATATCATCTTGGCTAGTTTATGGACTATATATTTCGTGATGCTTGTTTTATCACAGCATCTTCCACCATCGCTACAAACCAATAATAAAACTCTTTTCATATCAGGTTCAAGCCCTATAAGATCTCATTACATACGTAAAGTATCATATTTGCAATTGGTTCCAAATTTCTCTACTACTATTGTAGAAAGAATGCTGTTTGAACCAGTGCAGGCTACAGTGAATATTCAAGAAGAACAGTCTTTTAATATCAAATGACAATACGAGATTCTGAATCTCCATATTCAAATGTACTATTTATCAAATTTTCATTATCTTACAAGTACAATGTATGCAGATAATCAAAGATACATTTGATGTTCCTTGGGTTGCAATGGTGAGCCACACCGTAGTGAAGAGCTCCATGGCTGTAAATCACGTTATGTACAGAATATATAATACCCTATATTTTCATACCACTGGTCTATAACTCACAGATGAGATAAGAGCACACCCCTTGGAAAATGTGGCGAATGAACCGTGCAGCATTGTCAGAGAGCACTGCTCGGAGATGCAAAATAGTATATTAAAGACTAACTTATGACTTGCTTTTTGACCTGCCTCTCTACAATAACGAGCAAAGAGCCGGCTTTAAAGATACAATTATTCTTCAGTATTCGACTCCTCTGCTTAACACTCTGATGCCATTTCTACAAGTTTTGACACCATGTTCACTGCGGCACTGTGCGCTGTTTTCTACCTTGCCCAGTGAATGATCAACCCCAGTTCTCACCCCAATCATGGTTGGTCAGGCCATACAGAATATGCTGATCTTTCTTGCACCTGCTGGCCCCTAGAGGTATGGGTATTGGAATCTGCAGAGCACTAGGAATTTACAACAAATTCCCTCCTCCCCCTTTCCCTTATCTCCTCTCTTTTGCTTCCCCTTCCTCTCGCCAATAGCATCAGACTCCAACATCTCCAATAGCGCCTCTTGGTTCTGGCCAACCCTGTGCAGTAGCTCATTCTTACCCTTGTGCTGATTTTCAAGTTGATGTTTGAGAGATTCCTGAATAATATATTTCACCCCATCTCCTGGCTTGAGAGGGTATTCTGCTGTTACATCGTTATCTGCATTACTCTAGCTATTGGATTCTATTCGGCTATTGTAGCAAGAAAGAGAGTGAGAGCCGGGGTGACCTATTCAATAAACCATTAAAATCATGAACCTCCTCTATCCCGTTTTCCCCACTCATTGTTAGTGGGACTTCGTATTTGTTTATAACTTCTCTTACTTCTACTAGGCGAATACTGGCTTTCTTCTTCAAATCCACAAGTTCGAACATCAAGCAAGGGCCATCCTGATTTTTCCAGTTGGTAACTAAGGAGCACATTTGCAGACTAGCTTTCCCTCTGCTCCAGTCCCCCAAGTTGAAGACAATCTTGCAAATGAGTTTGTAGTTTCCAAAAGGTTGAGCTATTGGCTTACTCTGTAACCATACTCTTTATGAGCAGGTATTCAACAGGGAACAAGAGACCTCTCCTGCATACCCGAGCCTTGTATTTGTGGACCATCGTGTAGGAAAGTACTGTCTCCTCACATAATACTACACTGGCTTGCTTGTCTTGAAGAGTACCATCTTGTCATATAGTACGAGGAGTGGATTATGGCACTTGATAGCACTATCACAATAGTTCTATATCGGGCAACCCAATGTTGAGACTATCACAACAGTCTCTGGATTTTTCGAGGGTAGGCTCTCCTAGAGGAGAAGTGGTTGTAAAGACAGAAAGAGTAATTATATTGCAACTTAGGTATAGAAAGGAAGGGAGATGGTTGGATAAAGATTGTATCTCTTGGTGGGAACCAAGCTCCTTATATAGGCATCTTCCCACAACCCTAACCCTGGTGACTCATCACGTAGTGATAAATTTTCTCTATGACTCATATTGAGTCAGAGCATGAAATCCATCAGGTGACTCGCCTGAGTCAACTGCACCAGATCTTTTAACCAATAAACACTCACAAACAAAGTCATGTACTCAAATGAGTCACATGCGTAAAACCCATGACTCATAATATGAGTCATATACGAAAGTTATTACATGTGTGACATCATAATCGTGAGTCATGACACAATCAACAAATTATAATTTACTGACAACTTGTATTCTGAAATCAAGGATGTGTACACACCTCCCGGGATGTTTCACAGACTTCTATGCTAATAAAAGAAAGACAAATCTTATCACAAGCCCCTGCACATGTCGCTTTCGGGTGTCCTGGCAGGTTATCCAACTCTTTAAGAGACACTGGTCGAGAACCAGTCTTATACCAGACCGTCTACTCCTAGAGCTAAGGCTTTCTAGTTGTTAACACCAATGTCGGCTGACCAAGTAGTTATCTCCTCAAGGCTCTACACATTGGAGTATTTGGAACAATGAAGGAGACCTCTGGAATGGAATATTCGCCCCACATATCCAAGATCTCTGTGTCTGTCCAGTGCCAGATATGAGGATAGCAACCAGGATTGTTAACAGCCATCTATCCGCATTTGCCTCTTCACACACACAGGTGTTAAAGCTCTTAATGTTCTCTATCTACAAGGACTATGCCTGACTTATTGTGGCCTGGATTTCGGGGAGAGACCAGCCCCAACTCTTCGATGGTGAGCACAACACACAGGCACCCACAACAGCCCTAACAAAGGGATTAAAGTGTACCAACAGTCAGAGCATGTCACAAATCGTGACTAAGCAAGGCAGATTTCACATGAGAAATACCTATTGGTCATAAAGTATGTTTGTTTTTACACTATGAGGTCACTTGCCTCATGCTTTTTACATGACTGCTCACTTGCAAAGGTAATAGGGACTATGATCTTTGCATTTTGTTTTTTCCAATGGATGTTGGTGAAAAAAGCAACAAAAGGGAGATAAAAATGCAGGATTCAGGGATGCTATGAGGAAGAGGAATCCCAACTATGCTCGTGGCCGTATGCAAGTTTCGAGGTCAGGGAAAGGTGGAAGGGAATATAGTATGAAGAGACAGGATATATGTTGCAATTGATGCAAGATAAGCGTGCTTTTCTGCTTCATATATTTTCCTGTGTTTACAATTAGTAAATGACTTAGTTGAGTATGCTTGTGAGTATGGGTGGATGAGGGAAGGCCTCCACACAACTCTAGGAGCCATTGAAGTCTTGCTGTGGTTTACTCTTAGCCTTTCATGTAGTTTGTCTGCAGGGGTTTTAACAATTTGATAGTTGCCTTTTTACGAATAAGCTGCAAGCCAATACATCTCCTATCACTGAGTTGGCACTCAGTCCCCCTAGCCTGACTGAGTCTGATGCAGTGACATTCAACAATCTCTACAGTGTGGTGTATCTAACTTGCACGATTTGAGGAGACTAGACTTGGACCTGGTCTCGCTATTCCGTGCCAGGCCTCAGCCAACTATGCGGCACGCTGGTCTACATTGTTGCTTAGAATATGTGAGGCATAAGCATTGCAGCTGTGCAATATTTTGTCGGTCTTGATGCTCAGCTGCTCACCAGAGATTGTGGTTTTGAGAGCAGCCTCGAAGATAGTGGGGAGGTAGTTGGTGGCAGGAGGGATAAGCTGTGGTGGTGACGAAAAGTGAAATACCTTGATTTCAGGGTGTTTGCTTGGACCTTTGGTATAGAGATGTAAAACAAAATAGAGAGGTGAGGCAAAGCGGATTGGACCAATAACCCAGAAGGGGTTGTTGGCGAATCTTGTGTATATGTGAAGTGGGGTGTGGATTGGGCCGGTAGCAAAATCCATTAGACCTATGACTCTGAAATCCTCTATTAGTGTAGTGTGTAGAGTGTGAAACAGGCGCTTGGTGGTACAGTGTCTGAGCAGGGCATCTTGGTCTGGTGGCCAAAATTGCTAAAGCTATCAGGTCAATATACTCTGGTTAAACTGATGATCAAAAATAACAAACTATAAACGGTATCCAACTATCCTGAGAATACGACTTGCTCTGGCCATTGACAAACTCGTGATTGAAGACATGAACCTTCCTTCTAACCATCCCTGGATCCTCAGACACCTCTCAATTGCTCTTAATGAGGTGCATATTGCCATGCTGAGGGCCTTCCATCTCTATATTTGCACTAATCTTGTCGGCAATACTGGTTGTGAAATTCTAGGCAGTCATATTGTGTATTCCAATGAGGATGTCTGCGCTTGTGAGCCGCAGCAGTTGTCATATACCCACGCACTGGTGAACATCAAACCCAGGTGGTAGCCCTCAGGGTTGCCTTTCTCGATTTGTTCTCCAACATCTTGTTGCACTTTCCTTATTTTAACTTCCAAGGGGGTAAGGGTAAGGTAGTGGAAGGTGGTAAGAACAGCGGCAAAATTCAATTGTACAATATGTGTTGCGATTATTAGAGTGAGGGTAAATGTAGTTAACATGGCAGCGATTGAGGTGAGTTGTTTGAACTTCAGATCCGGACTCCGCCCGGGGAAGGGAGAGTGATCATGTGTTTTAGTACTGCCACTAGCCGTGTCACCCTGATTCCCACGTCCCATTGATTTGGATGTTGTGCCGTATCCTCCTGCTGGTCAGTAGTTGTGACCTCTAGGAAAATCATATAATAAATAGGTGGGAATTTGACTAGATTATGAATTGCCCAAGGGCATTGACCGGGATCAGCTAAAGACTGAATTGCAGGAATCAATTGAGGAGGTAAGGAAAGGTTATTTGGCTATTTATTTCAACACTGGGTGTTTATTCTTAGGCTAGAATACATGACAGGCCACTTATAAGGCAGACTGCGCACATCAAGCTATCTGCCAAATAGAGTATTTCTGTGTGCCCCAATTGGGCCACTGGGGTGGTCTATCGACACTATCAAACGTCCACTGGCTCCGAAGAGAGGTATCATATTATGCTCCAGAGAGAGTAGAAATGGTGGCTGTATGATAGGTGTAGCTGAAGTCAGAGCCTGGCTTGACTGATTATCCTCACTTGAACCTTAGCTATGAGTGAAAAGATATTAGGGGTTCCTGACCTAATTTCGCTTTCAATGATACAAACTGCTTGTTTGTTTGTGCAAGATAAAAGAGATCTTGTAGCAATAGCATTGATGATAGGTGCAGGGTGTTATCACTTGGAAGAAAGAGCAGCTTATGTATGTGTAACAGCTATCGTTTACTGATAGCCGAAGTATAAATGTTAAACCTACGGGACTGGTGATATGTTTCCTTGTCATGTGACACACAGAGCAGATATCACGCTAATGCCTTGCTGCGAGGAGTTATGCCACTCACTGGCTTTGTGCTCTTTTTTATTTCCCCTCACTTCTCTCCACTCAACAGGTTTTCCTACGCAGCCAATAAATTGCAAACGAAAGTGCTTGAAACAAACACGACACTCACTTTAACTGTTAGTCTCTCTCCTATTCTCATCCTCAGTAAAACTCTTCCCACACTATCTGAACTCATCAAGCGGCTTGTAATACGTGATTTCACTGTTTGCTTAATGTTCTCTCTGCCCATTACCGCTGACTTCCAACACTAATCTAAACGATCTGTTTGTTTGCCGACCATTAAAACCCCGCGCTATCATGAACCCCTTCTCACTCAGGCGAGACTTGCGGTGCAGACAACGCCAATCCTTCTCTCTTTTGCGCAATTCCTTTACCTCCATCAATATTACGATTTCTCCCTTGCATACGTCCTACCGCTTTTCTCCTAGACAAATGGCAAGTAATATAAACCTTTCTCTATCAATCAATCTATCTAGGTGCCTCACAAATAGAGATCCCAAGGTCAAAATTAGCTTAGTGGATTATAAAAGTTGACTAGAAATTTTGTGCTCAGATCAACGGAGAGGGGGACTGGTTGTGGGGTCTCTTCCCTATGAAGGTTTCTATCTAAAGAGGCATGGCCGAATTGGACTTCCACCTATTTCCCACTTGCAATGAGGATCTACATTTGGCGCCGAATAGGTGTCCCTCAACGTGAGCATGTGTTCCTTAGCCATCCCTTGTGGTAGAATATCTCGAATTGGGAAATAGCCTGTCGAGTTCTCCTGTGGCCAAGCACATAATCCCTGCTTGCCCTGATATGGCGCAACTGTTACGGGGTAGCTAACGCGGTAGGATTCCGGGCTACCTAGGGCGAGGATAATCGAGACAACGGATCATAGGTCAGGAAGGCTCAAGAAGAATTGTTTGATAAAGTAATAGAAGAATATCGTAATAACTTATAATAGTGTTAAGGTCTCTTGTCCGTTGCTTGATGATGTTCTCAACCATCGGGGAGAGCCCTACTATTTATACTAATGTTCACGCTACTTTGACTTCTCTAGTAAAGAAGTATCTTTCTAAGAATTCAGTTCGTCAGAACAAAGTGC
>Ga0307517_10007464_pt1 | contig 15917 bp, 7 predicted proteins | sample 23_EM_MG_FD_194515 | JGI IMG/M metagenome (GOLD analysis project Ga0307517, IMG submission 194515) | Populus trichocarpa ectomycorrhiza microbial communities from riparian zone in the Pacific Northwest, United States - 23_EM | ecosystem: Host-associated > Plants > Roots > Unclassified | place... | reverse complement strand
TGTATTTTGATGATGTGAGGATTCAAGTTCTTTGATTACCGGCACCATGTGTATTAAATATATATATATATATAAAAAAAATTTACTATTGTTTTGGGCTTAGAAAGCCGGGTTGTTACATAGATGGTCAATTAGACAGGACCATTCAGATATTAAAAGACCTATTGAGGGCGTGCATCCTAGAGTTTGGGGGCTATTGGGAAGATCATGTACCCTTGGTGGAGTTCACTTACTCCTGTGTGTTGAGATGAAATTGGGGAAAAATTGTTGGGACCGGAACTTGTTCAAATCACCATTGATAAGGTAAGAGTAATAAAAAAAAGAATGAAGGAAGTTCAAGATAGGTAGAAGAGTTATACCGATAATAGGAGGAGACCCCTTAAGTTCTCAAGGGAAGACAAGGTATTCTTGAAGGCGACACCATGGAAACATATTTTCCAGTTTGGAATGAAGGGAAAACTCGCCTCGCGGTATATTGGTCGATTTGAGATCTTAGAGAGAATTAGGCTTGTGGCTTACCGATTAAGGTTACCTCCTTCTTTGGAGAAAATACACAGTGTATTTCATATTTTGTTATTAAAGAAAGCATAAATTGATCCATCATTATTTCTACCACAAGTTCCAATGGAGATAAAAGAGGATTTGATGTTAGAAGTGAAGCTAGTGAAGATTTTAGATCGAAGTGAGAAGGAACTGAGGAATAAGAAAGTTCAACTAGTAAAAATCTTGTGGAGGAACTTATAATTTGAAGAAGAAACATGGGAGAGGAAGTCGGAAATGAGGAGGAAGCATCTTGCATTATTCCCCACCATATGTACATCTTCTAAAATTTCAAGGATGAAATTTCTGAAAGGGAGAAGAATGTAAACCCCTAAAACATGAATGCATGATATTAAGTAAATAGAGAAGAAACCCATTTGTTAAAAAAATAAAAAGACTCTAATATAAAGCATTGAAACACATATAAGTGGGAAAGGGAAATTAGGGCTTAGTATGGGAATGACAAAAGGATGAGGGGACTAAAGTGAAAAGGTATGAACAAATGAAGGACAAGAACAAAAAACAAAGGAAAAGAGAGGAAAACCTGTCAACCCTAGGAAGAGAAGGAGGCTAACAGTAGAAGGGAAAAAAAGAAAGGAAAGAGCCATTTTTCTCTCTTCAAACTCCTCCTCTCAAAGAGAACAAGTAGAGGGAACACATACCATCATATCCATGAGAGAAAATAAAAAGTTGAGTGAAGATTAAACACCCAAAAACCAAACAAACTTAGAAAGGAAAGGAGAGGGGGTTGGCGGCAGTAGAAGAGAGACCAAAACATTTGAGGGAGAAAGGGTTTGAAGAGACAGAAAACGCAGCTAGGAAAAAACCTAACATCCTCCTAAACAAACTTTTAGCTTTTTGGGTAAGTGTTATGCAAAAACACTAGCTCTTAGATTAGGGTTCTTGAGGAAATTTTCTAGGTAGATAGAAGGTAAGGATCAAGTGCGATGGAAAGGTGAGGAAGGCTTGATAATGTGTTTTTAAAATTGAAGAACACAAATGACTAAAAAAATGAAATAGAGCCTTCGGCTAGACATGAAATTAGTGACGGGGGAAAACCTTTGTGATGCTAAATTATGCATACATGTTAAAATAACAAGTGTAAGATCATACAAGAAACAATGATGTGCTGAAACTCAACACACCAACAAATTCTTATGATGAATGTTCTTGTGAAACTTAATTTTTGAATGATTGAAATCCAATGTGTGATTATTAATGTAGAAATGATATTCTGTATGGAATAATGCGAAAAGAAGGGAAGGAATGCATGAAAGTTGTCATAGGGTGCACAACGTCGAGGCATGACGACGAGGCTTTTATCGTGCCTCTTGATGAGGTGTGTATTGTTAGGAAGAGTTTTTGGATTTAATCATAAAATTATGATTGAGGTTCAGGAGTCGCCACCTAGTATTATGGTCACTAGCAACCTATGGTCTGCGAGAGTCTGGGTAAGGGACTGGTTGTGCGAGGGGAAGACGCATCACCCTTAGTGTACCCTACCTAAGGTAAGCTGCATTGTTGTTTGATTGTTTTTCTAGGCCGGGTTTCTATTTGTTGGTCTTTTTTAAAGTTTAAGACAGGTCTCTAACTTATCCGGTTAAATCCTACCCGTTCTAAAATCTGAATTTTAACATCGCATTTATTTTATACCTTGTATCTTTAATACATTAGGGTGTACTCTATTTTGTAGTTTTACACCGCCCACACATATTAAAGTCTACATCTCGACCCCTAAAAAAACGTTTGGTGAAGAGTTTTTGACATTTTGGTCAAATCCTAATGGATAATCAAAAACTGGTTACGATATCCATTTTGCTTTTTAAAACATGAAAAAGATGCAATTTTTGTTTTTTTCATGAAAATATGCTTGGAAACATTTTAGGATTTGGCCGTATGCATGAAAACAAAATATTTTTTTTTCTTTTGAAAAGAGAAATTAATTTAAAAGTTTTGAAAATTCTTAAGTTTTTGGAAATTTTTTAGAAATATTTCGGAGAAAGCTGGATATTTTAATACCGGATTTGTATCTTACAATGTAAATATACAGCCCGATATTATACAAAATTGGTGGGAAAACATTTGAGAAAATCATAAATATTTTAAAATGCCCCTTGAATTTTTTTAAATATCATATTATAATATATATTATTATAAACAAATATATATTAAATATATATGGGCTGGGCCGACCCAACTAACTAGGTTGGGCTCAACCCAAGAAAGGGTTGGGTTGGGTTGATATTGGCCCAGCAGATCTCTTTTTTCTTTTTTAGGGGGCTGGGCCAGACCGAGCCTAGATATTTGGGTTGGGCCAGAACCGGCCTGACCCAAAGAAAAGGTTAATTATTCTGCCATTGCATGCAAAATATCTTCTGCATACAATGGCCACGGGAACGAGGAAGGAATGGGGAAGAAGAAGAAAAGGGGGGCCACTTGATGCAAGTAGGTGAGTTGTCGGTCCAGGTGGCTGGGAGATTGTCGTGAGGCTTATGGTGGCACCACTGTTGGGAGTTGGTGTTGCTGCTACTATAGCCGGTGTTGGAGAAGGAAGAAACCGAAATGGTGGCCGCTGTCTGTCTGTTGGAGCTGCAATTATGGAGGAAGAAGGAGAAGTAGTTGATGGAGAGAGAGAAGTGTGGTGGCGCTGATGGAGGAATTTGCTCCTATCATTGGTTGTGGGAGGAAGAAGGAAGAAGAAAATCTGCAGCATAGAGAAAGAGGGATCGACGGTGGCTACTCTACCGCTGGTGAGGATTTGGGTTGGTGATGGTGGTCAAGCCGGTGGTAACTGTGATGGTGGCCGAAGGCCACGGCGGAGAGAGAAAGAGGAGAGAGAACTCGCTGCAGAAGAAGAATTGGAGAAAGAGGGGAGCTGATTTTTTTCAATTTTTGCACCCGATTTTCTTCATGCTCAGGCCATGAAATCCACCCTATTTATAGGGGATGGAAGAGGGCAATCTTGTCTTGTCTATACTGGAGAAAACTTTCGGTCCTTGATTCGGTTGAGAAGGATCCTAACCGTTGGTTTAAAGTAGGCACCATGAACTGTCAAATTTGACAGTTCAAAGTTGCAAGAGTTGGCCATTTTAGGCTGGCGCTACGGCCTCTGTGGTGTCAATTAGCCTAAATGTACCACATGGTGTTGTAGAGAAATGTCAGGTGATCATTTGCATGCAAGTATTGTCAAATTTGGTGGGACATATGAGGCATTAAATGCACCTAAAAAGTAGCAAACCAGACACCTTTTTCGGGCAAAAACAGGGAAGACAATGAATAGTGACCAGATAACGTGTCGTGTGGTCCCTTTTTTTTTAATGCAAAACGACGCCGTTTAGCCTTGAATTAAGGATTTTAGCCAAAGTTCAATTGAATCCTCTAGCTTTCAATTTTGTTCAATTGCACCACTAATTGACCCTAAACTTTTGATTTAGTGCAATTTAGCCCCTGGAAAACGTCAATTTGAACCCCAAATTTTGACGCCTTTTGCTCTTTGATCATTGGTCTTGGTTTTATGCAATTTGACCCTCAATTGACCATCAAACTTTTAATTTTCATCAATTTCACCCTCGGTTTTTGTCAGTTAAGCCCTTATAGTTTGACACCTTTTGGAAAATGGACCTTAGGTGCGAAAGTTTTCAATTTCACCCCTAATTGACCCCAAAACTTTAATTTTCTTGTGATTTTGCCCCTGATTTCAATCATTTAACTGTGTCAAAAATTAAATTTGGTCTCTTAAAAATTCCAATCTTCTCAATTAAGCCAAAATCGGGCTCCCAAACTTAATTTTTCACCAATAAGCCCTAATAAAATTAATTTGACCCTTTTAAAGTATAATTAAGTCCTTGCATTTAATTAAATCCTTTAATTAGACCCAAATTAATTCTTAAACATTAGTAAAATTTAATTTGACCCATGATTAAATCAAATTGACCTATTAAAAATTTAATTATGTTATTAGAGTTATTTTTTATCCAAATTCGTCTAATAATCATTTAATTTGACCTTGAATCTGCATAGTTTCTCCATTTTAGGCATAATGCGATACAATTAGGCTTCAAATTTCCTCTAAAATTACAAATTGGTTTTTATGTATTTTTGAAATCCTACCAGACCTGCTTTCTCCACGTTGTCAACCTTTATTTTATTTTTTTATTTTTATTTTGGAAAAAAAAGAATGAATATGGGGAATGACCTAGAAATGGGTTATGACAAAAGTGATTGTTTATGTGTTTTACATTCAAAACCAGAAATCTAGACAATGTTGTTAGCTAACTTGTGACTAGAAATTGACCTAGATAAAGGCATAATTTGGGATGTTTCCTTTCATGAAAGTTGTAGAATTGGATGTTAAATTTTAAATGGAACTAGAATCACCTAAATTGGAGCTATAGAACTCTAGATATTGGTAAAAACCCGAAGATAGGTCAGAATGTAAAATTATGGACATAAATTGAAAGTTTAGGTTTACAAATAAGAACATTTGGGGTAAATGTGTTCAATTATGTTAAAGTTCACAAAGAACAAACCTTACTTCATTTGGAGTTATAGAACTCTAGATATGGATAAAACACTAGAGAGGGGTTAGGTTGTGCGTTATAGGACAAACCTACGTACCATTGTATTTTGACAAATTTAGGTGTGTAAATGGTAGAAATGGGTTTAACCCTCTCATAAATGTTATGTAATTATGTCTTAGCCTACTAAAGAAATAAACCCCAAATGAAACTGAGTTCCACAACTCTAGTGGGGGAAAACACTAAATAGTGTTCTAGTGCACTTGTCATATATTGTTTGAACATAATGAGTTTTGTGATGAAGTTAAAAAGAAGTAATTCTTGTGTAAAGAATGAGTATGTAAGCTTATTAAAGAATATTTGTATGCTTTAAGGGGGAACACTGGGCACAAAATCTTCCATCAGGAGCTCACTCGACTAGAAAATGAGGTAAGTGAAATCTCGTCTACAATGAATGAAGTCAAATCTGAGTTTTTGAAGTTATGATGAATACTGCAACATGAAAGTAATATGGATAAATTATGAATATAAATTAAGATTTGTAATTGAAATGCTTTTGGTAACAAGCGAAAGACCATTGTGGAAATTGTTTTTGAAGTTATCGAAAATTGATGAATTTGAATTTGCTTACAACCTATGAAGTTAGATTTGAAATTTTTAGGTTAATGATGAGTAATGAACATAATAGTAATATGGATGATTTATGAATGTGATATGAGGTTAGATGAATTTCAATTGCTTTCACAATAAAGGAACGTTGATGTTGGGATTGTTTTTGAAGTTTTGAAAACCAAAAAATTTGAATTGCTTTCACAATGAGCGAAAATCGATGTTGGGATTGTTTTTGAAGTCTCAGAAACCAATGAATTTGAATTTCTTTCGCAATGAGCGAAACACAATATTGGGATTGTTTCTGAAGTTCCGGAAACCAATGAATTTGAGTGGCCTTCGTAATGAGCGAAGGCCAATGTTGAGATGTTCTTTTGAAGGCTATGAAAAAACAATGTACTATAAGGATTAGTATGGTGAAATCGTTGTAAAGATTTTGAGTGATCTTGTATGTTAGATGATTTATGAGCATATGCCAATATGTTTTGCATAATTGTTGTGAAAGATATGATTGTCATTCATGAGAACTCCTATAATAATTGATAGGAATAATGAGTACTCTCATTTTCATTACAATTAACAGTAAGACTATGATCGTAATATGAAATTTTGCTTAATTAACCTTTGTTGCAGGACCTTCTTATATTGGTGGACTAAGTAATTAGGCAATAGACGAACTCTAGGATTTCAAGAACTTTTGTTGTGCATGTAATAGATTTTATAACTTAACAAAAAAAAAACAATAACTCTTTCCTTTGTAATAATGTTATTTTAACTATATATGCCTAGGTGTGCCCTGTTGTGGGGTTTTGGTTGCATGCTATTGGTTTAAAGTCAGTGGTCCCGGCTGATGTTGGTCTGCTGATGGATGTTTTATATTTTTTTGTTCGGCTTAGTGGGAGCATGTTTCCTTAGGCCTTTTGAACTCTATTTTGTTCTGCATGTGGGCTGTTAATGATTTTGTATATGGGATACTTTTCCCTTGTTCTCTAGGGAACCTGTTTCCTTTGGTGCTGTTTATTGGCAATCAGTAGGTCCAGGCTGTCTTGGTGCTGATTTGTTGTTTGGTGAGTTCTGGTTTGGATGTTCCCCTAGGTTTTTTTTGTTTTGTTCCCTGCATGAGGGATGTTCATGCTATTTGTATATGAGATCCTGTTTCCTTAGTTTATTCTCTAGGGAGCATGTTCCCTTCGGCTATTAGGGAGTCTGTTCCCTTTACCTAGATATGTAAGTCTTTATGTTTCGCTGGTTTCCAGCTTGTACTGCAAGCTTGTCTTGCTATTTTAGATCCATACAATTCTTACATTTGATAAAAAAAAAAAAAAATCCTTAGACAAATATCTTATGTAGACACATAAGTAAAGGCTTCTCTTGCAGCTTCGATGAATAAAGAAAATGAAAATATCTAAGGAGCTTACAAATGGAATATGAAAAAGGCATTAGTATCTTAATTCTTATAGAAAATTTGATATAAGCAGATAAAGAGATTTCGGGTAAGAAAAGCCAATTAAGTGTTCGATTAAAGGTTTAGAGTGAAAAGAAAAACCTGGAAAGATTCCTTGTCTCAACTTTTAAAAGCAAAGGTCTTTAATAGCATAATATATGTTGGAAGAATACAAAAAAAGGATGAAGGAGTATAAAAGAGTGAAAGTGATCCTAGATCCATAAAAACCCTCAAACACCATTTGAGCTTATGAATTCCTTTTCTTTGGTAGCCATGAAACTCAGCCTTCATTACATGCCCTAAACAGTTCATTTCTATTGACCTTGTACCAAACAATTAGGTGACAACTCATTGATCCTCGACCCCACTAACACTACGCGCGCACATGCAACAAAAATAGTTATATATGTAGAATTTTCTATGTAATTAAGACTTGACAAGACATGCTTTATTGTCTTTTAATTTTCAATATCAATGTTTTTCTTACTTTATTTGTTATGCGTTATGCTTGTATCTCTAGCTGCTCTTGTTTGATTATTTTGTTACCACTTGAAACTGCTAGTTTTACAATATAAGTTGAAATTTAAGTGCATAGTTGATAAAAGGAATTTAAATACAATGTCAATGAGCATTTTTGGGTTGATTTGTACTATCTATTTTTCACTTTTCAAAATAATGCATTTGAAGCTCATCTTATTTTAAATTATTATTGGTAATTTAGACTTATATAATAAATCGATATATGGGAAAAAAGAAAAAGAGCTTAAGTTTGTGATCCTTAAAATTGATTTAGTTCTTGATTGAGATAATGTTGTGTGTGTGTGTGTGTGTGTGTATAAAATCATTGTAATATATTAGAAATCAAGAATGAAAATTGATAGATATAAGCTAAAAAAATAGTTTTAGAAAATGCAAATAATTATTTTAACATATTATAACTTTTGATCTGGAATAATTTTTTTCAATTCAAAAGGTTAGTTTAAAACTCTATAGCTTGATGATGATCATGAAGGTGTTAAAGTCCCTTTTTAGGTTCAAAATTCATAATATCAATACCTTAACAAATTTAACATCTAGCTATAAAATACATGTACATGGTTTTTCATAAGAAAGAAGAATAATATGCTTATCCAGAATTATTTTAGCATATAATTCAATATATATATATATACACACACAATAGCTGCTATGACGTCTAAGTTCATATTTATCACTTTCGACATTGCCTTTACGATGAATTACGTAATACATTCAAATCTAAGGTTGCCGACTATACATCACAACGTAGCAACTCATTTTCTTAATTTTTGATTCCCCAATCAATAATTAATATTTCATTTTCTTAGTTATCGATTTCCTTGGATACAATGCATGAAGTAACCACATATATTAATCTTATGTTTACTCGTCACCATCATCGCTTAACATAATTTGTTTGTAACATTACCATGCTTTCTATTTTCTAGGTATTACAACCGTTTGTTACATTATCACCCCATTAATATTTTCTTTAACTTAGTAGTACATCAAACGGTATTACGTCTTAAGTTGCCAATCAACTCCCATTGTCATATACATTTTTAAGCATCGGTTAATGGTCTTACACTATGGTTTCCATTGTACGATCGAGGATAGTTTTAATGGTTTCTATTATTTGGAAACAACAACACCATGGTTTCTACTCACTAAAAAAAATAACATAATGGTCTTCATGCAAATCAAAGACAACTACATGAATTCCCTTTTTATTAGGAACAATTAGGAAGTAATTTTTGTTGTCCATGATTTAATTTAAAGGACTTGTCAACTTAAATATAAGCATAGAGAAAGGAGAGCATACATCATCATCTTATAATTAACCAAATTGTATTTTGCTTAATTGGTCATCATTCTTTTGGGCAACTAAACATCAAAAGTTGCCACATTCATAGATATTTGTAATTAATTATCAACTATCAATTTATATCTTGTCATTAGTCACTGATATTGTGGTCATTAAGTATCGTTCCTTTCTTATCCTTAGTCACCAACACTACGGCCACTAAGTATCATTCCTATCTCATCCTTAATCATCGATACTATGGCCACTAAGTATAATCCGATCATTCCCTCGCGGATGCTAATAATTCTGGCAAACCCATTTGATTGCCAACAAATTCGGTTATTAATATTTTCGTACCAAGTCTATCTTTAATATTTTATTCCACATCTTTATACAACCTTATACCGTATTATTTTATTTGAGTTATATTCAACAAATAATTGATTACATATGTTATGGTTTATGAATCCTTGTACATATAGAATTCTTTCATGGATAACTATTTATTCCTAACTATGATCAATTTTGTATATGGTTCTTTAAACATTAATTTTGATTGTGAATAACACACCATACTCCTTATTTCATCGTATTAGTAAACGCTTTCAAATGAGATGGTTCACAACACTAATTACCGGTAATCCTAGTATGGACCCCATTAACCAGATTTAACCTCATTCTTTACTCTCGGCTATCCAACATAGATGCCATTAGCCAAAGCTAATCTTATCATTCATTTCCGGTTACCCAACATGGATACCATTAGTCGAAGTTAATCTCATCATTCATTCTTGGTTATCCAATATGGATACCATTAGCCGAAGCTAATCTCATCAATTAATCTCAGTTATCTAATATGGATACTATTAGCTAAAGCTAATCACATCATTATTTATTGTGTTTCATGAGTAATTTTAATCGATTGAAATCAGATAGCAACATTACGTATAAATACTTCGAGGATTTAATAATAATTAGTTGAAGGTGGAAACCACCTACTTGTCCCTCCCGTAGTGTGTCCTCGCTCGGTCAAAGATCTGATCCCGGTCGCGCCTCCTGATAAACAAAATGACCATTACTCAGTATATTTTTATTTAGGTAATGTCAAAGACCATTTCAACATATATAGCAGAACACACATACATTCATTCAAACATCTCCCATGTTTGTATAATAGTACAGTGATAATATTGTAACAAGACATTCATCCCTAATTTTAATGAAGGTCATCTACAGAAATTATATCATTATGATGGTGAAATCGTTAGCAAAAACTAAGTCGTTCTAACACTGAAAATCATCACCAAAAAACTAAGTCATTCTAACACTGAAAATCATCAACAAAAACTAAGTTATTTTGACATTTCTTTTCTCTAAATCACGCATATGGTCAATACCAAGTTTTCCTCCTAGAAACCATACTTCAACCTAGTTGTGGACATAAACCACAACCAAATTCACTTCCAAAGTTTATGAAACAAGGGAAACATGTAATGTTTCTATTCTATAACAATATCACACATTCATCAAACATTGTTAAAGAGGAACCATCACTCATTACTATCTTCATGAGGGTCTTTCTTTGTTATCCTCTCTTAAGGTGGCTGAAACCTATGTCATTCTCCTAATAAGCATATTTTTGTGTTCTTCATGTGGCAACATCAAATTCTCATTCATTATTGCATGGCATAAGATGTTCTACGCATTCCAATTATAAAGTACTACTAAATATGTTCAATGATCATATTCTTTTCTATAAACTCATCAAGTTCATCACAATGTTGCCAAGTAGTACACACTCAAGTTCAACATGTACATTATCAAGGATTCTCCCATCTAAATTTCTATAGGCAAATTTCTATAGGCCAAAACATGGGTGTTCATTTCATCAATTTTTACAAAATCATTCCAAGTAAAGATTAGAGCTTGATTAGTCCTAGCTAGTTTAGTCCACCCAACCCCGAAAACTATTTGGTGTTTTAATCGTAACTAAAGTTTCAGAACTCTTTTTTTTTTAGCATGATTTGGCCCTATGAAAAGCTACCATATAGGGCTATAGCTTTCATGAAAGACACAACACCCAGTTTTGTCATCTACATGTCTAAACTCACTCATTACAGTAGTATAAGAAATATGTCCAATACTATGTTAGTCTGGACCCTTACTTAGTGGTTTAATCATATCTTGAGTTATACAACTCCAAAGACGTTGAGCCTAGATCCATTGGAAAAATAACACCCATACCTACAATTTTTATAAGACACTAGCTCCAAATTACATCTTTTCAAGGCCCAAAAGTAACAATTATAGCAGCACCTAAAATTTATCCAGTACTATGTCGGTCTGGACCTTTACTCGATGGTTTTCTCATATCTGGAGTTATACAACTCCAAATAAGTAGAACCTAGTTCCATTAGAAAGCTAACATCCGTACCTACAACTTTTATAAGACACCACCTCCACATTACATCATTTTAAGGCTCAAAATTAACAATTATAGTAGCACTCAAAATATGTCCAATATTATGTCAGTCTGGACCTTTACTCAATGTTTTTCTCATATCCGGAGTTATACAACTCCAAATAAGTCAAGACTAGTTCCATTTAAAATATGACATCCATACCTACAACTTTTATAAACACACCAACTCTAAATTATAATTTTTTCAAGTTGTAATTTCAACTAGAAGTTGGCTAGTAAGACTGTAAGAATTTTAATTACATGAGATAAAATTTTGATAAGCACACTATGTGTTTTCATGCATCACAACATCCATTATCATCACTCCATGTTCAAAGAAACTCTCATTTCCTATATATTTTCAAGAACCTTAGAATCACAACATTGGAGGTTTTTCAATCATCTTTTACTAACTATGAAATCAAGGAGGAAAACTAAGGAAGAACACTTTTATCAATAATTTTGAGTTTAAATTGAAGAGTTCTTACCAATTTCTTCTTCAATTGTTCTTTCTCTTCATCACCCATACTTGTCCCTCAAGTTCCTCTCCTCCGACCATGCTTCTTAATTTCGGTCTAAATGTGTTTCTCTCCTCACAAACCTATTTGCAAGCTTCAATCTCACAATTTGGAAAGATTTCTCAAATGATTTTTGAAGAGAGGCAAGACACAAAGTTCGGTTTTATGGGTCAATTACTATTATACCCCAACTTATCCCCCCTAAATTTCGGTTCATTGCACTAACCCGACACTATATCTTTATTTTTAAGATCCTGAACTCCGATCGATCTCAAATTTTAACCCAAGGTAAAAACATATTTCTTAAAACCCTATGTAAAATTGCATCCCGATCCAACGGTTAGATTGATAGATACATTCAATATTATAAAACTGGACAGTTGAAAATTTCACGCCAAAAATCCAAATTTCGCATACCATATAATTTACTTAAAATCATCTTGGGTCTTAGACTAATTCTTTAGAGATTTCTATTCATAATTATCATAAAAAATTTCTCTGAGTTTCTTACCACTTTCACTACCAATAGCGCGATTGTGCACGAGGATTATATTAAAATTCAACGTTTCTCACGTAAAGCGTCATGCATTGATTTATTTGACATTTCCTTCTATTTTACACATAATATCACCTAATTTACAAAATTTCCTCCTTCAAATTATTATTTTTACCTGGTCAAGGAGTTTTCATGATTTATCGTTAACTAATATTTCACATACTATTCTATTACTTTATCTTATATATATTTTAAATTAATCTCCCGGAAATGTTCATCCTAATTTATAAGATTTTCTCTATAATTTATTATTTTTCAATTAGTAGTTACCTTTTTTAACTCAAATTTATCTATTTTTGACTGGGGGTTTATATCATTAGTATTAGAGCCAGGTTTCTTATGGGAACCAACAAGGAGCGAATTGAGCACTTGGAGTCTAGGCTCGGTGCAATTCAGGAGGGATTATAATGAATGGAATTTGGTATAAATGAAAAGCTCTGCCATTTGGAGGAAGCTCTTAATCGACTTTCGAATGTGTTGCTCTCTAATCCAAAGTCCTCAAATCATGGCAATCACCACTAAGAAAACCAAGATGGAGGTCAGCAAATCGTCTCGTTCAAATCAGCCAAGCTAGAAGTTCCACACTTCTTTGGAGATGATCTAACATAGTGGTTCAATCGGGTGGAACAATTCTTTGAATACCAGAGCACAACAGCGAACCAAAAGGTTCTTATGGCTGCTTACCACCTTGAAGGGGAGGCCAACCAATAGTGGTAGTGGCTTTGTAGGATGTTATAGCAAGAATGACATGTGATTTCATGAGAAACATTTGAAGAGGAATTATAGGCTCGCTTTGGACCATCAGGATGTGAAGAATTTGATGAAGCTCTCTCAAGAATCAAGTAACTGGGAACGTTGAGAGACTATCTATGTGAATTTAAAAAGCTCGTCAAGAAGGTGCGTGGATGGACGCAAAGGGCGTTGGTAGGAGGTTTGAAGGCTGAGAGTTTTGAAGGGATATGGATGTTTAAATCGTAATCCCTCAAGGAGGCCATTAGTTTAGCACGAATGCAAGATGAGTAGTTTACACGGCAATAACGATTCACGTGAATTCCACGCACAAAAACTCCTCTAGCTCTTCCATAAACCACGTATGTAGCTACTACCATCCCTGTTGTTCCAATTAGATGCTTAACATGGGAAGAAATGCAAAAGAGAAGGGCTTAAGGTCTCTATTTCAACTGCAATGAACGTTTCACAGCTAGGTGTAGATGTCAAAGACCATAGTTATTACTTTTGGAAGGGCGTGTGAGTAATGTGGTATGTGAAAAAATTACTAACCAACAGAAATTGGAAGAAGACCAAGGTAGAGATATAGGGGAAGTACAATAACCTGAATTGGAACCCGAAATCATGCTGCATGTATTAACGAGATGGATGGGTCCATAAACCATATGTATAACAACAAGAATAGGCCCTCATGAAGTGGTGATTTTGGTTGATAATGGATCGATGTATAATTTCATCAGTGATCATTTGGCAAACTTGCTCAAGTTGCCAATTGTTCCCATGGAAGCATTTTTTGTCTGGGTGGTCAAAGGAGAAAAACTAAAGTGTTAAGGGTGTTACGATAAGGTATGAGCAGAGTTGTAGGGTACCGAGTTTTACCTTACTCCTTTTCCTCTACCTTTAACAGGTCTTGACTTTGTACTTGATGTGTAATGGCTTGAAATGATTGCATCTATGGTCTATAACTGGAAACAATTGACCACGGATTTTGTTTGGGATAATCAAAATTAAAGGCTGCAAGGTGTAGACGTGCAAGCAATTGAGGTTGCTTCACCCAACGAATTATCGAATGAGCTTTGCCAAGGCCATGCATTATTTGTAGTATGCTTTCAACCAACCCTGGTAACAACATCATATGGTGCGCCACCTGATGATAAGCAACAAGATATGTAGAGGTTGTTGAAAGACTGTACGGACGTGTTCTAGGAGCCCTCAAGTTTGTCATCTGTGCGCGAGGTAGAGCATTGCATTACGCTCAAAGAGGGGACTGAGCCAATTAATGTATGCCCATATCGATATGCCCATTTCTAGAAGGAAGAAATTGAAAAACAAGTTCAAGAGATACATAATTCTAGTCTTATTCGACTAGGCACCAATCTGTTTTCATCGTCAGTATTATTGGTGAAGAAAAAGGATAGAAGTTGGTGATTTTGCACAGATTATTGCACACTCAATACCGCTACCATCAAGGATCAATTTCTCATTCTTATAGTAGATGACATGTTGGATGAATTACATGGCGCATCCTTCTTTACCAAGCTCAATCTAAGGGTCGGATATCACCAAGTAAAAGTAAATTCTTCTGACAGACTCAAAACTACTTTTTGTACTCACAACGATCATTATGAATAGTGATGTTGTTTGGCATATGTAATGCACCCTTTACATTCCAAGCCATCATGAACTCTATATTTTGACCTTATCTTCGAAAGTTTATTTTGGTTTTCTTCAATGATATTCTCGTATATAGTTCTACTTGGGATATGCATGTTAAACAAACCTTGGAGATTCTGAGGCAACATCATTTTTTTTCCAAGGCCAGCAAGTGTGCATTCGACCAACAAGAATTATAATATTTGGGACACATTGTTACGCCTCAAGGAGTGAAGGTCGATAATCACAAAATTATAGCCATGATGGCGTGGCCTCAAATAACTAATATTTTTGAATCACGTTGTTTTTTAGGCTTGACAGGATATTACAAGAAATTTGTTTGCAATTATGGCATCATCGCTTGACCCCTTACCAACCTCCTCAAGAAAGGGCAATTCGGATGGAATGAGGAAGTTGGAGTAGCCTTCATGACTCTTAAGCAAGCAATGACCACCATACCTGTTTTGGCGATGCTCGATTTCAATGAGTCCTTCACCATAAAAAAAAAAGATGTTGCATAGGAAGGAATAGGTGCTGTAAATCCCGAGAAAAAAAAAGGGCTGGATTAAATTAAAGAAAATAAACTAAACTAAAAAGAAGTGGGGGCAAAACGAATACACTTAAAGAAAATGGGGCCTAAATGCAAATAAGAATAAGTATAAAGCATAAGTACTCCTCTTCTTACCAAAAATAGATCTGCAGATAATGTAAAGAAAGAAAAGAGGGAGTTTTTATATTCATTTTTACAAATCAAGAGAGAAACACCAAAATTTCAAAAAAAAACTCATCCAAGATTAAGGGTTATAGGTAGAATAAACACTGGTGGGAAAGGGATTAACAAGAGAAATTGAACAAGAAGAGAATAAGGGAGGGCCGATTGTCATTAAAAAGAAAAGGAGGGATCGAAACCTTGATTCGTACCGGGTAAGGTATTCTAAACTTGCTCTTATGAGTCATTTCAAGTCGATTATGAATTGATGCCTGGATGTTAATTTATAGATTTGAGTTCTTAGACTTGAATTGAGGAAAAAGTATGAGTTGCTAAATTAAAGAACTTCATGTGTTGTA
>Ga0307517_10007463_pt1 | contig 15918 bp, 8 predicted proteins | sample 23_EM_MG_FD_194515 | JGI IMG/M metagenome (GOLD analysis project Ga0307517, IMG submission 194515) | Populus trichocarpa ectomycorrhiza microbial communities from riparian zone in the Pacific Northwest, United States - 23_EM | ecosystem: Host-associated > Plants > Roots > Unclassified | place... | reverse complement strand
CCATCAGAGTATTTGGATCCCTTCTTACTATGTCCTCGTGTTCCCTTCTTATTATGTCCTCGTGTTCTCTCGTGACATTCTCATTTTATGGACATGTTTCTTTATGGCAAAACTCTACTTTTGCCTCAGAGAAAGAGAAAACTTACAACATAACTAAAGTTATTCTCAGGCAACCTAAAAAGGATTACAAATAAGCAATGAGTGGTAGCAACATTCTTTTCATAACTCAAGTGTCAACCTAATTGTGTCATCTTCGTAAAATCCATAACAAGGCTCAAAAAGGAAAGCAACATCCATAGAGAAAACCATACCAAGAATCCAACAGCTTGCCTAGTGTTTTTAAGTTCATCCCAGGATGCTCCAACATACTGCAATTCAAAAATCAATATACAAACAATAATTAATATGGAAACGAACTGCAAAGCCCCCTTGGAAGGTTATTAACCATAAGCACAAAGACAGAGGTCTAAAGAACCCCAAAAAAATCAAATCTTTTATAAAAAAAATAAACAGTTTTCTCCTTTGCACTGAAGCATACATGATGTAGACGAAGCATGCAAATAGTCATTACAGGATATGAAATCATACTCAGAATTTTATCAACTACATAAAAGCAACTTGCATATAAAATAATAGCTAAACAACATAAAAAACAGAGAAAAATAGAATGTATAATTCTAAAATGTTGGTTTATGCTTTTCTTTTCAACACAACTTTTTGATTTTAATAATTTAAACAAAACCATTAATTGTTAATGCAGCCTTGCTAATTTTGTTCAGATCCCCTACATAAGACTTCTGAATTGGCATGGAAAAACAGCGGCTTCTGATGATACAGAAATAACGACAAAAGATAGGATTAAGGTGAATACAGCATTTACTTGGAGACAAATTTAGAAGGGTACCTCTTCTTTTGCTTGGCCACACCATAATTCTAATTCAGCTAACCCAGCCTTCACATATTCCCCATTGCTGAATGTGCAGCACTCTCGACGAAGCAGAAGGCTGCAATTATACCAACAATTGCATTGTCAAGTTAATGATGTATCATGCAACAGTATCCAAGTATACAGCATTATTTGACATTTGAAAAGGATAGAAAAGCTCTTTACCTATTAAACAGCTGCACATTAATGTATGAGAAAATTTGAGTAAATATCTTCTGCACAAAAATTGGAGGCACCTGAAACAACATTAAGCATAGTTCAGAGCATAAAAAGGACAATAGTATTACTTTGATGTTGTTGAAAGCAACGATTACGTACAAAATTTTCTTTCAATGTGCATAGCAGCCCATCAAGACTATTGACAATGCTGCGCCAGCTATCAGCTGGCGTATTATGGCCAAATGACAGAGATGATTTTAAAGCAGTTCCCCTTGATGCCCTTGGTGCCTGAATTTCATTATTAGTCTTAGAAATTATAGTTGTTGGGGAAATTCCAAGACTAGCACATGAAGTCCATTGAGAACAACTTGAAATTCTTCCAATTACAAGCACAACCACTATCATTTTTCTTGGTAGTGAGAAAGAAGATGCATTCAAGCCAAGGAAAAAACTGGTCTTCAAATTTATATTAAAACATCTGAAAATTATAGCAGAGATCTTCAAATATTTGCATAAGATACACTTCATCAAAAATATATAGATTGAGGAAATTAAGCAATATATATATATATATAGAAATTCAATTGAGGATAACACTTCATCAAAATCTATGGTTAACACTAAAATTAGATTTCAAGATCATGCATTGAATCATTTAATTCTTGTTAGTTTTCAACAAAAATTACAGCATAAATTATGATAACATTTTGAATCATTGAAAAAATGAAATGGGTTTGCCCATTTACTGATAGGAAAAACGAAAGGCACATTAAATATATCATGGCAGGATTCACAAATGAAGAATCAAGGTCAGTTTACCTGGATACATGATGAAAGAAGAGGTGATAAATCCTTTTTAAAATTATCCCGAACAATGCCATATATCGTCTCCACATATGCTGTCAACTGCTGTTTAAAAAGCAAAGCTGGATACTTAGCCTCAACCATCTGTATATCTCTACCAACTCTAAGATTGGCTGAAGAAGGTGAAGAACGGAAACCCTGAAGAAATACCAGGTCTCAAATGACTCATTTGCATAAGCAGAACATTAAATAAAACTTTGAGAACAAAAGAAGAATAGAATCTTGTGAATTAAAGTAGAGTTAGGCATCCTCAAAATATAGTTACATGATATGAGATTGTCAAATCATTTTTATGTACAAAAGAAATTTCAGGGGGGGTTATCTCATTACTTGGGCCATCCTTCCAAAAAATGATGTTGGAGGAGGTGGATTTGAATTGGCACCACTGTCTTTTAAAGTCCGTTGAAGTAAGAACAGCAGCATTGAGGTATTAGATAACCAGTAAGCCATATGATTATTGTCATCCTGGTTCTGCAAGCATTACATATCATCCAGAATGTTAGATGTTGAATCACAGAACTCTAAACAATTCTGTTTTTTCTTCAGTTACCTATGTTGTGGTTTGGTTTAGAGGCAGGATAATTCTAAAATAAACCATGCATGGAAGGAGAAAATCAAGTTACCTCTATTGCAGAACCAATCATCTGAATAAGACGATCAAATACACTGGTTTTTTCTGCTTCAAACGATCTCCACTGGACAAGGCATCTGTAAATGGTAAATGCTCCAACTGGTTTTCCTTGACTAAACCCAGGATTTTGCTCCACGCATTTTATTAGAGCATCTACACTCTCCTACATCACAGAAAAAAGGAGTAAATTTAGGATTACATCACCATTAAACTCCCAAACCAAAAATCAGGGGAAAAAAACTGTTTTTCCATCTTTAAGCACGTACATGTAGCCGTTCAATCTGAGATTTCCTCATTTTTTTGTCAGCATCTGTGCCAAGCCTTTTAGATGGAGTTGGTGGTTCCTGAAGAAGCATGATCACTTAGGACAATAGATAATACAGGAACATTCAGAAATGGTGTATAAATCTTAAATAAAATTAAATTATGTTTGTTTATATTCTTCACTTACATGATGACCATTTTCTAGATGCTGCAGCAATTTAAAATAAAAAAAAATATTAAGTTTCCAAGAGATGACATGAGAAATATAAATGTTTAACAAAAAAAATATTCATGCACTTTACCTGAGAGGTAATTTCCAAATGTTCTGACATTTTTCTTGAAGATGAACTGAACAGTGCTTGGTGCTGCAGAACTTGGTCCTCAGCTTCCATGTCAGAGAGTTTTTCTTCAAGCCTGAAAAAGGAAACTGTCAGTAATTTAAATTCAAATAATTAACACTAAGTTATCAAGGAAAAATCCCATTATCCCATTTCGTGTTGACTTAAAAATGCAATTTAAGTACTTGACTCTTTTGACAAAAAACAAATCACTGTGGAAACCTCTGCATGGCTGTTTTCAGCTCAATTATCTTTGACTCTGCATCCAAAGCCTGCTTCAGATGCTCTTCACTAAGCTTACTCGTCTCTTCATATTTCTTCTCTGTTTCATCAATTCTCTTTTCCAGTGAGCTTACCATAGCCTACATTGTCATCCACAAAACACCATTTAAGTGAAAGTTGAAGCACATGCCTCAAATGGGATTTTTTTGCTTGTTTCTCTTTCAAATTTGTATGCTAAATGCAGTCTTATAGAAGCAATACATAAACAGTCATTTGACAAGCCCTGTACCAGCTCGAAAGTTCATTTAGAAGAAAATAGCAATGCATAAAAAGCTTTACCTTGAGCATTTCATTTTCAGCAGTAAGTTTATTCACCAGTTCATTATCAATAACTGGGACTTCCTGTATGGTTGGGACTTTTTCAGCTTCTTTCTTTATAGACTCTCGTTCCTTGATTAACAGAGCTTTAGATTCTTGGAATTCAAGCTGCATTTCTTGCAATGTTGTGCGTAATTTAGCATTTTCCTGTGTTTTGGATTCCTCTAGGTCAGCCTGCATTCAATAGAACCATCACTTACAAACAATCAATACCAAATAGCTAACAAACTGGAGGGGAAAAAAACCAGAAAACACAAATCCAAACAACTTTGTGCTTCTAGTCAATAGACAAAGCTAGCATATTCATATGCGCATTCTAGATTGTAATTTTAACTTCAACACAATATTCCTCAACACAGTGAATGGCTAAAGATCTTATCTCTCTGGAGCACAACACAGAAGAATTGTATCTTTTCATACATTGTTATTAAATACCATACAAACAAGAGGGAAGTTAAGTTCATATGATGTCGTTCATTTATTTAGGAGAAAAGAGAATTCCAAACAAACAAACATCCCTACCCTCATTCGTTTCTCCAGCTGCAGACGCCAGGTGAGTTCTTCAACTTCCTTTTCCAGTTTACTTTTTGCAGCTTGGAGAGCACCAGTCTCCTTAGCAGCCTGCAGACATATTAGAAGAGTCAATGAAATATTAGCAAATAAAACTGCTTTAGGAAACCACAAGCAATGGGGCAATTTTGAACAGATCGGGAATTTAAGGGATGGAATTTGGGTGGAGCAAAGACTAAATTATGCAGATTTATGTTACCCAAGCAGCTCTGCATGCAAACAAGGCAAGATAAGATAAATGGTTTTAGAAATTGATCATTTTTTCTCCAAGTGCAAAATTCGATTAAAGAAAACTGCACTGGAGGCACCCAAGGACACAACAATTACACAGAAACCCAAGAAGGGATGTTAGGAAACTTGAGAGAGAATTGATCGATTACTTTAGCAAAAACACAAGGTTCCCTTCATGAATAAAATAAACAATTTTTCTGTAGTGGCAATCCCAACCAGCTTTTAGGCCCAACCCAAGTTTATTCTGGGAATAAAAATAATCCTAAAATTCATTATCAGATTATTTATGGAACGGTTGAAGAAAAAAAGAAATATGGACAAAAAAATTTGCAAAGCAGGATTTGCAATCTTAGATATAATTTATTGGAGAAGAAAATAGAAAATAAAGAAAGACGAGATCACCATTTTAAGCTTCCGTAATTCTTTACGAGCAACCCGCCCTCTCCAGGCACATTGAGTGGCAATTGCTGCTCGTTTTAACCTCAAATAATGAAGTTGGGCCGAATGTTTTCGGCATTGACTCTGCAAAAGCAAGAATTCCAATAGATTAAGAAAGCATATATAGTGAAAAACATAATAGAAAATCCAATCAACAGATGTGCAGCAAATGACTGCATTTCCATCAAAGTGTCAGCCATGACAAATAATGTCAGGTGACTTGTCAAAAGCTGGCCCACTCAACTTTGGGTAGCCCTATCTCATCCCTTAAGATCACGGCAGAGAAAGACAAGGTTTAATCCCATGTCCCTAAGCACAATACACCTCACATTTGCAGTCATACACTGGCTATGTCCATTGTTCTTGTGTTGAGCAACCTTTTGATGAATTATTATTATTGAAAACAAAAAACAATGCTATTGTCATATACATTCAGACATGCTCACAATCATCTATTGCCTAACTATATGGAATGGCTAGACAGCTTTTGCAAAACAAGTGTGCTTCGCTCTTTGCTTCCCCAAAATGGAAGAAAGAAGGTGAAATGAAGAGCAAAGAAAAGAAAAAATAACATAAGAAAGCTATAACCAATTTCTTATGAGGTTTTGGAATTAACCTGGATGACAATCACAGCTCTCATCTGCTTCCTGAAACAAAGCTCATTACGAGCAGCCATTCCACGCATGCATGACTGAATGGAGACAGCTGAGAAGCACAAATTGTTGTATGCTTTACTTGCAAGGTACCTGCGAGAATATTTCTGGATTTTCAAACAAGCAGCTTCTCTTCTCAGGCATTCAAACCTATTGCGTGCTACTTCAGCTGCAATCACATTAAATAAAGCATGAGCTGATACGATTTCAATCATTGACCAATACATTCAAAATTCAATAATTTCATGGACTACACCACAGTTAAATTAACTAAGGGGTGGTGCATGAATAGGAAGCTACAGGTACCTCTACACAAAGTTTGGATATGAATGGCAGACTGCCGCAATAAGATAAAGCTTTTGCGACAAAAATACGATCGAACTTTCCTCTGGATGATGCTTGCTGATCTTCCTAACAGCTCACTTCGATGAGCATCTAGCTCCGCCATCTGACCAGCTCTAAGAAAAACTTTTGTTTTGCCAATCTGCAATAGAAATTATTCAATAAGACACTCTTTAAGTACCTTGGGAATTTAGTACAAAACAAATATCCTGGTAGATTCCAAATGCAGAAAATATGCCGTAACAACAACATAGGCTAATCTGTACAAACACCCCTTAAACTATAGGTCTTTTTGATTGACACATCCTAATTTATTTATTTTTTCTAATTTCAACCCCTGAAAGACAAGGTGTTTTGATTGACACCACTTCCATTACATTCCATCCATGTTTCTGTTAAAACATCTGAGTTTCACATGTTTTCTTATAAAATATCAAAATATCATCAATAATTGGTCAAGAAACATTAAAAAATTAACCTTCACCAATATTTTATAAAAACATCATATGCTATATGATCAAATTATCATCATGAAATTAGCCCTTGATGGTTTTATGACTTTTTTGTACTTTTTAAGGAAAACATGTGAATTGTATGTGATATTTACAAACTACATTGGACACAACATAATGAGATGGGTGTCAATCAAAACACCTTATAATTCTCGAGAGTTGAAGACAGAAATAATAATAATGATAATGATATTTATAATTTAGGGGATCTCAATCAAAATGGTCCATAGTTTAGGGGATGCTTTTATGGTTTAACCCAACAATTTATAGGGAAAAAAATGGAGATTGGTAGATTCCAAAGAGAGCTCATGATTTAAAACAAGATTTCAACATGCATTCATTGCTTGACTGATAGTCATTCCTTGCATGTACATATCCATGTGAGCATGAACAAGACAGGCATTCAGATAGCTGAACATAGATTATAAATGAATTACTAGAGAAAAGATATACCTTAAGATTATTCATTATTCTTAAAAAGGTATTACTGAAAATGTACCTGATAACCTTTGAGGTTCACCTTCTCTAGAAGCATCTTGCAAGCACTAACCTCATCGCAGCTATCAAGGCATAAATAATAGAAAATGAAAAGGGACATTTAATTCAATTCAAATCCAAGAAAGAATAAATAAATAAACAAAAACTAGAATTAAGAAACAAATTTAAAGGAGAAATTTAAAAAGCTACCCGCCATGCAGCACATCTGGTGCCAGAATGGCAAAACGACGAACAAATTCATCAAAAGTCTTCCTGGTGGGATATCCAGCACAGCTAATCCTAATTGCTTCCATCACTCCCTGGAATCAGAAAAGTATACATGCCGGGAATGGTTTTTATCAATGAAGAAATGCCATGACACATGAAATGACCACAATCTTGAATCTTACCCCACAACACAGCTGTTGTAAAACATTATTATTCTCAAAGATGGATGGCTTTAGAGCATTATTCGGTTTTACACAACGAATGTAATGTGGCTCAGTAGCACTCAGTGTTTCAAGCAATGCTTGTAGTTGTTGCTGTAGAGAGATAGGGTTAAAACTGAAAAATGTTGAAAATGTTAATTAACACACATTAAACTTATGCACGCTTGAACATAAACTGACCTTACACCTAGAACCTATTGATGAGAACTTTGATGATTTGGCAGATTCCTCAGGCAATGGTGGGAACAGGCCTGAAACAAAGGAGCACATGGACTCACTGAGAAGAGATTGATGCTCTGCAACAACATAATCCTTGTTCTTATCCAGAAAATGTTCAGTTTGATATGTCACCTACAATCAAAATTCTCCTGTGATGAGTATTAAGCTGCACTTCACTTTTTAGTTGCTGCATGAAGAACTAGCATTGTGGCACAATCTCATATGTACCAAAAAGCAGAGAATACTTACATCTCCAGCATAATGACAAATGGTGAAGTCACTGCGAGCTAACTTAGGTTTGTTAAAACGTTTGTGGTCTTTGAAAGTCTGATAAAGCTTTTCTGCAAATGTTTCATGTGTTGATCTAGGAAACATACTGCAAACAACAAACAAAAGCTAATATATCACTACCATATCAATGGAAAATTTCTGGACAGACCAAAATACTCTTTTTAATGTCTGCATCGACTGAATGGGAGGAAGAGTTGTCCTATGTTTTCTACAACATACATACCAAGCTTCGTCAAGCAGAGCAATGATGCCACCAGGTTTCTGAAATCGTAAAAGTACATATTAGAAAGATGAAACACAAAAGAACATCCATCATGTCAGATCCTCTTTTATGATGCTTAAATATGTACCAGATTGAAATGCAACAACAACAAAAAAAAAAAAGCAGGAATAGAGAGAACATTCAATGAATGCAAGTAACACAAAGCCAACATCCAATAGGAATCACAATAACATAAAATCTGAAAACTATTTAACTTGCAAGGAAATATCACGATCAATCTCATCAGTGGTTCCATTTCTACAATCAAAATAGTATTTGATTGTTCTTAGAAGAAAAGAGCACATTTACTTCACAACAAAATAAATAACTGGACAAGAATATAAAGTTACAACAGAAAACACGCTTTTGGATATCAAGAAGCCACTGAGTTTACTTTCTTGACTAATTGAAGCAACAAGGGACACTGCTTAAGATGCAATGACAAGCAAATTACTTGGCAGTCTTTATTGTCCTTGAGTTTACTTGATAGGCACAGTAATTATGAGACACAACAGCACTAACTGTTTCAAAAGGGGGGTATATGACACGTGCTTGTAAATGAAAGGAGAAAAAAATAAATTGAATTGAATAACTCGTCAGATCCCATCCCCACAAGCCAAAGTCAGTATTAGCTTTAATTTAACATCATCTTAGAAAGGTAGATATTGTAGTTTCCACTGTTAGCAATAAAAAACTAACATCAAAGACCCTAACTTTGGCAGCTTACAGCATTTATATGCAATTATGTTAATGGTAGCAATAAATCCGATTAACTGGCATTGTAACAAAAGGCAACCTTTATCTGAATTTGGAGTTAGATATCAACACAGTTTTGGTCTTTGGAATGCTTTGGCACCTCAAACACAAAATATTAACAGCAATATCCCATACAAAATTGAACATTTGTCTATTAAAAAATATAGAAGGAAAATAAAATAAAGGAGAGACATAGAGATGGAAAAGACAACAAAACAAGGTTAATCTGCATGGTTGTTGTATCACAGAACACCACTTATTTTAACTGTAATATAGATTTTGCACAAAGATAGCCAGAGGGAAGCCTAATAACTTAGTTTTTGAGACTGGATCTAAAGCTGATGCAAATGTGATGTAAAATGCTTCATGCCAAGAGAAAATTTAAAATTTAAAAGAAAAATACAACACCTTCTCAATCAGATCAAGAATATCCTGGTTATCAATGAATTCTATGTAACTCCAATCAATTTCTTCCTTTGTATATTCTTCTTGCTCCGCCTTGAAGACATGCTGTCAAACAAAATATCAGGGTAAGATAAATGACCATTCGTCATTCAAGGGTTCTGATGAATGCTAAAGAACTTGAGCAAGTATCTCATGCTCAAACCTGGTTGAAGTGTTGCTGCAGCTTTTCATTGGTCAAGTTTATACAAAATTGCTCAAAACTGAAACAAGCAAGCAACACTACAAAAATAAATAGAAGTATAAACTGTAGCAAACTTAATGATATTAGACTTGAATTTGCATGACAGACAGTAAAGTATATTTCCATGCCGAGATGAGATGCCCTCTTTTTAGAATTACATTATCTATATATAAGTCATCAAACAAACAAAAGGAACCGTGCTTGCCATTGTGAGCAGAGCTATTGTTGAGGTTCCTCGGTTACAAGTGTTTGCATGAGCAAAATCATCCCAACCCACATAATTTATCTCATAAATTATAAGAAAAACAGATCATCACCATCAACTTCCAAATGGCATCATAAGAATAAATATTGACTTTCCCCGGTAAAAGAAACATGGGAATTTCATGCAGTTTTTCTGCAAGAAATTAACCTCCACAAATGATGAAAACAAAAGCATACCAGTTAAGCACCTGTTTGTCTTGAAACTCTCAAATCCATATATATCCAGAACTCCAATTAAAGATTTGGAATTAGGATCTTGACCAATAGAGTTGTTTATCGTGCTTACGATCCTGTGCAACAAATGTTCAAGATATTAGACAACGCTAAACCATTCACTGCGATAAAATGGTAATGAATGATGATGTGTCATGTATGCAAGCATAAAATACATTACAGCATACCAGTCAAATAATCTCGAATAAACAATTTTGGCCAAAGTATCTCTATTGACAGTTGCAGCATCTGGATCAAGCCATTTTGTTATGCTCTCATCACGAGTTACTATCACACGTTTGCATAATGAGTTTTCAAGAGACTTCTCATTGCACCTAAACAAAAACAGTGGATCATAGGAAGTGCTTGACAAATCAAGAGATCAAAATCACAGCAGAAGTTTAAAGATAGCTAAAATTAATTATCAATTACATCAAAAGTTCAGCTGCTGTCTTGAGATGAAACTGAGACTTATCATCCTTAGGTTCAGAAGAATCTATTTCATTTCCCTTAGCAAACTCCACATTGCCTAGATGTAGTATTGCAGCCACAACTCGGAATATTGCATCCTGTGAAAGGAAATTTTAGTAAATATTTTCATATGGATAATCCATACAACAAATACTCAATCAGATACCCAACCTGTTCATTAGCATTTATCCCAACAATATCCATAGCTCTTCTGGTCGCCAGATACTCCTCGGACTCATTCACTCCATCCAGATCATAGAAATTTGATTGATTAAGATAATGAAATGTTCTAGGATTTCCCAATTTGTACTTCTCTATAACCTGATAGTGGCATTTGGAAACAAGCGATCATAAGACACTAAGCTTACTAGTAGATAATATAATTTTAAGCTAATAGAATATCCAGGTACAAGTTTAGCAGAAAAATTATACAGAGGATGATGTATCAACGTGACAAATCAAACACAATATCCAAGCTTATAGAGAGTGTTAAAAAATGAACTACTATCCCAGGACAGCAACTTTTTAAAATTGACTTGAATAGCCAAATCAAACTGATTGGAAGATTAGCTCTTAGGCTGCTATTTCCTCTGAAATCAAGGGTTACAGATGGAGACATGGCATTCACTTTCACCTTTAACATACACTCAGATGGTATAGGCATCAGATCATCCTTTTTGTTCTGGTTGAAATTTAGATGAATTTCTACTAGCAAAATGGAGCTAAAGAGAAGAATGACACATCAAATGATCTTTGCACTGCCCCGGTCTTTCCCCAAAAACGTTTCAGAAAAAACAAATGAACAGCAACTTACCTCTTCTGGCGCAGCACAGAGCATGTAAAAACAATGATAGTTTCTCTCAGCATCAGACACTTGGCAAACACGGGAGCGTTCCAGTAAATAAGTTCTAATAGCAGCTCCTGAAATCCTCCCACTTTGATCAAACTGAATCTCCACAAACTTACCAAAACGGCTGCAATTGCATTGTATTCAAATTCAGTAAAGTGATTGTCTCAATCAACCAAAAGATTCTATCTTACAACCTTAAAGTTACAAAAAAAAAAACAGAGAGAGAACATTTTAATTTAGGTTTCCCACCTTGAATTATTATTTCTCAGTGTCTTTGCATTACCAAATGCTTCCAGAACAGGATTGGACTGCCAAACACAGAATGAAGAGAGAAAAGTTGACAGTCAACCAAGGGGTTAACAATGCAGGCTCACTTGCAGAAAAAAACAATGGCATCTCACAACATAAGGTGAAATACATTGACTTCGCAAGCCAACTACTTAGATCAATAAATATGTAAGAAATTACCTCTAAAACTTGCTGCTCCACAGACCGTCCCTCAGCTGCAGCCCTCCCTCCCATGTAGGCCAAATAACGCATGAGCATTTTTGTACTCTCTGTTTTACCAGCTCCACTTTCCCCACTAACCAAAATTGACTGGCTTATTCCTTCATTAATCATCTGTCTGAAAATTTTAACATCTTACTATTAGTTCAACCACAAGGTAATTTGAAAGTACTTGATAATTGAGACCAAACATAGCATATGACAAACCACCTGTATGCTGAATCTGCCACGGCAAAAGGATGTGGGCTCAACTCACCAATGGTTGCCCCTTTATACTGTTCCATCATATGATTATCATATAAATGAGGAAGTCTTCGGAAAGGGTTCACAGCAATCAATATATTTCCTGTGTAAGTCTGGAATCAGCACTGGGAGTTTAGTTATTCATACACCAATACTGCCAAAAGTACCTCAAAGGAAAAACTTTCATTAACCATACACAACTAGTGAAGAAGATTAAAAAAGAATTCACACTCAAAAGTAAAGACAAAAGAGGCAACAGAAATCTATATTATTAAAATAAAAGGGAGTAGCTGCCTGACTAAACAGCATCCCTCTTTCAAAGATTTCTGCCAAACATCAAAATTAAGTGATGGGCTGATACAGATCATTTATTAAGACTTACATATATTTCATTTATATCATATCTACATCTAAGATTCTGCAAAACCCCTGGTTCATGCAAATATGCCAGCTTGGTCATATCATCCACGCCACATGGAGGAAATTCAGGATCCTTTGGAAAAACATTAGATGCTTTAGCAACAACCTACAAAAGCAACAAAAGAAAACAGTCCACAAACTTAGTCCCAACTCCGATGTACAGTAATTGAACAGTGGACTAGGCATCGAAACACATTTTATTAATATGGAATTAACATGTACTTTTTAAGTCAATATGAAAGAAGAGGGGTTATTGATATATTCCTAACTTCGACTCTTTTTAATATAAGAATTAGAGTTTTAAATAACAATAAATGGACTAGGCATTGACACACATTTTATAACTGCAGGATTAACATGAAATCTATGCCAATATGAAACGAAGAGAAAAAAACTAAATTCTCCTCATTTCAACTTTTCGATTATAAGATTCAGAACCTATATTGAATTCAAACATTGTTGTATTTGTAGGAAGAAAATCTTTCGATTTGATGTATTAAGGGTTTCATTAAATTATTTGTGAATCCCACCACGTAAATCAATTTAAAACTTTCATGATATAAGCCGCTGAGGATATTTTTGTGGTTTAATAAAATTTATACGACTTTTCTGTCCAAAAGCAAGAACATTTGACACCTTAAACCTCTTTGTGTGGAACATAAAGATAAGTGCATGTGCATTTGTGAATGTATTCTTTTAAAGGGGAGGCAGAAACCATCTTTCTTCTATCAACAAGCAAATTTCACCAATACTCCTACATGTGCTTTGGTGTTATATTTTCAATCACTCAACCAAGGTTCCAGTAATAATGCCAACAGCAACAACAAGCAAAATTCAGGGGGGGGAACAACCTCCATGGCCCCTTGCTGCTTAAATAGTTAACTGAAGGCAATATCAATGTATCTTTATTTGCATTCCTAGTCATTTCTCCAGATAATAATTAGAAAACAAGTTCCTTGAGAGGCTGTTTGGAAACCCAATATTTGTGTGGCATTCAATTGATTGAGCAATTAAAGTAATTTTTTTGTTTGCTAGGCTGGAATGCATATTGAACTCAACTCTTAAATCCATACCAATTATAAGCCTGATCAATATAGTTTGGATTTGCCAAAAGTTCCACCAGCAATGATCATTTCATCTTTTTTATCTTTATTTCAACAAAAAAGATAATTTTACCCTTTACATGTCAGATGTAGAAACTACAAATTGAAGGACAAGATAATAATTTAAGATTAAAATATAAATCCAATTCAAACACTTCTAAATTCATGCAAAACAAAAGAATACAAGACAAAAATCAACTCCATCAATGAATTGGTCCCAAAGAAGTTATAGCCCATTTTCATTCACTTCCCGAGCAGCATTTTAAGAATGTTATGACAGGGAAATGACTTGCTAGTAAATTTATCAGTTTTTATCAATTCATTAAAACTTTAAAAATAACAAAACAGTTCACACAATTTATCATGTAAGACACTGACTTGATTTGACTGCTAACACTTTCTTTTCACAGAGTATAACCAAATTTTAGTTCCTCAACTTCCAGTAAATATAAGGATGAAACCTGTTTCGCTACAAGCCAAAACAAATGATCAAACCTTCACGCAAGAAGCATTTGAATGGATTAGCCAATAAAACCATATATATTTTAAATCAGACATGGAATGTAGAAAGGAAAGCATTTGGATCTATCAGATCAGATATCATATAATGGGCTGGGGTGGTTTTGAAGAGCAAGCTTTTTTAATAAACAAAAAACATTCTCAATTCTGTTATGAGAACTTGATATAAGGTCATGGAAACAACTCACCGCCTTCCTTGATGCACAGTTTACTGTAATTTCTTCACCATTAACTTCCACAACTTCCCCATCCATCCAAGCTTCCTCAGGATCCTCCACCCAAACAAAAGATCCAACCATTGAATTGACTTGAGCAGCCTGTTTGGCCAACAAGTTCAACAGTACATCAATCAGAGAGTAAGAGAGTAAGAGAGTAAAGTACTAAAGTCTCATCCATAACCATGGTGCGTCAATATAAACATTGAAAAAAAAAAAGAGTAGCATCCACCCAAAAACAGATATGCTGGCAGCGAGGGTCACTTCTACTGAACAGAATCTATAAACAAAATATTATTCAGCTCAAGTGATCATAATCAAATTACATGATCAATAATTTAAATCAGTTATGAATTCTGACTCCAGCCCTTAACACATCTTACAACATGTTCTAAAAATTACTTTTGGTAAGTCATTCATAGTCATTTTTCTGAGTTTCTAATAAGGTCCACAAAGCTAGTTGGCCTCTGAGCAGAATTAAGAGTAGAATAACACTCCACCAAGGCAGTCACATTATCTAGTCTCTAGACATTGCACAAATCTTTATACAATTGAAAACTTTGCATTAACAACTAAATGGAGAGCAGGACAGAAATTCTATAGTGCTCAGTTACATCAAAACATTTCTGAAAGCATCTAAAACAAGACATGAACAAGATAAATGCAAGGTCAGGAAATGCAATAAGCAACATCTGCACGAGGAAAGGGAAAAATTAAAGCCAAGCCCTTCCACATTGTTCAAATTCTAATTTTCTATCACAAGCAACAAATATTTCAAAACCTTTACCAATTAGTACTAAAAAGGTTCACATTTTAAATTCAATTCAATAATTAAGCTCTTAAGGAAAGAACTAATTAGGAACAAAATTAACAATATTGTCGAAAAATGAGACAATAAATACCATTATCGAGGAGAACGAAAAGATCAGATTTAGATCCGACGCCGACGTAATTGAAACCCTAGATTCCTCCCTCGGGAAACAATGCCGACGAAACCATTAACGATTTCTTGAAGAATTGCAACAAAATGTCGTTACCACAAGATCTCAAATACCTTCCGCGCTGCCCTAAACAAGTTTTGCACACTCTTATACTTGTCTCTCTAAGAATGCAGCAACTCTCTCTATCTCCATAACAGCTGGAGTTTTTTCAGTTGAAATGAAGAAGAGGAAGAAGGGTGAAGGAGGTCACGTGAATAGCACAGCACAATGGTGTGGACCTTAAATCCCCTTCGGCAACAAACGAACCTGCAAACAAAATGGAAATAAAATTTTCCCTTATTATTATTATTTTCCTTCCCTTTCCCTCTCAAATTTCCCTTCTCCTTTCTCTTTCTCAATCCGTTGTTTTGTGTTTTTTTTTTTTTTTAACAGCAACTACGACGTGAACGCGTAAACTCGAAACATCATCTGTTGTTTATTTTTTCCTACTTCCGCATTTACCCTTGTAAATTCCGTTTATTTAC
>Ga0307517_10007462_pt1 | contig 15918 bp, 11 predicted proteins | sample 23_EM_MG_FD_194515 | JGI IMG/M metagenome (GOLD analysis project Ga0307517, IMG submission 194515) | Populus trichocarpa ectomycorrhiza microbial communities from riparian zone in the Pacific Northwest, United States - 23_EM | ecosystem: Host-associated > Plants > Roots > Unclassified | place... | reverse complement strand
ACGTCATTCACTCTAATCTTCACATACATTAGAGTGTCCACAGCACCCAACTTACCCTGTCGCAAAACATCCAGACACACAAAATCAGTGTCGGCAGGGCTGGATTCGTCCACTGAATCCTCTTCCGCAACCAAACAGTTCAACACACGTATTGGGTTGACGTGCGTGACTGTCTCTTCAGGTTCACTTTCATTAACCAGAATGGCATTCAATTTTTCTCTCTTGGGACATTCCCTAGCATAATGCGGCCCTCCACATATAAAACACCCAGCATTTGGCTTGGCTTCTTTCGTCGACGCTTCTGTTTGCTTGGTTTTTCCTTTGTCAATAAAAGGTCTAAATCCACCCCCACCAAACTTCTTGTTCTTACTCTTCCCATCCCTCTTATCTCTGGCTTTAAACTTTGAAGGGACAAGAACAAGTTCCATCTCGCGTCACTGTCTTGAAATCGACCAAACTGTCTGCGGCAGCGATGGCAGAGAACAAGTCTTTCACCTTCTGCCTACGTAATTCTGCCTGTGCCTAAGGTTGTAAACCGGACATAAAATTGAAAAGCCTATCTTCTTCGGACATGTTCTCTATGTCCAATATCAAAGAACTAAATTCTTTGACATAATCCCTCAACGATCGGTCCTGCTTCAGCTTCTTCAAATCTTCCCTCGCCAGCCAGGATGTGTTGTTCGGCAAGAACTGTTCCTTCAATTCTTGTTTCAACCGATCCCAAGTATCAATCCTGGGGCGTCCAGCATTCAAATCTTCTTTGATCCGAGTCCTCCACCACAACTTTGCGTCCCCTGACAAATACATTGCTGTGATGTTAACCTGTTCTTCAGCCCCAATCTTTGCCACACCGAAATACTGCTCCATGTCCCAAAGGAAATTTTCCAATTCCTTGGAATTTCTTGCACCACCAAACGACTTTGGCTCAGGCACTCTCGGTTTGGATGAACCACCACTCCCAGGGATGTTCACTACTGCCTTCTTCAGAACAGCGATCTCGCCCTCAAGATCTTTGAACTTACGACTCACATCTACCGCAAAGTCCACATACTGCCCCGCAGCCCTCTTAGCCAATTCTACTGCATATGCAAGTTTTTCGTTCATGGACTGCTCTTCGTTTTCGGCCACAGGGCCTAGAACAGTTTCGAGATGAGAGAGTCTCTCTCGAATCGACTCCATGTTGCCTGATGGCATTCACTCTCGGACCAAGTCTTCAAAACAGAACAGACCTTGCTCTGATACCACTTGACACGGGGATAAAATTTTCGACAAGATTTTACTCCCAGCGCGGCAGTCTAGTCCCACACTAGACTCAGCCTTCCTCACAATTCCAACTCGTGTTTAGCCTACCACTAAGGTGTTTCACACACCCAAAGTTCTTTCCCCGAATTTTTTCACGTAATAGACAATCAATAAGAACACAAGTAAACAAATCAGAAACGCAAGCACAGTTTACAGGAAAACACTCCCAACCTTTATTAATTCGGAAACAAAGGATACACAAAACTAGTTGTGTGTGCCATGCACAAATCTGCTGGCAGGCTACACCTCAATAGTTCTCTTTTATCTCAAGAGAACATGGAAGTTACATATAAAACCGTCACCCCTAGACAGATCTATACAACTGGTCAGTTTGGACCAAAACAGTAACTGCTGAAAACTGCCTCCAACTGCCCCTTGGTAACTTCCCTTGGTCTGCCACCTCACAGACCTTCAAGCCAGTTAGCTGAGCCCTCTCTGCCAACCTTGTTGTGCTACTGCATGTCTTGGACAACCCTCTATCCAAGTCTGAAGTCGTGCCGAACATGCTGCCGATGTTCGCACGCACCGGTTACGCACTGCTGCCGAATCTGCCTCTGCCCATGCATGCTGCCGATATCCCAGCAGTGTTTTCGTTGGCGCGCCCTCGCGCCTAGGACTGTGACACTTAGCTCCTTTTTCTCCTTGAGTACAACAGACTATCTAATTGACAATCATTTCAGTTAGAAAATAGCGATTTCTACAATCGCTAGATTACAAGAGCAACCACTGTTGTAAATAATATAGTTTAATATTAAAGTATTTAAAATTTTCAATCTCACGTTAAAAAACAGAATTTTTATTATTATTTATATAGTTAACTATAATATGAGTTAGTAGCAAACTAGAAAAGATAATAAGCTCAAGCGTATAAAATTGAGTTGAGCAAGAGAAAAACTTTCGTTTTTCTCCATACACGCGACACAATGTCTATGCTATTTGAGCATTTTGTCTCTAATAATAATTTATATTTTGACTCTTAAACTGAAACTACAGTTTTTAAAACTAATGTAATTTAATTTTCTAATAACTATATTTTTTTCCCAACAACCATTTATTTTCTCTAACAGCTATTTTATTTTCTAACAATTATTTTCTTAACAACTATATTTTAAAGGCTTGCTGTACTTTTTAATTCTATTTCAATTCTTCATTTAATTTCTTCATGAATGTTATAGATTCTATGACTAAATATAAACACCCGCACTCCTTTTGAAGATGAATATATAATTCATTTTAGGTTGCTGTACTTTTTTATTTTGATTTGCCTTGCTGCTTCTGTTTCCCTTAATTCCAGAGGAGGAACTTGTTAAATCTTGAAAAATAGCTTTTTGTAGAAAAAATATCTTTAAAAACAGTATCTGTAACACGCTGAGGTTTTCCATTTGTTGCCTTCATCTTGTTTCTGTTCTTCCTCCATTGTTTCTCTACCAACAATCACACCTGACTCCTCTAAATTGAATAACAGCAGGTTCTGTTGTTTTAGTAAGGAACAGAATGCTGGATTACTTATCTGAAAAGAAAAAAGAGCACTAGGAAGAAGGATATCAAGTTTAAATGAGAGTATAAATTCAGATTTATATCAACTCAACTATCTCAACTAGTTTGTTTCAGCTGCATGGAACCATATCTTCTTTTCAGCTTTGTTTATTTACACTGAAAAGTGAGAAGGGCATATCGCTTCCGTTGCCACTGGATTTGTGAATATATCTACCAAAACAATACAATAAACCACCGGCTAGCTCATTTTAAAATGGCAAGTCTCACGATAAAAAGGATCCATAACCCTGAAAGTTTAAAATAAACAACTAAGTTCATGAAATATACTTTCACATGCATAGTCACAAGAGGTTGATTAGGTGTCTTAAAAAAAATGATTGTTGTCAGAATTAACTTCACACACCATCATAACCTTGTCTCATGAATGCGCCTGTGATATTCTCCACAGAAATTATGAAGTTTATGCCCAAAACTGAATCTTGCAGTGCTTAATCAAAATCTTAAGATCTGAAGTGTTGCACCCGCGTAGAGACCTTTAAAACCCTCCTTAGTGACAATAAGATGAACAGCATCAGGGGCCGAAGCAAATTGCCCGGTTTTCATCCTTTGCTTAACAACCTGACAAATGCTCACGGAGAGGAGACCTGATAAGAACCAAGAAAGGATGGAGAGCAAAGAAGCAGAATTAATTACCTCTGCTGGCACAAGAATAAGAGACGAAGCAGCACCCCCTAAGGCACCCGTAGTCTGAATGAAGTCTAGTAATCTATTAAAACAGCAAAGAGAGGCTCTATACAGTAGATTGAATGTAAAGATTCTCTCCATTGCAGAAAAAGAAAGAAAAAAGAAGGTGGGCAGTATGAAAAATTAGTACATGAAAGTGAAGGACCTGACTTTTCTATTGGTTATTTTTCATACAAGTTTTAACATAGTTTCACTGAAGATGCAGGGGGCTGCGTTTGGACCCTTCTCAATCGTGTACCAAACAAATTTAATCATGCCGCAGTGATTGAAAGGACTTTTTAGGGGAAGAATATTTAAAGAGCGGTAGCACATTAACACAGACTGCTGGATTAAATAGCACTTCTCATACAATTAGTTTAGCAACTTGAAGTGTGTTGGGCAGGCATCTTACCAGCTTACTTAGAGACATTCCAAGGCAACAAGGTTTTTGGGTAAAGATTTTAGCAATTTCTGCTTTGTGGGTTCATATATGCCAACAAATATAGCAGAAGCCCTGCAAAAAGAAAAGAGATAGATTCATAAACTGCATGCTACCAAACACAAAAGTATAAATAATCTAGATGACACTAAGTGCTAATTAAATTCGAATTATGAAAACAAGATACAGACAAACAACGGACAATAATACGAGCAGCATTACAGAACATAGATACAAAAGTACACCATACTTTCACTCTTGTTTTGGATCTTCATGCGGCAAACAAAATGACCCATTTAATCAACCATACGCAGAATGATTGTCTATCTACATGCTCAATTATGCACTGCACAAGTGAGCATGTACTGAAACTAAGTACTCACGGTAAGACACCGACAGGATTTCTAGCCAATCCAGAATAAAGGCCCTTCAGAATAATCAACCTTCCCTCGTCGAACACCAAGAATGGTAGTTTTCATTGCAATTACCAAATCAATAACTTTCTCTCTCCTCTATCTAACCTAGAAATTGAAATGCAAAATAATAAACTTTTAAATTAAAATTAAAAATTTAAACAATATAAGGACTATAAAGAGAGAAAGGAAAGTATGAAAACTAAAAAGAATATTTTTCAAGGATTTTAAATTGACAGTGTTTTTCCTTATTGTTTTACTCCCTGCTCTTTTTTTTTTATATATATATAAATTTTGTCTATCCTATTAGAGTTTGACAAATTTGTCATCAAATTAAATATATAAGGCTACAATTAAAAAAAAAATTAAGGACAAAAATAAAGAAATAATTCGGTTACTATAGATTGTGTTAGAGAATAATATAAATCATATTCTGAGACCTCACCTAACAGTTTAAACTTTTAGGTTGAGATTGTTCTTTGACATGATATCAGAGTCTTGATGACCAAGCGGTCACGAGTTCGAATCTGACCATCCCCATTTATTTGATAAAAATTAAGCACAAGGTAATGTGAGTCTGTGCAAGTTTCAAGTCCAAAGGGCTTTCACTTGAGGGGGTGTGTTAGAGAATAATATAAATCATATCTTGAAACCTCACCTAACAGCTTAAGCTTTTAGGTTGAGATGATTTTTTGACAGATTGCTATACTGTTTACCTAAATATATTTTATGAGAACAAAAATGAGAAAAAAGTTTGGTTACTATAAATTGCTATAGTGTTTTACCTAGTGATTTTAATATATTTTATAATATAATATAACAACAAAAAAAGCCTATCAAATTTAAAAATAAAAAAAGCTAATTAAATTGCTTAGGATTTTTTTAAACTTCACTAAAATATTTTTTACACCAACCTCAACCATGAAATTGAAAAATACCAATGGAATATTCCATCATCGTTTAGACAAAAAAAAATCTCATTGGTATTATAAGTGCCAATGAAAACATGTCATCGGAAAGTACATTATTTAAGATTTTCTTTCTGTCAGAACTTCTTTTGGCAATTTCAAATGTTGATGGAATATTTACGATAAAAAATCAAATCTTATCGCTCATTTTTCATCGAAAACTCCATCGACAACTAATTTGTCGACATGATTATTCACCGCCTAATTCATAAGGAAATCCTAAACATTATGTGTAAGTTTTGTCAAAATTTCCAGAATGGGTGCAAAGATTACGGTGAAATTACCAAAGGAATTACCTCTCTGGTGGTGATTTCTTCAGCATTTTTATTAATTTTTCTTGTTTTATTGCTATAATCTCCAAGCCAACAATTATCACTTAAACACACAACAACAACAACAACAACAACCAACACCACCATTTCCAAGCATTTTCAAGCCAATAATTGCTCACATCAAACCCATAACCATAATAAGAAATACTTGTGCAATGATTGAAACAATGAGCACATATCCAAAAAAACCTACAACAAAATTATCCAATAAATATAAATATAATACATTATAAAGCATTGATAAATATCTTACACATTTCCAATTTTATTACACAATAAAATATCACAATATCCAAATCCATTATTATTATTATTCAACACCTTTTAATCAAAATTCTCATCTTTATTTTCATCATCGTCATGTCAAATATCATCTTTTTTATTGAGTTTAAGGTCGATCTCATCATCTTCATCTACTTTTTTTATATCCACTTGTCTCAACATTATATTTAACTCATCAACATAGTATTTTTAGTGACATAAAAATTTAAATTTTCTAATTCGGTTGAAGAAGCTACTCAATATAGATTAACTAATCAACTCATCTATTTGAAATATATCATTTCCCTTAATTACTTTATTGTTACCATCTTCAACTACTTAGACACGACTCTTAGGTTTTGTTTTGACAATAGATAAACAATCAATTCTATTATGATCCTTTCTAAAAGAAGGAGTGTATGTGTAATACACTAGTTGGTATTGTTTGAAAAAATGAAAACATCGTTGATGAAAATTGACAAAATATAATTGCTATCAATTAAATTACCTATCATTTCTTCAATTTTAACATGCTTAAGTTACAAAATTAAACATAATTTTATCAAGTGAGAAATAAAATCTATTTCTCTAAATCCCAAACAAACCCTAAAATACAAAAAAACACATGTAAGTTTGCTTATTTGGTGGAGTGAAGCTTGACAATAAATGAAATCAAGAGAGAGAAATTAACACAACTGATAGATGCAGGTCGACACCGGCAGGTTAGGTGGCTAGATTTGTGAAGGGAGTGGCTGAATTTGCTACTTAAAGTGTATTTGGTAGTATGATAGCTTTTGTGGTTGTGGTTTGAAAAAAATTATTTTATAAAAAGTATTTTTGGTTGAGGTTGGTTTGGTATTTATATATGTTTGGTTAAAACTGTGGTTGAAATTAAGGTTGAACAAAAAGTAGTTTAATGTGTTTGGTTAAGAATGCTTTTCAATTTGAGGTTATAAAATAACTAAAAAAGATATATATTAATATTGATGGTTTTTAATTTAAATATTGTAGATTTCACTACTGCTATTACATCATGAAATAAATAATACTTTATAAATTCATCCGACAAGGACTACAGTTTCCATGGTTTTTTGAGCGTATAACAAAATCAGGTAAAATATCATCAGGAACAAAATTGGGATTACGATCAAATTCTGTAAATGTTACACCATCATACGATCTCTTTCTAATTGATGCAGTGTCATTGAATAATGTTAAATACTAGTTTTTCAAATAAAACACAATTAAAAATTAAAAAAAAAATGGTTTTTTTTACTGGGTTGGACCCGGTCCAATATATTTAGGTTCAGGCTGGACCCAGTCCGACCATTAACAATGGATAAGCCGAACTGTGCAAAGTGAGTTTTTAATTCACTTTGCACTGTTCAGTGCAAAGTGAATTAAAAACTCACTTTGCACAGTTCTACAGAGTGAATTATAATTCACTTTGCACATAGAGACGGAACGCAGGCAGAAGCAACAATTTTTTGCTTTTGTTAAACTTAAGGCACATCCGCAAGTATGGTGGGTTCCACAAAAAAAAAACTCTGTTTTTTAACTTAACCAAACATTAATATCCGTTGTATATAATTAATCTCACCCGCAGCCGCGGTGCTGAACGGACACTTAATTAGAAGAGAGAGGTTGCTGTTTTGAAAAAGAAGGAAGAAGAAAAAACAATTAGGAGAAAAGGAGCTATCAAGTTTTAATTCATTTAAAATTACAAGTAGAATTTTCATTGGCAATTTTGTTGGTATCGTTGACATGTTAAATTATCAATGAAATTTTTATTGATTTTTTTTTAATCCATCACCATTTTTGTTAGAAATTAGTGACAAAAATATTTGTCATCATTTTCATTGAAAATTACAAACAAAATATTTTTTTGTCGGCTTCTCCATTGCTTTTTTCAATTTTCTGTCAGTGAACACTATGAAAGTCTTTTCTTTTCTATTTTTTTTGGTAAACAACATCGTAGAAGTTAAGCACTTGGTTATTTATATGATATAAGAGGATGCTTGTAATTTCAAAAGAGTTTTTATTTATTTATTTATATATTTCTGTAATTGATTTGATTACATGATGTGGAGGTTTGAAGAAGTCCAACATCCGTGCCAATTCTGGAGAAGAAAATTACATTAAGCAACATGCTAGCCACCTATAAAACCCTAGGAATGAATAGGGGGCGTTAAACTACGCATCCTGATAAGATATATTCATACGTTCGGGTTGTGCTGTATTGGATAGAAAGAAACAACGAGGATTAAACAAAGACCCGATCGGTCAATAAATACAAGATAGATTCACTGACTAAAACTCCTGGGAGACTTCAAGTTTGCCTGAAATTTCTGAGAATGAGAACATGTACAGGTAATTCATGAAAAACATGTCAGTCGCTACCAGAAAATCGATAAATACAAATAGAAATATTGAAAAAATATATCCATCGGTAAATTTTTGAGGGATTTTACCAACAAAAATATTCCCTCAGTATTTACCGAGGGAAATATAGTAGGAAAAAAAATTAAAATAAAGCAAAAAAAAATAATGACGTGTTATTTTTACCAATGGAATAAATTCCGTCAGAAAATTCGTTGGTAAACTGTGAATACTGTTCATCATGTCAATTACAAAGGGAATCACCGACAAAATTTTCCGTCAGTATTTTCCAGAGAACTCCAGAATTGTTCACTTTCCAATTGCACTGTTAATTGTTGTTCTTTACGGACAAAATCACTAACGGATTAAAAATTCGTCGGTGTTATTTGGCGGTTTTTTGAAAAAATTCAATTAATTTAAAATTTTCATTTAAATATTACAGACGGAATCACTGACGGATTGAAAAATCATCGGTGATTGTTGGCGGTTTCTGAAAACTTTTTATGAAATTGAAAATTTAAATTAAATATTACAGACGGAATTACCAACGGAATAATTAAAAAAATATTAATATTTAATTATCCGTCGGTAAAACCGTCGCTAATGCGCCCCAATAAAAAGCCTGAATCCCCTTATTTCACAAGAGACAGACTCATTTCTTATTCTTCTTCTTCTTCTTCCTTTTCACTATATGTAAAAAACATCAATATCTATTTCTTCCTATTCTCTTCTCTCCTCATCTCCTTTTCTTTTCCTCCATGCTCGGCCATGTCTTCTTCTTCTTTCTTCTTTTATCCTCTTAGTTTTTTTTTTTAATTAATATGCTTTACGAAATTTTATTTATTTCCTTAGCTTCACTTGCAACTACATTAAGGTAAGATTTGTTTTTTCTTTTTTTTTTTCATGATTTTTTCACTATATTTGTTTTTTTTTTATTTTTAATTATTTTTGTTTTTAATAATTGTATAAATATTGTTGTGAGATTTTTTTTTCATATGAGATCAATTTTTAGTTGATTTATTTATAGGATTTTTAAATATTTAGCAATTGCAACTTCATTTTTTTCATATGAATTTTTTTAGTTGAATTTATTTTTTCATTTTATTTATTTGTTGCAAATTTGTTTGAGTTGATTTTTTTATTCTTTTTTCCAAGCATTTTGAGTATATATTATAGACTGTTGATTTATGTTAATTTAATTATTTTATAATTTTATAAAATAGATTTTTTTAAAATGTTTTTAAATAATTACCGACGGAATTACCGACGGTATTTTTCGAGGGATATACCGAGGGAATGAAGAGGGTAATTTTTTTTACGCGTCTATTCTGTCAGTAAATCCGTCGGTAATAATATTTTTTTATTACCAACGGATTTACCGACGGACAAAAAATTATCGATGAAAGATTCACCGACAGAGCATTTCCGTCGGTGATTTCGTTGGTAAATTAAGTACCGACGAAATATGTATCTTACGCCGATGGAAAATTCTGTCGGTAAAACTGTTAAATGTTGTAGTAAGTCCTGGGATAATCTAAGATAAATTAATGGAGATGTACATAAAATATTAAGATGGATCGAGTTTATAAATAAACATGTTTTTTATGCTTTGTTTAGTGATACGGTTCAACTTGTTTTTCAAAGTGTTTTTTAAACTGTTTTTTACCTTAAAAAACCATTAAATTAATTTTTTTAAGTGTTATTTTTTAATAATTTTAATGTATTAATGTTAAAAATATAAAATATAAAAAAAATCATTTAATATATTTTTAATTAAAAAAATATTTCTCCAAAATCAATCTACATCTAACTACCAAACACACTTACTCCATATTGTACAAATTATTTCACAACCCAGTGTCATACGACAAAGTTTAATAGACCATTTGGAGTTTTCTGCAGCCTATTTGCAATAAAAGAAATTAATTAACCTGCATAAACAAATTGTCTTTTCTTAATAGAGACGTACATAAAAGATTAAGATTTGGATAGAAAGAAACAGTTGGGATTAAACAAAGACCCGATCGGTCAATAATTAAATACAAGAGACTGACTTAAACTCCTGGGAGACTTCAAGTTTGCCAGAAATTTCTGAGAATGAGAACATATACAGGTAATTCATGAAAAACATGTCAGTCCTAGGATGATCTAAGATAAATTAATGGAGAAGTACATAAAATATTAAGATGCGTCGAGTTTATAAATTTCTATGTGCAATTTACATGTTTTTCATGTTCTATTTGATGATGTGGTTCAAAAAAATTTTAAATTTTTTTTTGAAATTGCATTTTATTTTTAAAAAACATGAAATTAATATTTTTTAAATATTTTTCAATAGTTCTAATATATTAATATTAAAAATAAAAATAAACCATTTCATACATTTGTAATTGAAAAAATATTTCTGGAAAATCAATCTGGATAGAATTACCAAACACACTTACTCCTTCATGGACAAATTATTTCACAACCCAGTTTCATACGACAATGCTTAAAAGACCACCTTGGAGTTTTCTGCAGCCTATTTGCAATAAAAGAAATTAACCCTGCGTAAACAAATTGTCAACCCAGTTTTATACAATGTTTTATGGACCACGTGGTAGTTTTCTGCAGCCAATTTGGAATAAAAGACATGAACGAGCAAGTACTTGTCTTTTCTTGGTTTTACGGCCAAGAGTACAATCTTTCTGATCAACGTAGATCATCCATGTCAAGATTAGAGAATTGGTGGAAATTTTTTTCTCCTTATTGGCTAGGGTTTTGGATTCTAACAGTTTTGAAAGATTATATGCCCTTTTTGATGATCAAAACAACCTCTAAACATATACGTTGTCCTTTTGTGAACATTCAATGAACAAGTATGAGTCTTTGTTAGATTCTCGTATGCGAGCCATTGTTTATTGATGATTAATTCTTATTGGCCCTTCAATATTTGTATATGTATACGGACTCAGTCCACTTAAACCGTGTTATGCATAGTCCTCGATCTGGTAATATTATTGTAGCAATACGACCAGTATATATATGTGACAGATTCATGCTGCAAAGTTACAATTAAGTCTAAGAATCAATCGAGAAAGATGACTAAGGTTCGAAGCATTACTTATACGTTCTTCCTAATTTGTTCAATAACACTTAATGTCTTAATGATCAAATTGTATTTTGGTGGTGGATGGGAGCAAAGATGGACAAAGTTGGCGGCAGAAGAAGCCGAAAAAGTTGCATCTATTTCTTGCTCAGGTCACGGAAGGGCATTCTTAGATAGTTTAGGTGCTGGTATTGGCAAGCCCATTTGTGAATGTAATGCTTGCTTTAAAGGCTCTCATTGCGCAGAGTTTGTTCCTGATTGTGTGGTGGATGCAGACAGGTGATTCATCACTCATCAGTAGTCTCTAGATCTCATGTAAATTAGATCATCTATCAAAGTTACCAAAAATATATTTTCTAATTAACATCTTGATGCATTGTTGGCTGCAGTGGAGATCCCATGTTCTTGGAGCCCTTCTGGCTGAAGCATGCAGCTAGCAGTGCTGTTGTGGTTCCAGGATGGCATCGTATGAGCTACGAATTCAGTGATTGTTCTCTCATCTCAAAAGAACTCAAGATGCACATCCGAAAACTTCATGCTACTGTAGGAAATGCTAACACAGATGGAAGGTACATGATTTTTGGTGCTGGGGCTACCCAACTTCTTAATGCAGCTGTGCATTCTCTTTCCTCTCATGATGATCCATCTTCCCCTTCAAGGATTGTAGCTTCAGTCCCGTACTACCCGGTGAGTTTTATCAACTATAATATATATATGATGTTGTCCTTTTCTTTTAGGCCTAACTAATTAATATTGTTATTATTGAGTGTTGGAATCCTTTTACTTTTTCCTTTCAGTGTGATATGATCTGATTTCTATATATATATATAATATGTAAAATAACTTACAATTCCTTTTTCTCTCATGATTTAGTTTCTACAAAACATGATAGATATATAAATCAATAATAAAATCAACTTGTTATTTGTTGATAGAATATAAATTTGAAGGTGTAGATTATTAATTATCTGGCTTAAAATAATTTATTATATGTTTTTTTGGCGCTAATTGTTTCTCAAACTTATTTAATATTTTATTTTTAAAAATAAACAACGAATTAAAATTTACAAGTTACTCTTGTAAAAAAATAGCAAGGGATTTTGATAGAAAAAATATATATAAAAAAAGATTTTTGAAAGACTAAAGTTTTCTCTCCATCATGAAAACCTTGTCAAAATTGTCTACCTTAACTTTTGAAAAAGACACAACTTTATTTTAAGTAAACTTTCAATATACACAACTCCCCGGTAAAAAAACACAACTTTCCATTATTTATATATATAACTTTAATTTCATTCAACCTAACAATTGACATGGATAAAATTTATATTTAATAGGTTTATAGAGAGCAAACACAGTTCTTCGAATCTAGTAATTACAAGTTTAGTGGAGAAACTTCAAAGTGGAAAGACAATATGGATTCCTTGAGCAATTATATTGAGTTTGTGACTTCACCAAACAATCCTGATGGTCAATTAAAGAAAGCAGTTCTTCAAGGACCATCAGTAAAGACAATTCATGATCTTGCCTACTTTTGGCCTCATTTTACACCAATCCCAGCTCCAGCTGATGAAGACCTCATGGTATTTACAATCTCTAAGCTCACCGGCCATGCTGGCAGTAGATTCGGGTAAGCATGTATCAGAACTCCATTGTATGTTAGTAAAATTGCAAATTGTTCTTCCACAAATACTGTTTTCCATGCCTTCCAATGTAATTAATCCGCAATGTCTTGATGATAATTCATTTTCTTTCTTTTCCACAGGTGGGCACTGATAAAGAATGAGGCCGTGTACCAAAGAATGCTAGCATATATGAGTCTAAGTACACATGGGGTCCCTCGAGAAACTCAATTACGAGTTTTGAAGCTTCTAAAAGTAGTCCTTGAAGAAAAAGGAAGGGAAATGTTCGAGTTCGGATATGAAGCAATGAGGAATCGGTGGAAAAAACTGAGCAAAATCTTATCGATTTCAAAACGATTTTCTCTCCAAGATCTTGAGCATCAAAATTGTTCCTTTTCCAAAATATTCCGGGCGCCTTCTCCAGGTAATTCTCACCGGTGAACTTGTTTCATTCATGCTTCATGCAACGCTACCATTTTACAGGACTAATTAATTTATTGCAGCATTTGCATGGCTGAAGTGCGAAAAGGAAGAAGATAAAAACTGTTTTGAAGTCCTCAAAACATCAAATATCATTGGCCGCGAAGGTAGCTTGTTTGGCGCGGAAAGCCGTTTCGTGCGTCTAAGCCTTGTCCAGAGCCAAGATGATTTCGATTTATTACTTCAACGAATGGAAACTTTAGTAGTGCTTGAAGAAAAATAAGAACCGACGTTTTGAAGAAAATGAAAGCAAAATCAATATATCAATGGCATTTGATGTTGGACGCCGTTTGGATCCTGGTCAATTAATGGATCATGCAGTTACACGTACATTTCGTAGGAACAAAAAGCTCTCCCTTTAACCTTGGTGTCAATAAAATTGTCCACCTCCACTGTAAAAAGAAAAAAAAAAATCTAATTAATACATGAATAAATATATATTTTTATTTTTATCGTTAAATATAATTATGATTTATAATTTATTTCGATTTATTTTTTATTGGGTTATCTTAATCACGGGTCACGTATTTGATATGTTAACATGGGCTGACCGAGTTATTTTTTGGTTTGTTTCTATAAAGTTATATATCCCGGTCTCATGATCCAAGACATAGGTTTGACAGGTTAATCCGAAGTGACTCGGGTTATTTTTTGTGTCTTTTTTTTAATTGATTTTTTTTCAATATCATGCTTTAACATTGTCTTGATTGAAAATTAATTGAGTTTCATAATTTGTTTTGATTTGCTTTCTAATAGATTATTTTAATCTCATGATCCAGGTCGAAGTTTTGAAGGTTAGCACGAGTTGACTTAGGTTATTTTTTTTAAAATTTCATTATTCAAGATTGAGTTGATTGAGAATTAAACTTTATAATTTATGTTTTGATTTGTTTTCTAATAGATTATCATGGTCTCATGAACATGGTTACGGATTTGATAGGTTGATCCAGATCAAATCAATATGTTGTCATCTTAATATTTTAAAAAAATAATATCATCTTGAATTTTTTTAGTCAAACTATATTTTTACCAACTATATAGGTTCTTTAAGGTGACTGAGTAACATCAAGTCAATACTCATACGGTTTAAATATTTTTTTTCTAGATAGAAACTTAGCAATGCTTAAATATATTTTTTAATGTTTAAATTTTTTAATCAAACCCGAAACATATTGCGGGCAATTATACAGTAAATTCTATAAACTAAGACGAAGGATTACCTCATTTCCCTCGAGTTTTGAAGGAATGGTGCCTTTAACGATGGTTGTTGCCAGGCCCTCAAAGATGACAGTTTTTCCGACTCCAGGATCACACCTACTTTTGAATTACGTTATCAGATTCTACTTTTGAATTTTGTATAGCAAATTAGTAGGAGTGATTTACTCACAATTGTATTATAAATATTTAGACTCTGTACACAACAAACATTGAAATAAGAAAACAATTCTCCTCATCTGTCTCTGTGAAATTCTACAAAGATGAATGTTTTTCCGACTAGACTCCAGGATCACACCTATAAGACATGGTTTATTTTTCCTTCTTTTGCAGTGTATTTGCATGACACGCTCAATCTGTTTTTGCCGTCGACCTGCGACTTGCTCCAACTTGTCCTGTAAAATGCCATTTAAACAAAACAAGTTCAGTACTGTAATGGAAGCTAGTTCATGATCAGTCATCATTGATTCCACAATAACATGCGAGAATGAGAAATCGGATTTACATTTACCTCTCCACTGTAAATTTAAAATAAGATTATAAAATGATTTTTTTTTAAAGTTGTGTGCACACTACTTCTGGATATCATTAATTTATAGATGGGCAGTCACTTTCAAAAACCAAATCTGTCAACAATTACATACTAATTATACTGTTAGAATCCAAGCATATTTAACTTTAAATTTCTTTTGGATATGGTGCATTAGGTAAAAAAATGATTTTTCTGTTATATGCAGAACATGGATATCGATCAGAACCCGCAATGGTCATCCGAACGCAGCATTACAAATCAATATCTAATCGTTAATTAGATATCTAATCATTAATTAGATATCTAATCATTAATTAGAAAGGGTACAGCTTCCCAAGAGCCCAATTCTTGCATAGATGTTTTTTACTTTATTTGTGATGCTTGTGATCTTTAATTTCTACTCCAGGTGCATAAATGCCATGCAGGGGATGTGGCCTTAACTTGCATAGAATTTTTTTTATATATAATTATCGGTATCCGGACCAGTTTATACATATTTTTTTTAAAATATGTAAATTCAATTCATTTAATTATTAAATTCAAATTAAATATTAAAAATAAATTCAATTATAATAGAAAATTAGTTTCAAATAACTTACAAATGTTTAATTGTGAGTAGAGAAACACTCTAGATTTGTGCAATGTTTTTCTTTCTTTTATTTTTGTT
>Ga0307517_10007461_pt1 | contig 15921 bp, 15 predicted proteins | sample 23_EM_MG_FD_194515 | JGI IMG/M metagenome (GOLD analysis project Ga0307517, IMG submission 194515) | Populus trichocarpa ectomycorrhiza microbial communities from riparian zone in the Pacific Northwest, United States - 23_EM | ecosystem: Host-associated > Plants > Roots > Unclassified | place... | reverse complement strand
CATCTTTGGATTTTAGGCTCACTATGTGTCTTCCTTGACATTCATGGAAGTTGCATGGTTAAGGGGCAACACAGCAGAATGGAAAGGGGGTCAACACCATTTGGGCAACTTGGCCATTTAAATATCACTACTAGATCTCAGTGTTGGTATATGCAAACTAGCCTCTTGAAAATGGGAAAGACTGGTTACGACCTCATGCACGCCACTTAGACCCTTCCTGTATCTAGTGTCAACAGTATCCCTTGCTCCTGGACCAACCTGGGTCCTCGGACCTGAATACATTGTAATGGAACATAAGTAAATGTAGAATTTCCGTGTTCGGCTGTGCCGTGGTGGTCCTGAAAAAACATACAATTGACGACCTATCTGCGGCAATCCTCGACTAACGATATCGGCCCCAGATTGCTTACTGTCGTTATCGATCATTGGAGGCTCGTACTTGGTTCACCACAGACATCATGACACACACATCCCATTGATCGGCAGAGATCATCGAGGTGCTTGCTGATCGGACCGTAAATTGTAATATGTGTGTCACGGTATACGTAGAGCCGATCCAGGACTTTTCTCGGAATCAAAGATATCTAGTATACTTACAAATGGGGGCGGATGGTGACGAAAAATGCGGGGATAAGTCGAAATGGGAGAGCAAGACGCCACTACACTATATCTGCCTCTATATTTTGCAATATCACCTGCTGATCCACCCAGGAGGAGGGCTGGGCTGACCTCTGAAGGGTGGAAGGGTGGTGTTGAGGCGGCATCGGGAACCTCCAAGTTAAGCGCCGGGGAACTCTATTGGTGGACACTATCCCGGGCCATACGTGCCAGGCAGGATATCACAGGGCGCGATTGTTATACAGCTTACGAGACACTTGGTGCGCTGGGCTTGAGCTGATTTGAGTGTAAGTGGCACGAACTCCGACCACTGCCCAACGAGGATAGTTATCGGGCACCTTTCTGAAGGGAAGTATAAGCAATCAACCTGGAGAACGATGGCCATGATCTTCACATCGTGAGTTTCTGCGCACTCTCGTCATCAAGCAAATGAACTATTAAGGAGGTAACCGTGATTCGGCAGAGTAGACACCTTTTTCCTGCAGACCTTAAATTTGAAGTTCGTCGTCGTATGTCAGGCGAAACTGAATTCAACGAAGGAGTACTACAATAGAAGAGCCACCTGAGATGTAGTGCATCACATCACAAAGGGTCAGTGCACCAGGCGCACAAAATATAAACTGTTCAATGATTCTGTGATCCTACTAAGAAATAGTGCAATGTCGTCACATTGTAGTGCACTAAGTAGGAGCAAAAGATGATCCATTCTGGGAGTCTACTAAGAAATAGTGCAACACTAAATAGGGGGGATATAATTTATTCTGGTGAGAAATAGTGCAACACTGTCATGAAGAAGTAGTGCACTAGCTAGTGGGGGAAAATATAATCTATTTTGGAAGCCAACTAAGAAATTGTGCAATACCGTCACGACGGATTGGTGCACTGCGCTGGCGGGGGCAAAATACAACCCAAGTATTCCGGTTGCATACCATGTTTCGGGGCCACAGGAACGAATGGAAAGACATACGAAGGGTCTTGAGGAACACAATCCATTTTCTAGGATTAATTAATTGAGAGGGAGAAGGGGTGTGCATGGTAACCGATACCCATGCCGAAGGGTGGTGCTATATGCCACAGCTGGCTCAACTGCCACCGAGATGATGAACCATCGCATGAGCGGTAACGGGTCGAACCAGTGGCAGTCTATTCATAGGTTATCTATATTTACAATTCACCATCAAAAATGTACCAACCGATGTCGGGGGGCACACCAGCCTGGGATCAAATGAAATGAGCACTAAGGCCCAGGCCACGGAGGGTAGGCTGGTGGAAAGGGATGAGTAGTGCACTATAATGGAGGGGAGGGAACATGTGGTGCACTACGGGAGGAGGTGAGGAGCCTGCCAACAGTCTAACCCTGCACTGTAGAATAGTGCAATATGTAACTCGTCTGTAGGACGGGATCATATTATAAATATTCCCTACATTTACAACATTCGACGGACTACTTCCTACCTACCCAGCATGGACTCCAGCATTATTCCCCAAGAGTTCTACATGTAAATCGTACCCAAGCCGAAACTGACCTTTCTCGAGCTCCTTCAGTTTCATCTTCCTCTCCTATCGCCATGGCGGGATTTCTCCGGAACCGACGGTTTCTTCAATACCCAGCCTCCAGACACAACTGATATCACAAAGATCCAAGCACTTCCTTCACCTCCACAGTCAGTCATCGATGCCTTGAAGAAGAATCTACTTCATGCAATCAGTGCCGGAAGCCATTCAATCAAACCAATTCATACCAATTCAAGCGGGATGTATTCCTTGTGGATTATCACCTACTGGGACAATGCATTTGAAGTTCGGCTGGTGCAGGGAGCTTGGGTGAGGGCAGAGAAAAATTTGCATGAGCTGTCTTGAAAGTGGGCTGCAAAGGGTAAAAAGGAGTCTGCTGATATTGTTGACCAGATTTTCAATGCGTTAGGGGTACTTCAATGGGGACATGACCTGCGCGGGTTCAGCTCGAATGGCACAGAAAACGTCGAGGCGCTTACTGCGTATACTTCCAACACCTGGTTGAAGGGAAAGCATGCTGGGCAGATGCTCGACCTCCTGAAAACCAAGGTCCAACTCGAGTGTCAGTCCACTACTTATGTAGTTTGACATATGCAGTCAACTTAGACATATGTAGTCAACTTAAGTGATATCCAAGTGATATTTGAAGTTGTCGATCATTAAAAACTTGAAGTTCAGACATTCTCAAATTCTCCTGGTGCTATAAAGCTGATTTTTCACGTTGCGTCGAAGTCGTTAAGCCAGACACACTAGTGGAATCGACAACCATTCAACTTGACAGCGTCTCTGATACCTCCTTCCCCTTCCCTGGACCCCCATCACTTACTTTCACATACCCTGTGGCACCTGTGTGACATAGCGCTTTTTAAACAGTTAATACATGATATTTGACTTAATTTCATACTTTTCCACCCTAGTAAGTGAATGTAGATACCCCACAGATGTGTCCAATAAGAATTTGTGCTTCCTTCATGCCTAAAAAGGTCGCAAATACATCATTACTGTATTTAAAAATATACATGGTCAGCGGTACAAAAGAAAGTACAATAAGCGCCCGGAAGCAGTGAAATATGCGTGCTCACTGTGTCCAACGGCGGGTGTGAGTGCCCGAAACAGCGCCGCGGACACCCATCACACTGCTGATGGCGTGGCGGACAGCGTGGCGGCTGTGTAGTACCCGCAACCGAACAGCGCCCCCGCCCCTTCCGGGATACGTTTATCTTAGGTGATAGTATCTCATTATATAAATTACATATTATATAATCACTATCTTCGGCACGAACTTCGGAACAGGCCAAACATGCCAGTAAGTTGAGTGCATTCGGGAATTGGAATGTCCGGCGAAAATGTCCGGCGATCATGTACGGCGGCAAGTTCCATGTCCAGCGGGGATATTGGGTAGCGGCAGAATTCTAATTCTTTGCTCCTCCCTCAACGTTCCCTACGCATTTTATCATATACCTTTTCATGGCGTATTGCCCTACCATTATTAGATAATTATTCGACAGTCAGGCAAAGAGCTAATATATTTAGGGCACTGTATCTTCTTAGCTGGGGAGAACCTGGAACCAATTCGTAGATACTTGGTTCTGTCCTTGTCCTCATCCTCACCGTCCATGTTCTCGCCTCGATCAGATATCCTCAGCATTGTCTCTGATGACATGATAGAGGTAAGAATCGCCCAAAGTGAAGCTCGAGGGACATACTAACCGCTAACCGGAGGTCTTTGTAGTCGTCTCTCCAACTCGCCATACTGTATCCACTCATGATCGCTCACTGGCGGACAATAGGCTGCAACCAAGATTTTCTTTAGGAACGGCACCAACTGAATTGCAAACAAATTGGTGAACGGGTTTCGAGAAAGAAATTGAATATGGCGGCCTACGTCTTACAAAAAACTGATCTCCAAGTGACTTATATGAGATGCATATACGCTCGATAAGTAAATAAAAAGCTGTATTATTTTAGAAGTATCCTGAGGGTGTAAGATCCCAATTTTCAAGGTAAAATATAAAGAATTGACCATGTTATTTGAGAAATATCCCAAAATGGGCTTCACAACCATACCTTTCATGAATTCTCTATTCTAACCTCTGTATTTTATAGAAATAGTATTACTATATGGTTTTAATACACTAATGAATAAGATTTGAATAGTTGGGCAAAGGTAACTACAGTTTGTGGAAGCTGGAATGACCAAATTTCAGTTATGCACCATAATGAATTAACTTATGGCACATAGTAACTGAATATCGGTCGTTCCAGCTTCCACAACAAGTAGTTACCTTGGCCCACCTATCCAAATTTTATTTATTAGTGTATTAAAATCATATTCCAAGATATTTTCTAAATAATACATAGGTTAGAATAGAGAATTCATGAAGGGTATGGTTGTGAAGCCCATTTTGGGATATTTCTCAAATAACATACTCAATTCTTCGTATTCTACCTTCAAAATTGGGATCTTACATCTTTAGGGTAGTTATAAAATAATACAGATTTTTATTTACTTATCGAGCTTACATGCGTCTATATCGAACGCTATCTAGAGGAGTGAGCGGAGTTTTAACGCGCCATCAACCCCATCACGGTTGACTTTGGTTTGTTCCTCTCTCATTCTTCCACCACTACCTTCACCCTCGCCACCCCACCATTGCCCTCAACCACACGAAACAACCCAACAAGGTGCGTCTCCCCTTTCATGAGGGATCTGGGCCAAATTTTAAGACCTAAACTCACCTCAGAAGCGAGGTCACCCCTCACCAGCCCCTCCCCTTTCCAAAGGGATGTGGGCGGTTCATTTTTTGTTCAACGGAGGATTTGGGGGGGAAGAATCATAAGGGGGACCCAGGAAGTGGGAGGCCTGCAAGGTGCATCCCGAAAATGAACCACAACCTTCGTTGCGGTTCATTTTCCCCAATTCCTCATTGCATCCCGGTCCCACTAACTAACCTTGTGCCCAACGCCAGCGTATCGAACGACGATGGGACTGGCAACCACCCCGAAAACGACGATACAAACCCAACAGAGGGGGTGAGCCATCCCACCAGATAGCAACGGTGAGGAGAAATGCAGCATGACTACCACAGCAGTGACAACAGCAACAGCAACGACAACAACAGCAGCAGCGACTAGTGCCACAGCGGCAGTGGCAACCACGACGACGGCAGCAGCAGCAGTAGCAACAGCGACGACGACGACGACTGCAACAGCAGCAGCAGTAACGACGACGATGACTGCAGCAGTGGCAGTAGCGACGACAACGAGCAGCAGGCTAACACCCAGCGACGAAGGGTTAAAACCCAACGACGAAGGGGTAAAATCCAACGACGAGAGGGTAGAACCCAGGGACGAAGGGTAAAAGCCGACGGCAAAGCGGAACCCGATGACGAAGGGGTGAAATCCAACGGCGATGGGTAGGATCTAATGATGAATGGGTAGGACCCAACGGCGAAGGGGTACAACCCGATGATGCAGGAGTAGGGGCAGGGACAGAGAGATGAGGGGCAGGGACAGGAAGAAGGACGAGACGATGATGAGGAGAAGCAGGAAGCGGGGGAACATGCAAAGAAGGGGGAAACGACAAGAGGAAGAGGAGAAAAGGATGCGGAGAAAGGGGGAAAATGCGAACAGAAGCAGGGAGGACAACTCGACGATACCCATCGCACGGAATAGCATGATGAAGACAAGGAGGAGGGCGAGACGACAACTACGAGGGGCTAGACGACAAGGAGGAGGGAAACGATGCCAGAACAAATGAGCAGAGCCGCCTGCGGCTCTGCTCGTTTCTTTTACTATTAGATTTCATGTACTTAGGCACAACCCCAAGGGAGGGCATAGTCCCTCACTTTGGAATATATTAGATTGCTCAAATCATTTATCTAAGATAAGATAAGGAAGGATGAACATGTTATGTGAGTTCATCCAAAGCCATCCACCCATTTCTGCCTCTCTGGAACTATAGAAAGGGATTGAATTCATGCAAATGTATTGTATCTACTTTAATATACAATTTTTTCCATGAAAATCCGAGCCCAACGAGCCCAGCCAGCGAAACCGAACCCAAGCAAGCCCAACTGGCACTGTGGAAACCCGGCATACTAAAACACGCCGGGAAACACTAACTCACACGAGACGAATAAGACTTGGATATATTTGACGAAAGGTGTATGCGAGAGAGTAGGAGCGAGAGAGCGAGATGGGGGGAAAGAGAGATAAGATGCGAAGGACCTTAAGGGTCCTTATATAGAGTGATCGAGAGGCGCCCGTAAATAGATAACAACAACGCGTAATCCGGTACAATCAGGTGACCAGGATTACACCCTCCCCCCTCCTGAAAAATAAAAAAAGGAAACGGTTCAAAAAAATAAAAAAAAGGGGGCAGAAATCTAGAGGATGGGAAGGAGATTTGAAAAGTCCAATAAGAAACAAAATAATTACAATGCGCAGCACGGGTGCGTCAAAACCCAGTGGGAAAGCTACTGGCTGGCCAAGGTAGAAGGAGAACTAGTGTTAATCAAATTCATTTCCGTCCTTTGTTTGGCCAACCAGATATCAAGCGCCTCGGTGTCCTTGACGTCGGCACCCTTGAGCCATCGGTCTTCTTCTCTTCCATAACCGACCCAACGGACTAGGTAATGATAACCCCTGCCACAGCGGCGCTCGTCGACGATATCGCGAATGAGGTATTCCTCCGTTCCGTCATCCATGGTTATCGCAGGAGGTTTGTCGAATTCGCGATTAGGGAAAAGTGTCGCATCATTTTCAACATGTGGCTCGATTTCGGAAGTGTGGAAGGTTGGGCAGAGGTTAGGGGAGTTGGGGAGGTCCAGGGTGACCGTGGAGCTGTCCTCGTCGATGTCAACAATCGTGTAAGGCCCATCGTAACGTGGCATAAATTTCGCCACACGTTTTTCTCCGGAGCCTTTGAATTCCTGTCGCCGGTTCATTGTCGACAAACGGACACGACCAGCCTTAGCTGCTACATTTATATATGAATACCCAGGACTTGCCTGAAACATATCATAAGTCCACACCGGGTATTCCCCACCAGCCAAAAAAATGGGGTATTGCCGTGGTGCCGGGGCTGATCAGAATTGGTAATAGGGTATTTTCGATGGGCGGGTAGGGTGGTTGATTTGCCGAGGGTGCCGGATGAGAGGCGGGCACATATAATGGGGTGGGGCTGTTGGGCGGGGGTTGGGGATAATAGTAAATAGATGTAAACATTGCCAGAAGTGGTGGTCGGGCGGTGCGCTCGCTGTTCGGGCAATCGGGGGCGGGAAAATTGATATTTGGGAAGGAATGATATGCTATATACCCATCTGGGATATTTTCGCGCCTAGGGGAGAGCGGGTGGGGGCAGGAGAGCAACGGCCAATGCATCCCAGATGTCCGGGTTCCCAATTAGGCAGGCGGTGCCAGTTGGGCTTTGGGCTTGGTTTTGCTCCTGGGCTCGTTGAGCTCGGTTTTTCATAGAAAAAAAAGTGTATTGTGGTAGACACAGTGTATTTACATACAATCTACTGTTTTATAAACTTGTGAGCAGGCGAGAATGGATGGATGGCATAGAATTGGTTCGGATGACGACTTCCAAATTAGGCAGGTGTTCCCAGTTGGGCTTGCTCGGGCTCGGTTTTGCTCCTGGGCTCGTTGGGCTCGGTTTTTCATGTTTATAAATATGTACATTACTAGCTACAGTATATTTACACACAATATACCATTTATAAACATTGGGGGATGCAGGAATAGGTAGATATCTCAGTAGTTATCTTATCTTAGACACCTCTGAATCTCCCCCTTTTAAATTTACATGTCCCGGGGGATCACACATGGTATGCAGATTATAATAAATTCTCAAGGAGGGACTAGCCCTCCTTGGGTATGTATCTAGTGTACAAATATATAATAAAAATACGGGGCAGAGGCCAAGCCTCCACTGCCGTCGTTAAGTTCTATCTCCCCTCCGTTGTTGGTTCTACCCTTCGTCGTTGGGCTCCATCCTCCACCGTTGGGTCCTACCCTCCGGCATTGGGTCCTACCCTCCGTCGTTGGTTTCTGCCCTCCGCCGTTGGGTTCTGCCTTCCGTCGTTGGGCTGTAACCTCCGCCGTTGGGTTTTGCCTTCCGTCGTTGGGCTGTAACCTCCGCCGTTGGGTTCTGCCTTCTGTCGTTGGGTTGTACCCTCCGTCGTTGGGTTTTGCCTTCCGTCGTTGGGCTGTAACCTCCGCCGTTGGGTTCTGCCTTCCGTCGTTGGGCTGTAACCTCCGCCGTTGGGTTCTGACCTCCGCCGTTGGGTTCTGCCTTCCGTCGTTGGGTTGTACCCTCCGTCGTTGGGTCCTACCCTCCGTTGTTGGGTCCTACCCTTCGTCATTGGGTTGTACCCTCCGTTGTTGGGCTGTATCCTCTGCTGTTGGGTTCTGCCCTTTGTGCCCTTCGCTGTTGGGTTCTGCCCTCCGTCGTTGGGCTCTCTTCGTTGGGCTCTCGTGGGCTCTCGTCGTTGGGCTCTCATCGTCATCGGGCTCTCGTCGTCGTCGGGCTCTTATCGTCAGGTTCTAGTCCTCGTCATCAGTCGTTGGTCTGGATGAAAGAGAAACAGGCCACGACAAATGTCGTAGCCCGCTTTTTCGACGCACTGAACGGGCCTCCCACTTCTTGGGTCCCCCCTCATGTTCCTCCACCACCAAGTCCTCTGGGTCCGCTTTGACAATTTGATTTGGGCCCACATCTCTCAAGAGAGAGGAGGGGCCCCGGCCTTGTCGCCGCGTGTGGGTTGCGGGCGAATTGAGGTGGAACGGTGGTGGTGGAAAGAGGAAAGACGAGAGGGCGTCACACATGTCACACATGTTGAAACTCCACTCCCCGCCACTGATAACGGCCGTGTATCATGTCAGGAGTAACGATAATAGATTTTTAGCCGTAGATAGATGTATAATATACATACACTGCCAAATACGAAACCTCAAGCCAGATAATGAAAAACTGAAGATGTTATTCAAGATTTATTCCTTATTAGGAAAGAGCTCCCGCCCTACCTTTCTTTCGTCAATTCTATATTATGACCTTCGTGTTATGTATTAAAAATGATGGAATATGATTTAAATAGACTAATAGATTAATTCTAGATAGGTGAGCCGACATACCCAATGATTGTGGAAAACCGGATTGTCGAGCTTGAGTTATGGACCATAAGTCCATATCCTAAGGAAACATTGACTATCTTAGCTTCCATAGCCTGTAGGTACCTTGGGCACAGTATTCAAATATCATTTATTTGTCTATTTAAATTATATCCAAGCATTTTTTCCAAATAATACAGCAGGTAAGACAGTGAACTGACATATGGTACTTTGGCAGAGCGTGGTGAGTTCGTTCATTTATATTATTTTCGGAATAACACGTTGAATTTCGAACTATTTATCCTAAAATTTTGGATATAGTACCTTTAATATATTTATAAACTAACTACCGTGTAAAATCTTTAATCGCGCTACTATGCGTTGATATCGAGCACGACGATAATGCACAAGAGCGGAGTTTGAATTCGACATCAACCGTAATCTCGCTTGATGTCGCTTCATTCTCCCTCATCCTACCACCACCACATCGACCCCACCTCCTCGACTCTGATGCATCCACACGCGTCCACACTGCATGGTGCCCCTCCCCTCTCTTGAGGGATGTGGGCACAACCGCTAACGCTCCCAACCCGTCAAGTGCGTGACGAAAACGAGCCACGATGAAAATCGTGGTTTGTTTTCGTCTTTTTCCGTTCCTGTTCGCATCTAACCACCCCCACTAAATGACAGGCGCCGAGGACGACGAATGACAGACGCAGAGGACGGCAAACGACAGACGTGGACAATGACGATCGATAGACGCGGACGATGACGAACGACAGACACCAGGACGACGAACGACAGGGACTCCAACCCATCCACGCGCGTTCACACTGCAGGCAGTGTAATACCGCTCGACGAAGGGATTTGGGAGGGGATTTAGGAGGGAGAGAAATACCAGGGGGGACCCAAGAAATGGGAGGCCTGACAGGTGCATTACGAAATGAACCACGATGAAAATCGTGGTTCATTTTCCCCACTCCCTCCTCCCATTTGTCCCCTACTGACCCCACCCTGCCATAGACCCTCTGTGCGTACCCCCCGACATGAGTAGCGAGAACGACACAACGACAACAATGACAACGAGAGAGAACGACACACGACGAAGAGGAGGAGGAGAGAGAACGACACGACGAAGAGGAGGAGGAAGGGAACGACACGACGAAGAGCAGAGGAAGGGACGACACGAGGAGGAAGATAACGACACAGCAAGGAGGGGGAAGGGAAACGCCACGAGGAGGAGGAGGAGGAAGGGAAGAGGAAGGGAAACGCCACGAGGAGGGGGAAGGGGAGGAGATAACGACATCACAAAGAGGAGGAGGAGGAGGAGGAGAGAACGACACGAGAGGGAGGAGGGGGATATGACCAGGAGCAGGGAAACAACAAAACAACGCGGATCAGGGAAGCAACAAAACAACGAGGAGGAGAAAAACACGAGGAGAAGGGGGGGAGATACGATACGACGAGACAGAGGGGGGCAATGATACGATCAGGAGGGCGACACGAGGAGGAGGAGGGAGAAACGAGGAAGGAGGAAATGACGACGGTGGGGCCGGCACATGAGGAGTATGGGCCCAACACCTGCCTAGCTCCTCCCCTATTAAAATAGTTTGCATGTACTAGATACACACAAGCAGGGCTAACCTCCCCTCCTTGATAATAATACATATAATTTTCACATTTGCAATTCCTCAAGGAAAGGTAGTCACCTTATCTTAGATAAGATAAGCCTCAAAGGGTCATCCAAACCCATCCACTGCCATCCATCCTTCCCCGCCTCCCCAGACCTATATGAATCGGTTTAATAGGTATAAATACACTGTATCTACTATAATACATTTTTTTTGCTATGAAAACCCGAGCCCAACGAGCCCAGGAGCAAAACCGAGCCCAAGGAAGCCCAACTGGCACCGCTTTCCTAATTCGGACATAATTTCAAATTTGGCACCGTGGAAACGTTCTCCAGCCTCCTCCCGCTCCCCCTGGAGTGCCAAAACATCCCAGATGGGTGTATTATACCCTGCCACCCCCAAAATATAAAATTTCCCGCCCCCAATGAGCCCCCAACAGTGAGCGCACCACCCGACCACTGCTTTTGGCATTGTTTACATGTATTTACTAATGCCCCCAACCCCTGCACAACAGTCCCGCCCTATTATACACCCCCGCCCTCTCATCCGGCACCCTCGGCAAGCTAACCACCCTACCCGCCTACTCAAAAGTCTCTATTACTAATCCTAACCAGCCCCGGCACCACGGCAGGGGTCCTTTTTTTGGGTGGTGGGGAATACCCGGTGTGGACTTATGATATGTTTCAGGCAAGTCCTGGGTATTCATATATCAGGGTACCATATACAGGTGACACGACCACCTATAGCAAACGGAAAAGTCAGTGTGCGAGATTTGTTCGCATGTGCAGCTTGCGAAATCTTAGCACGTAATAAGTTGTCCTGGGCTTCCATGGACATCTGCTCGAGCTTCCTGATCAAGGCGAAGGAGCGTTCGGCTTCGGGCCCTGGATCCTTCCTAATGCCCTCAACAAGAGGGGGGATAACACGAGGGCTTCGTCCCATCCGCAGTTGGAAAGGCGAGAAACCAGTCGATTTATTGATAGTGTTCATGATGTTGAAGCGAACCAAAGGCAAGGCGTGTACCCAACCTGACTGGTTCCGCTCCACGTGGTATCGCAACATCTGGTTCACAGTCTTGTTTGTTCGTTCACTAGTGCCGTCCGTTTCCGGGTGATAGGCCATTGACATTTTTAGCTTGGTACCTGTTAAAACATGTAAGGCCTTCCAGAATTTTGACACAAAGAGCTTATCGCGGTCGGAAACGATGTCCAATGGTAGGCCGTTGTCACAATACCAGTTGTGGAAGAAAATACGTGCGACATCCTCCGCGGACGAAGTCGAGTGACACGGCAAGATACGGATGTCTGCGCCAAGACGGTCTGTTAGGGTGATGATCATGTCGAACCCTTCATCCACCGGTAAGGGCCCTATAAAATCAATCGCGACAGAGTCACCCTGAGCATCTGGTACTGGTAATGGGTGTAATGGTCCTATTGGCTTCGAAGTCATTGATTTGTTGCGTTGGCACTCTACACAACCCGGGACGTAAGCTGACTCGAGTTCCTTATGCATATTCGGCCAATAAAAGGACTCTCGTAAGGAACCATAAGTTTTGTCGAAACCGAAGTGTCCCAATACGTCGTGGGCGAGTCGAAAGAGTGTTTCGCGTATGTCCCCCACGCGGGGGATGATCAGCCTGCTTCCAACATACCACAACCCGTTGGTCAGTTGTATACCAGGCATACCATCCTTGGCCTTGGCAAGGATACTAGTTACCCATTTATCCTCCGCGTACCCTGTTCTAATCTGGTGCAGAAGATCTTTGTCCGCGCTAATTGACAATGTGGCACATACCGAATTCAAATTCCCCATACTACGTGCACCCGAAAGCGCTAAAAAACTAGCGGCGGAACATGCGTCGTCCAACGGGGGAATAATCGACGCCAACATGTCGTTCTCCTCATCCTTAGGGCAATGGGCGTATGCATGCTTCGTATCTGTGTCCGCTTCCATGTAGGTAGGTAAACGGGATAACGCGTCAGCGACCGTGTTGTCCTCCCCTTTGACGTACACAATTTTAGCGTCGTATTGCGACATGAACTCCATCCAACGAGCTTGTTGTCTCGAGAGGTCGCGTTGCAGATGGAAGTTTTCTAGGGTTTTATGATCAGTGTACACAAAGAAAGGCACCCCAAGGAGGTCGACATGCCATTTTGTTAAAGCCCTGATAATCGCAAGCATTTCTTTCTCGTGCACCGGGTAGTTCAATTGCGCACCTTTGAAAGTCATAGATTCAAAAGCAACAGGCCTAGCTGACTCCCAGGTCTTTCCAAAAGACAGAACAGCCCCGGAACCTAGGTCGCTAGCATCAGTCGTTACAAATATCTTGTACTCCGGCATGAGTGCAAGGTCAATTGTTGTGAGGCAGTCTCGACCGGCGACCAAGTTCTTGATGCCATCAAAGGCCGACTGGTGCGTGTCCGTCCATTCTGGAAAGCTTCGATCTGCATCCTTCATGATAAGATCTGAGAGGGCACCGGTGTGCGTAGACAATCCCGGCAAGAAGGCACTAAGGTACCTGACCAGCCCAATAAAGGCACGGGTTTGTGTTGCCGTCTTTGGGACCGGCCAATCTAAAATAGCGGCCGCCTTCTTATCATCTGCTTCAATTCCATGCGCAGAAATCTTGTGACCCAAAAACCTGAGTTCCGTCTGGAATAAGTTGGTTTTATTTTCGTTAATATATAATTTTGCTGCTTTCAAGTCTGCAAACACTGCGCGGACGTCCTGTATATGGTCCTCGATTGTGTCCGACCAGATAATTATGTCATCCAGATATATATGGCAAGTTTTCCCAATTCAGGATCGGAGCACTGCAGTCACACGACGCTGGTGGATCGCAGGGGCACTGCGGAGACCCATGGGCATTACAAGCCACTCATACAACCCAAAGGGAGTGCTGACTGCTGTAAGATGGACATCATCTGGGTGCATTAGAGTCTGGAAGAACGAATTTGTCATATCAATCGATGACCAAATTTTTCCCTTTGCGCAATCATTTAAAATGTCATCTTGACGTGGTAGGGGATGGTTATCTGGTACTGTCACTTCATTTAGTAGCCGGTAGTCATTCACCCAACGAGGCAGAACAGATGGGTCTGATTTTGGTATAATGAAACACGGGGACACGTAAGCCGACGAGGACAGTCGAATGCGGCCAGCATCTAGATGCTGTTGTATCAGGGTTTGGAAAGCCTCCTTGTACTTCCGGGGGCATGGGTAAGTTCTATTAATGATCGTGCGTTCCGCCTCTTTCAATTTTATGCAGGCCATGTAATCGCGCGGCAAATCGTCAACATGAGGGATTGGTTCAAATATCGGTTTAAAATCTTTCTTGATTTTATCCCCATGTGCTTTCAATTGTTCCGTCAATGCAATGTTTTCAATCGTATCACGAATCGCCGCGATAACGTCAACATCTTTAACTTCCTTGAAGGTTAATTTCTTTTCAGCAATGCGTTTCCGGCACACAGCCCCGAGTTCTGCAAGAACCAATTTCTTGGTAGCCTTTGCATCCTTAATCTGTTCCTTCAAGCGCTTACGAGGCAGTGGAGGCGGCTTTACTGGGCTAGGGTTCATTATGTTGTAGCCAGTCATCTTATCAATGCAAGACCGTTGAGCATGATCAGTTACAATGTTATTGTGAATAAGAAATGGCAAGCCTAGTATCAAGGGCATACAAAGACCGGGTGCAACAATAGCATGAATAACCTTCGATGTCCAAACATTATCGGTAGACGTAACAGCGAATTTAACGTAGTGGTACAGTTTCATTTTCTTCTTCTTCTTGCCATCCTCAATGGCGACGCTAACGATTTCGGGTGTTTTAAGGGGGTGACGCTGCAGGCGGAGCTGATCAACAACGTCGGGACGAATGAGCACGACATGGGCGCCGTTGTCGACAAGGGAGGGAAAGGTCAAAGGGAAGTCTAGATGTCCCGCGAAGATATTAAATTTTGCAACAAAATGTTTAGACCGTAGCGGAGGACTCACGTCACTCTCTGAGAAAGATCCGTTACCGAGGACAGCACTGGGCATGATGGCCGCAATGCACTCTTCTTCGTCCTCGGATACCGACGCCATGTCCTCGTTGGTCACAGCCGCGACCGCTTTGCCTTTTCCAGATGAAGAAGGTTTCCCATTCTTCTTGGGGGCGTTACCGGCACAATCGCAGGTGGCAGTGACCTTCCTGTATGACTTCCCGTCAGGGAATCCATGAGGGCAGTTGTTCGCGCCGTGGCTCTGGTCGAAGCGTCGACATTTGAAACAACCGTTGTGTTGTATCAACAGTTTCCGCTCGTCCGGTTCAAGTTTGGGGCAACGTTTGGTCTGGCCCGAGTCTGTGTTTCCGGAAGACGAAGCCCGGGCTTCAGTGTTCCCCGCGCGAGAGTGGTTCGAAAGGGCGGGTCGCTTCGCAGCACGGCATTCCGCTTCCTCCCTGAAAATTTCGCGACTGCGTTTACGGTCGTCGTTGAGTTTCTCATCGGCTTCCTTGACAGCCGTGATCCAGTCCTTCAAGACCGTAACTTTCCCAAGTTTGAGATGAGAGCAATATAAACGAAGGCTTGGTTCAAGAGCGGCCTCGAGCTGATTACGGAGAGCGGCGTCATTAAGGTGGGATTCGGTCCCATGGAGTACAATGTTCAGGGCGCGCATTTCTTGACACCAGTCCCAGAATTTCACATTCTTGTCCATTTTCATACCCAGTATCTCGGTACGAACATTATCTTCCCAGTCAGTGGGCAGGTAGTTGAGGCGGAGCTCCTCCATGAAGACCGAGTACTCCAGCTTCAGAAGACGTTCGCGATCGCTCGCGATCCAGTCCCGAATGTGTACATCTTTAAAGCCGCCCAAGATTTTCTTGACTTTATCGTCGTCATCGATATCTCACCTGTAGTGGCCACCCTCATACATGAACATATGGCAGTTGCCTAACTCACTTGATCAATCCACAGCGGTAACTGCCCACCAGCCAAAAAATAAAGTATTGCCGTGGAGCCAGGGCTGGTTAGGATTAGTAATAGGGTCTTTTGGGTAGGCG
>Ga0307517_10007460_pt1 | contig 15922 bp, 21 predicted proteins | sample 23_EM_MG_FD_194515 | JGI IMG/M metagenome (GOLD analysis project Ga0307517, IMG submission 194515) | Populus trichocarpa ectomycorrhiza microbial communities from riparian zone in the Pacific Northwest, United States - 23_EM | ecosystem: Host-associated > Plants > Roots > Unclassified | place... | reverse complement strand
TGGCGCGAGCCAATTTCATCTCCAGTGGCGCTTGTTCCAACCCTATCAGGCATGACGAGATAATGTGCACTGAGAGTGGTGACGAGAATTGCGTGTTTGAGTAAAGCCCTCTCGGGAACATTGCTGGGAAGGAAATCGAGTAAGGCATCGAAGGCACGTAATCCATCTTGTGATCCTGGTGGCGAGAGGGAATATGGAGAAGGCTGGGTAACCGAATTTCTGCGGACTTTTTTTTCGTTGGATTCCCCTCGATGATGAAGGCGAGGTTGGTAGAGAGGTTGTCGAAGTAAAAGGGGAACCATTTGAAGAGAGCAGAGAGTGTGCAGAAAGCCGAAGCTTTCGAGGTTGGACGGATGTTGGGGGCAAGGCCAAGGAAAGGTTTTGCAGTCTTCCCGTGTCGATCTACGAACAAGAAGGGATCTGCGACAGTAAACTCGCCAGTATCTGTGCACTCCGCGAACTGTACCAAACGATATTCGCTTAGCGACAAAGAGGAAATTTGGGGGGACGCTCACCAACGCCCAGCAATGCACTGGGCTCTTTCCAAGAGTCTGACGAGTCTTAGCGCACAACCGTCATGAACCGCGAGTGGGGAAGATAGGCGCAGGATGCACACGTTGGGCCCGGGCGTGCTTCGTTGAAGGACGGGGATCGGCGGCGGGCTGTGGATTGCAATTAAGAGAACCAACCGCGCTAGGTGGGGCGATGTGAGAAGGGAGAGGAGATCATTTTATGGGGCTCTGTGGTGAAAATGGTTAGGGGGTTGCACCACTCTGCCAGTGAGGCGGGGAATGGTAAGGTCTTGTGGGATATGCCATATCGTGAGGGTTTCTACAGTTGCGAAAGGATCGATGGCAGGAGGTCGGTATGTGTACATGTAAGAATAGATTCGCTCACCCGGCCGGCCCGTTTGGGCCCCCAAAGAACGGCCAATTTAAATAGGCCGTTTCCACCCATTCCACATCGTGTCCTGGCGATTGTCCCCACACATCCCCTGTCGCATCCCAGTAACTACCAATACCCAACCGTGACGATGGACCCCTGAACGATATTGTCTATTCTATTTTGTATCCTGTCAACTCCTAAACCCTCGCCCCCATCGCGTTCCAGCGACTGCCCAACATCCAAAGAGCAGACGAAGCCATTCTCGTCCATTCGGCATCCTGGCGTCCATGTCCACTTGCGCCCCAATGTCGCGTCCTGGCGACTCTCACCAACGCGTCCTGTCACGTCCCGCGACTACCTCCACCCCAAGGGCGGCCGACGTGCCCTCTCATCTCCACCAGCGTCGATTGTGCAAGCTCTAGCAGTACCAATTCTCGAAAATTTAACATTATGACCATTTTGGTGACTTACCTGCATGCACGATCTCTTCATTTGGGTGATTACATGGCAGGCGGATTTTCTCAAGGGGGGTGTGGGTGGAGTTCAAGTGGTGTAGGTAGTCGCTGGAAGGCGGCAGGGCATTTATAGGTATGTAATGCTGGGAGTCAAGATTTTTTGTGCCACACCTCTCGCTACGAAAATTATATGGTGCACTACTACACTAGAGATAAACCGTGGTCTGTGGTGTTTCTAACGCATATAAAATCATGTAAATAGCGTAGGATATGGCTCACGGAAGTTGAGAAGCACATTTTGATGGATTTCATACAACCATGTTTTGCTCTGCTACCTTCGGCACGAAATCGGAACTTGCCAAATATCGGTAATTGCCTAAAAACGGAGCTCTGTCCCTGTTGCCATAATTCTGAGCACGATTAACGCGATTCATGTTCCGAGACTTTTGGCATCATAATCATGCGATAAACCCATACCTCTAGTATGCCATAAACCCCCATAACCCATAGATTTTAGCCGCACCGAAATCGAAATTTACACCAAAATCGACCTCAGCTCATAACCCATAACCTCCCATAACCCATACGTCCACCGATGACTATGGGTTAGGAGGGGTTCGACTGTAATCAAAATCCGCATTATCGCACGAGAAATACTTCAGCAGGGGTGAAGTAACGGATCATCAGGTGGGCCACAGCTTAAGCAATACCGATCCGAAAGCAAGCGATCCGAGATGAGGAACCGATTAGATTTCAGGCTGGCTATGAAAGTTCGATAGACACCATCAGAACCAAACGGAGAGTCGAACCGAACCAGGGATAATCCTGTTGCACTTACCTCGTTTAGGCATAGTATGGCACCTGGCAGTCATGAAATCTCGCAATGTCCGCCTTACTTACATTGGCTACGAAAGGCTTTGAGAATACTGCTACATAGGGTGCGGATTACCAAACATCCCGACCTATACTTAACTGGATTCCTGTGCTCGGTTCTCCTCCCGAAGAGATTCATGCATGATTATGAGGCGGTTCTTTCCTGCCATTTCTCGTGAAAGTCTTTCCGGAATCAATTGACTCGGAGTTTGTAATCATGCTCAGAAAATTAACTCTCACCGTCTCTAAAATGTTAATTTCATCAAAAAATAATCGAGGAGATTCCAACACACTCTAATACAAGAATCTCCTCTACGTTTCGATTCTGGACAGAATTTTGGCATTGGGATAATCAAAATCCCGATTATCGTACGAGAAATGTCAGGGAAACAACCTCATATTTGGTTCATATTCGTGCGTGGATTTCTGCTCTTCTGGCTCAAGAATCTCTTTTGACGTACCATAAATTTTTTCGCTTATCATTTCCATCATCCATTTTTCGGAAGGGTTTTGGGCGTGGTCAATGATTCCGACTAGAATAAGTGTCATAGATCTCACCCTGCACCTGTCCCGAATCCCGATAGCTTGGCGACGACTTTATAGTGGCCAGATGGATGGAATTTTCCTGATGGAGTTTCTTGTGCTAGAGATGCACGAAGATGAGGTGATTCTTTCTTGATTCCCTGACATTTCTCGTGCGATATCTGGATTTTGATTATTCGCATGATTATGATGCCAAACTTCTGTCCAAAATCGAAACATGAATCGAGTTTGTAATTGTGCTCAGAATCATTAACACTGACCATCCATGTAATTGTTCCTATTTGGGATTTACAGGGGACGCATATGATTTAATGGTGGCTCCCCTAGTTTAGTCACTGATTTCCTATATACTTAGTACGCGTTCCCCAAGTTCTCATAAGTAACCCTCCTACACATCGAAGACTTCGAGAAACCCAACATCCTCCAAACCGCCATGTCGACTTTCGAAGTATTCAAGAACGAGTTCCAAGGAGACATCGTTGTTCCAACTGATCAGGACTACGCAGCGGCGATTGCGCGCTGGGCGCCCACTGCGGAACGCAAAGCCAAAGTTGTAGCTTTTGTTAAAGACAGTCAAGACGTCGCACGTGCGATCAAGTATGCAAAGGCAAACCATCTACCAATTGCCATCCGTGGGGGTGGCCACAATCCGTCAGGTGCCTGCTCAAGCGAAGATGGGCTGGTCATCGACTTATCTAGGTATATCAACGGTATAACGGTCGATCCGGATAATAGACTTGCTCACGTCGGAGGGGGCGCTATGTGGAACGAGGTAGATAAAGCAACCATGAATCATGGACTGGCGGCTGTTGCCGCAACAGCTTGTAATGTTCGTACTATCACCGCCCACTCTTGACTAAATAACTGACATATGTATGGGACTAGATTGGCGTCGGAGGGTATGGTTTACCCATAATTGATTTCTCTCGCTGCTGATACCGTATACCAGGTTTACTTTAGGTGGCGGTTTTGGCTGGCTCACACCTGCTTACGGCCTGGCTATCGATAACATCGTTCAGGTAAGCCTTGACCTCAATCAGCCTCGATATCTGAACACTCTGATATGTTCCGGTTAAGGCCACTGTAGTCACAGCCAATGGTGACATCCTCGTCGCGAGCGAGTCGGAGAACTCGGATCTGTTTTTCGGCATCAGAGGCGGAGGCTGCAATTTCGGCGTCGTAACCGCATTCACCTTTCGCGTGTACCCCCAAAGACCAACGGTATATGGAGGCTTGCTCCTTTTCCCCCTCAGTGCCATAGAAAGTGTCGTTGATGTAACCAATAAATGGTACGCACAAGCAAGTGAGAAAGAAAGCATGATGCATGAATTTTCGCTCATGCCCGATGGTACCGTACGTGCATTTCTTTCCGCCTTTATTGATACCAGCTTATCGATATTCATAACCAGCCTGTCGCCAAGCTTGTATTGTTTTATAACGGATCCGAGGCGGAGGGCAGGAAAGCCTACAAACCATTTTTCGACATAGGTACTTCGCGTTCTCTCTCTGGGATTTGTAATGATTAAACGCGCATATAGGCCCCATTGCAGACCATACCTTTGACATTCCGTATGCTGCATTTAACTCTGCGGTATGCCCTCAATCCTTTCTGGATAGGACTTATACCTCATCGCAAATGCAAAGGTTCAACCTAGTGGAAAAGGCACATACATGACGAGCGTCAGACAAGCGATATACTCCGCAGAAATTGTGAAGAAGTGTCTTGATATCATTGTCGAGACTTCCAAAGATACCAAGATAGATACAGCATTTTATTGCTACCTTTGCAAGGTCAACACCGTGAACGAAACGGCCTACCGACGCGTCAAATCCGACGCGTTATTCATCATGCTTCAATGGGATGGGGACTCTTCTTCTGTTTTGTCACCGTCTTTTGACTCTGAAGAGCGCGAGAAGACGATGGAGGAGGCTAGGGTCATTGCGCACAAGTTGGCAAGCACTATAGTATCTGGACAGCCAGAGACAGGCGAGCCTTTCCACCTTGGATACGGGAACCTTGGTATGTCGTTTCATTTTCTCTCCTGGGTAATCAACCTCATTGACTTGAATATACATAGATTGTGACACGGTTGTCGATAAATTGTTCGGAACCAAGGACAAGCCAAGCCAAAACTTTGGCGAAAATTACCCCAGACTACAAGCTATCAAAAAACGCTACGATCCTGAAAATATCTTTAACAAGTGGTTCCCCGTTACGCCTTGTGATTGATGTGACAACATGGGACTCGTCTGCGAATCTACTACTGTACTGCAATGTATGACTCTATACCTATAAAATTTGAACGTCGTCGTCGGCCCTTCTCAAATGCAAACACTCATACACCAACATGTACAGAGGCTGGAAATCGACTACCACAAGCCTAACATCGAGCTTCGCTGCTACCTCGTTCAGTCTCGCGGGCGGCGTGGGGATGAGGAATTTAGTCGAGGCGGTGCGATTTCAGCAGACCAGGGGTGTCATAGACGACCGTCGTTGAAGAACAGGTAACGTTACATAATTTGAGTGCGACCATGTTTCTCTGGGGCTTATTAATGACTGCAAAATTTGAAGGCGCTAGCGTATTGAGGGAGGGAGGTAATCGAGTATTACAAACTCCTGTAACATTGCAAACTCGTGGACAATCATGGTATGTACTCGAACCTCTGACGGGACGGGCAAATAGCCGTCAGACCCAGCCGTATACCCATCGCTTACGGTACGGTGCGCAGCCCTATTTGGCAGTTTCCGAAATTCTTAAGTGGAATTCCACCAAAAAAGGCACTCCCAAAGGTTTGAGTGGCCTCCAAGGCGTGTTGGTGACAAACGATTCCTTTGTATCCGGTGAGATGCCCTGCCACAGACCGGTGTGTAATGACAACGGGATTTCAATCTTTTCCATTGATCCTGGCATAGGTTTGGGCAATAAAAATGTGGCGGTGGTGATACAATGAGATGTGAATAAATTATTGCCTTTTTTGTCTAGTCGTAGTCGCCTCCTGCATTCAAATTAGCTATGGGAAAGGTAAACAGTGAGAATTAGACGCACCCCCACCATCATCGCCTCCGCCACCACCCAAGTCGTCGTTGTCATCTGCTTCGCCGTTGTCGAAATAGTTCTCAGCGTAGTCATTGTCGTACTCCTCGTCAACGTCATAGTCCGATTCAGGTGCTTGTGAGCCCGCCTCGGAGCGTTCATCAGACGATTTTTCCTATCTCACGATTAAAGCAGTGCGAGATGGCAGCGTTAAGAATAAATACCGGGTCATCTCCTTCGTCAAATTCGTCTAGGTCCAGCTTTGATTTTCCGGGAACCCGTTTGGAACTCGCTAGGATGGGGCTCAACAACACAGACCGGGTACACAAAACGATTAACGTACTCTTTTTCCTCCGCTTCGGGTTAAAGTGATCCTCGAAAAGTTCGGGGGGAAAGAAGGGTGCATGAAGGTCCTTCCGCTTCAAGGTAGGTTGGGATGTAACGGATGGTCGATATTTGTCTGAATACCGTTCCAGCTCTGCGAAAAAGGTTGGAAATAAGACAAATTAACAAAGGTATATTTAAACACCTGTGGTTTTCGTTTTTTCTACCATATAATATTGCGATTTTCGCAAGCGTTCGGCGAATCCTAACTGAAGCTCAGCAATGCGACTTTCTTCATTTGAGGGTTCTGTGGCTACTGGGACACGCATACTCTATCAAGGTCACACCATATAGTCAATGAATATATTTCGAAAAAGAGAATATACGGTAACACACGGGATACAGAGCTGTGGCTTCCCTCGATAAATTTTGTAAATCAGTGAAAGTCAGACCCATCGGTGGGAGATTGCTGGTGCCACCCAAGCCAAAGCCACCTCTTCCACGTCCGCGACCGCCGCGACTACCTCTTCCACCACCACCACCACGGGACATTCCGACGACAAGAAGAGCTTGGATGGAGGAAGACTTTTTTGAACAAGGATTGGGGTCAATGCGGAAGGTGATCAACAATGGCCGGAATCGGAGTGTGATGGATTTGAATCTCCGACGGCCAAATAAGGGTGAAATGATTTGCACAGCGTTCCACCCTTTCTTCCCCCTTCCACCACCTATACAACCCGCATTTTCGTATTTCTTTGTTGAAATCCGTTCCAACAGTATTCTAATTATAATGGACAAATCCCTTGACGAGGTTTGTTGCTCTAGTTGCCACTCTGCGCCCGGTTGTCTCACCGAAAATTTCAATAGATAATTTCCTCCAAGCCCAAGACACACCGCCGTGGTTCCAACCGTCGTGGCACTGTTCGCAATCAGGTCCTCGGAAAGACTCCTGCCGGTCCTGTCCACCGCGCCCGCGCCGCTGCCGCCCCTGTAGCGGAACCGAAGGCGACACAGTCATCTGAGAAAATCATCGTGTCAAACCTCCCAGGAGACGTGAACGAAGCCCAACTCAAGGTTAGCATTCTTCAAACGCCTAACAGCGCGTGTTCCAGTTTCTTACCGGTCTTTTTCAGGATCTTTTCAGTACCACCGTTGGCCCTTTGAAAGAGGTCACCCTTCACTTTGACGCCAGCGGACGTTCAAAGGGCACCGCCACAGTTGCCTTCCAAAGGAAAGGCGATGGAAGCAAAGCCTACGACCAATACAACAATCGTCTCATCGATGGCAGTTAGTACCGCCTCTCCTCTCACCTTTCGAATCGTACCGTCCTGTTCTCCATGGAATGGGACGTTTCCTGCTTCATAACCTTCCTCTTGCAGCGGAACCGTAGGCCTGTTGTCTCTGTCCAACCTGCCTGCAATATCCGGACAGGGGGACCTCACATTCTCGGACGTTTGGAGCACCATTTTGGCAAGAGAGTGCTACCATTCGTCCTGTGCTATTCGACCACTGCAGAGCTTCTCAAAGCTTACAGACGCTCCTGATCTCAGAGCTGATCACTCTGATTGGATCGAGCAGGTTCGAGGCACGTCGTCGATGCTCCAGCATTGGCCGACGAGAACTACGTGTCTTGTACACGCTAATGGGACTGGGGGAAGTTGTTTGGAGAAAGTTGAGCATAGGCATATTGGAGAGGCGATGCACTTCTCCACTCACCGATTCCAGGCTCAGGTTCCTTCTCGATTCAACATGGGATGAACATTCGACGAAGCACACAAATGCTGACAAACAGAGACACAAGGTAGCGGTTTCGTGGTAACGAGGTGGTTTCCCCAATGTCGCGCACATTTGGGTTTTCGCACCTTCACCTTTTGCGTGGTCTCTGCCTGCTCACTATCAGCCAACTAACTTGTACCGCTCTTCTCCGATTCGCTGTTCTCTAGAACGACCTATGAAGATTGAAATCGTCCTTGTCCCCTCAAAATCGGTTCCATTGGCTTCCCGTGTTGCCCCAGCTTCAACACCTGCCACGAATGGTGCCAAGCCTGCTGCAAGGTGTGTGGTATTGGGTTAAGGTCATCGTATTGGATTCTTATTTGGTCTAGGGCGGCCGCCGCCGGACGTGGACGACGACTTAGGGGTCGAGGTGGCGCTCGCAAGGCAGAGAGGCCCCCCAAGACCGCTGCCGATCTCGACGCCGAGATGGAGGTTCGTACCAACACCGCCAATGCTTACCTTGTTCTTATGATTTCTCATTCAGGATTACACCGCCGCCAACGCACCCGCCGCCACTGCCGCTTAGATTTCATGTACTTTTTCTTTGGTACCGTTGTAGTGGTTTACTGTACTTTTTTTTGTGTCTATGTCGTCTCCGCGATTTTTCAAAACCCTAGTGTCCTGTTAGCATACCCCTTCTCATTATGCACCCCGTCTCATTTCTTGTTTCGTGCCCTCGTAACCGGACTTGTGATGATGTATTATCATAATGTTAGACCCGCAATCGAGTTCTTGTTGGTCTGATTCGCTTGTTGGTGTTCTTGGTAACTGGTCGATCCTGGCTTGATCCCCTGGGGTCATGAACCGCAATAGACTGCAATCAGTTAGATATTCAGGAACGTCACACTTATGTAAAGGGGGCTGTGTAAGCGAGGTCTCGTGCAAATGTACCAAACCACATCCTCTCCTTACGAAAAGGGAGAGCGATGTTTTCGAATTCGAAAAACCTGAATATCAGCGGTGGTGAATTCAATATCACCTACAGTACTGCCATTGCCAAAACCTTCGAGACCGCCGAGAAAGGCAAGCGCATCTTCCTTCCGTTCTTATAACCAAATCTCAAGCCTACTCATATACAGGTATCAAGCTCCTCCAGAAGAAGATCGTACCTGGTGCTTTGCACAATTCAGATGAACGATATGATCCCCCAAAATGCCACGTACACACACGAGAGGCCATTTTGCAGGAGATCATGGACTGGATCCAAGATTTGGATCGTCGGACTAAGTTTTTATGGTTGCATGGGCCGGCAGGAGCTGGAAAGTCAGCGATAGAACAGACAATCGCCGAATGGTGCCATCAGATGAATTTCCTTGCCGCCAGCTTCTTTTTCTCTCGCAGCATCGGTGGGAGAAACGAGAAGACCTTCCTCATAACAACAATCGTCGACCAGCTCATCGTGTCAATACCAGAAATCCGCGAACATGTCGGTAATGCTCTATTCAACAATCCTTCCCTGCCCACTCGTTCCCTCGAGGCCCAAATGGACGCCCTCGTTGTCCAAACATTCGAAGTGGCTGCTTCCAGTTCCCCAGACGGCGTCGACTTCATGAATTCCAGACCAAAAGTTTTAATATTAGACGGGCTGGACGAGTGTGGCGATGCCGAATCCCAACAATATATCCTCAAAGTACTGCTGAACTCGGTCAGCAACCATTCCATCCCGTTCTCCTTCATCCTCGCCAGTCGCCCGGAGCAGCACATTCGCGAAGCTTTCGATGGAAAGCTCTTGAGCTCGTTGACAACGCGGTTGGTCCTCGATGACAAGTACCACCCAGATGACGATATTCGGACGTTCTTGCAATCCAAATTCCAGGATATCAAGGATCGACATCCTTCCTGTGGCCACTTGCCCATCTCGTGGCCTTCGGACGAAGACGTAGAGAGACTGGTCCAAAAATCATCAGGCCAATTCATTTACGCCTCGACGGTCATAAAGTTTATAGATTCGCATCGTCACTGGCCTCCTGATAGGTTAGATATCATCTTTGGAATATCTCCTCGTGGGAAAACGACGCCTTTCGCTGAGATGGATTCCCTTTACCTTCACATCTTAATGTCTGCTTCTGATAACATCAACACGGCTCTTGAAATTTTTGCTATTCTCTTGTTTCTGCAACGTCAAGATTTAAAGATTACACCGCGATTCATCGAATCTCTCTTATCATTCCGAGAAGGCGAGGTCTTTATGGTCTTAAGCGATCTCCACTCTATCGTCTCGGTTCCATCTGCTGAACAAGATGCACCCCTACGGCTGTTCCACGCTTCTCTTGGAGACTTTCTTACTGACCATTCACGTTCCGGCGATGATTTCTTTTTAGATTCTGGTGTATGCCACCGAAATATCGTCAATAGGATTGTAAGGCAGCTCATGAACCCAGCGTCAGGTAGTCATTTTCATTTACCTCATTTAACATACTGAGTATTGTCTACGATAGCTCTTGTACATTCGGAGAAGCAAATCCTCCAAGCTGTGTTCCCAGAACAATGTTTGAAGGCGACCCCTGATCCCGACTTCCTTTCGAATCTCTATGACTTTGATATATCTATGTGCCCCCATCGACCGTGGGTGGCGGATACATCTCACATCACCCAAATTTTCATGGAAACGCTTGACTCCGTAAACTCGAGCAGCAGGGTTCCTGAACTGTTGGTCTGGATGCAGAGTCAGGTTTGTCAGACCATCGTTATCTTTTTCACTTTCATTGACATTTCTATAGAGACATTCTGATCGCAACGATGACCTCTTTACGCACCATCTGCCATCCATCGATGTCTGGCTTAAAAAAGAATTATCCGCGGTCGTAGTTCGTGACCATCGCAACCCCCAAATCACTGAGCATTTCATTGCATCCGCAACACTGGTGGATTTCCCACAATTTCCTGATATACACCATCTGATACCGCGGGTTCTGGATCTAAGACCAAAACATACGACGGAGCGCAGTTATTATCAAGTTGAAGACTCGGAAAAATGGGAGATATATGTCAAATACCGTCAAATTATTTCCCAATTTCTGACTGATCAGACTCGTTCTGGTACCTTGTTTGTTAATCAAAGCCGTTACGTTGCCCTTGCGAAATATCTGGCACTTTTCCTAACGGAACATATGGAGTGAGCGTCTTTGACATCGGTATTCCCATGCATTCTTCCTGACTCTTCTCTAGAAAAATAGAAAAATACGAAGCCGATATACCCCACACCGTCCTCGTTATTTTACCGATGATATTTTCCAAAGCCGCACCATCTGATGACCTGCAACGCTTTTTGAAATTTTGGTCACCCCGCATCGACCCTCGGCTTCGAAAACTATACCCACAAGAAAATTGGAGTAAACTGTACTCGTCGACCTATAAGGCCTGCAAGTTGGCTGCGAAGGGCGATGATGCTTGGATGCTGGATCCGCCGATCCTAAAGCCTGGTGCGGAGATTGGGACGTCATCAAAGCCAAGCGGTCTTGATACAATGTCGAGGCTCAAGGGGCTGTTCAAGTCCTCCAAATCATAGCGCTACCAGAACATTCTTTTGGCATCGTTCAGGTTCTGAACACCAGTCGCTAGTCACCCTGACCCGCTTCCGGCGCTGCGTATATGTATATTTCTTTCTTGGATACCTAGGTTTTCTTGAGGTACTCCGATGTCGAAATCCGCCTGGTACCATACTCATCTACTTAGCAAACATTTACTCTAAAATCGGGCAGCGACGCGCACAAAAAATGAAAAATTTTTGAGAATGTTCCATTGATTTGGGCATTCGATTTGGTCATAAAGGGATTGAGGATAGTGGTCCAGTCGCATATACCGGCTCGATTTTCGGTAATCCTCCCTGCTTGCATTCTCTAAGTACTCACTCATGTTTGTATATTTCCTATGTACATGAACATATCATTCAAAACTAAGCTTCATGCATCAAGCCTGGGCCGCCTGGCTCCCATACCCCAAATCAAAGGGAGTTCAAGATCACTAGGTCGAAGATACTTAAATTTGTTCTCCGAGAATGTTTATCCAGTCCAGCTCATTCAACTTGAAGGTTTTAAACTACTAGATTTTTAGGCCGATACGTAATGGCATATTCCAACTGCAGGTGACACTAGCAATATCACCCACCACTTTCTTGAAGTGTGCATGTGGGTGGATCGGATCAAGATTAGATATAAAGATAGTGGTCAAGAAGCGTGAAAGTGCATCATAACAGTGTACGACATTTCTTCTCATCGTCACCTCGTCGTCAAACTAGAGTCAGGTGAACGAGACTAGCGTGAGGTAGTGACCATAAACTCAGTACCGCGGCACACCATTCTCTCGCACTGACCCTTGCAAAGCAATTGCAAAGGGTGGTGTTTGCCAATTCAAAAAAAGTGAATATTAGCGGCGGTGAATTCCATGTCACCTCGGAGACAGTACAAAAAGCAAGCACATCTTCGTTCATTTATGTCTCTAAATCTCAAGCGTACAGATAGGTATCGAGTTCCTCCAGAAGAAGACCGCACCAGGCCTGTTGAACGTTGCGCATTGGTCGACATCGAGTATTTCTATAACAAATTTCTGAGTCCCTGGTACTTATATATATGTTTTATTTATGAGAACACCCTCTGGGAGTAGACATGGTGAAAGACAGAAGAAACGAAACCTACTTTCCGCAAACAACCTTCATTTCACTTCCCGAGATCCCAATAATGTAAAGATGGGGTAAGGATGTCCATACACACCGGCATGAGGCGCCACCTTACGTCTGGCAAAGCCTTTGGAGGCTTGACAATCCAGATTTCAATAGAACAGTGCAAAACTGACGAAATTATTCCATGTACGGTTCAAAAAGGACATTTCGACTCGCCCCAAATTCTGCAGAATGGTTTTTGTAGTTTGATCCAGAGCGAACTTCAATTAAACATATCGCTCCAGAAACGCGTTTAGCTCTCGTTTTGCCTCTCCACCATCTTCCCATGCGTTCTCAAATTTCCGCTGCAGTTCCTTCACATTTCCCCTCAACTCCTCACCCTGTTGGCCACGACATGCGTCAATGATCTGCCGGAACTCCTCGCCCACAGCCTCACGCGTTCCTTTCGGCGCTCGTCCATTCCTCAGCATAGGCTTCAACCCATCGGATCCTGTTCGAACCTCAATGAGCTCAAAGGCGACCTTGAGAGTGCAGCTGGTGTGAGCGCTGATGATTGGCTGGTCGACGGCGAAAGGCCAGCAAATCCTATGATAGCGTGCACAACCATGAGGTCTAGGGGACTATAATTGCGGAACCACAAGGCTCACATTGGTATCCCACATCCGAGGGACTCGATGACTCCTCCGTTCCCCGCATGGGTAAGGAACCATCCTGTTGCCTACCCGAGATAGAGTAACAGCATCAGCGTGAATGCTTACGACTTAGAGGGGATGCTAATTCCATACCGGGTGGGATAAAATATATTGTTGTGGCGCCCACTTCACCAGAAATCCTAAGCCTGAGGATTTCGCATTGTTCATAAACTCCTCTGAGAGTTGAGCAGAGGGAGATGGGTGGCAAAGTATCTGATTTGAAAGCAACGGAAATAAATGCAATTCAACCTACAAATGAAATATGGAAAAAAGAAACGTACGAAGGGAACGCCTTTGTCGATAAGCACTTGTATGACTTCATCGATGTATCCTGGGGTCGTAGGCCAGAAGACCGACCCAAAAGAGATCTGAAAAAATAATAATGAATATCTGGGGCATTCGTCCAATGGTAAGGAAAAAACCTACATAAACAACGGATCTCTCTCCATAATTAGTTTGCATCTCTTTCAAAAATACTTGTACATCCTGGCTTTGCTCTGATGCTGAGGGGCGACCGTATCCAGGGGGTAAAAGAGGTCCAATGACGTAAAGGGGCAGTGGACCTGGAGGAAGAGATTTGAGACACTCTTCCATTTGGATCAACGAGGCGTGTTCATAAGAGTGCGAACTTGGCATGAGCACGCCATCACATTCTTGGAGAAATCTTTTGTACATCAGTAAGCACTCATGTTCAAGTATCGTCCATGGAACAAAACGCACTGGAAGCCGCCTCGAATTATCGATAGTATGAATGCCTCGACCTGAAGCTATAAGACAGAAAAAAGCGTCAGTGATGGGAGTTGAAAACAAAAAAAGGAGGATATCGAGCCTTTTGAGGAAAGAACTCATGATCGTACATATCAGGTAAGCCTGCGATCTTGATTATCTTACCCTCTGTGTGCTTGTATAACTGTTGCATAGTACATCACGGTTTATCGACTACCGCGCCTTTGTAACAGGAGGGTGACGTACCTTCTCTGCCAACTCATCCGAGGAGACGCCGAGTCGCGCCGCCTCGTCGTCCAAATTCTTAAAGTCGATGACCCCACCAAGAGACGGGGGTGGATAATAACGGAGAAAAGTTGTTGCTGATCCTGGTACTATTCCTATGATAGGCACGGATGTGCCACTTAGCGCTCGAGTTGCCTGTAATTGAGGCAATGCACAAGTCTGTAGTGGGTCAAGATATGAATAAACCGACCTCTTGGCACAGTATGGAATACGCACGTCGATAATTACAGCAACCGGTGGCGGGACAGCGTCAAATACTTCACCCGTAGTGGCGCACGTCAATGGCCTGCCGTGGCAGAGAGTTTCATATGCTGCTGGGTAGGACTCAGAGGAACCTATGAGTAGGTGAAGGTCGCTGCTATCGGTGGATTTGAAGGTCGTTACGATCCTAATAGTGTGAAGAAAGGATTTATAAACAAAAATCGGGCAAAGTTATTCGTACTAACCGAATTCTCTTGAGGGCCTTTTCTTTCACCTCGGAAGAGACAAGGGATTCGGGGAATTGGTTGTATATATCCTTGCGGACCTGCTCAATTTGATGCGGGGTTGCAAGGAATGTTAAAACGACATTCTCTTTCTCCAACAAGAGCCGTCCAGCTAAGGAACAGACAGGTCGAGTGTGACCTGAAAATTGGGCTTAGGTACGATTGTGGGGATGCCTGCCATCACATAAGTACTCACCAAACGGGAAAAAAGGCACTAACAGGACATGGGAGTAAGTAGTGGTAGTGGGATCTGCCATTGGGGAACACTCAGAGGTATTAACTGAATCGAATGGGAGATACTCAGGATATTTTACCATTTTATTTATACCTTTCATAGGACCCGTGAATTTCATGTCAAATGCCAAGTGACTACATAACAGTCGGTCGGATGTAATCCCCAATGAGAGAAGTTCCCAAGTCAGTGGCATCAGTAGTTTCCCAATTTGCTTGTTTTCGCTTGTGCAAGCGAATAAAAGCGAATGAAAAGCGAGAAACCTGACAAGCCGACGATCCGAGTCCGCGTCCTCATTTGCAAAAAGCGACCCTGGAACTAACTGATCAGTGATTTGTATGTAATTTCGGGAGGATTCTACAGTCAGCACCCTCTTAACCCATGACTCAGATAACCCATAAACCCTGAAGTCCCAGAACTTTTTTGGTCCACCAACTCGGTGGGCGGGACCATAACCCATAAGTCCTCAATAATCCATAACTCATACCCTTTTCCAGGAAAAACCCATAGATTTGGTGCTACATTAGCCACAGTCCTGGACTATATAATGGAGTATTTAATTCACTGGTTACGGATTCATGGTGATGCATCACTCAGGGCTTGAAAGCGAGTGGCATATACTGTCAAACAAACTTTGGAAGCTTCCAGGCAACTCCGCCTTGACGTCATGAGAGTGGAGGCGTGAGAAATACTTTTTTAATTGACTTTTCCGGAGGGCATAAAATTTATTGCAGTAGGATAACGATAGGGCCGACAAACGGCAAAGCCCGCTACCGAGTCTGCGACGCAAGGTATAATATTCGATATCGGTTACCATTTCATGTTGTACACATACATGAGGTCAATACAGTCATTGATAATAAGTAAAGATGATACGGAAGAAGTACGGAAGATTTTATATTTTGTAGGAACGACATGAGAAAAGGGAGAAAATGAAGCAATCGCGTACGGAAATGGAAAGAGGAACGAAATGAGAAAAGAGAGAATATAAGG